>Ga0315551_10001293_pt1 | contig 19084 bp, 21 predicted proteins | sample SalMarSW160290MG_FD_203678 | JGI IMG/M metagenome (GOLD analysis project Ga0315551, IMG submission 203678) | Salt marsh sediment microbial communities from the Plum Island Ecosystem LTER, Massachusetts, United States - Salt Marsh Sediment SW1602-90 ...
TATAATAATTGACACGAGTGGACGCCCTTTCAATCTATAAGAAACTTTATAAGGACCAGTTGGCTCTCTCTTCTGAACAGTCGCCACGTGCCCGCGTCGGTTCACCGCATCTTGAACCGCCAAACGAGCCGCCTCGTATGCTGGAGGCTTAGGAACTAAGCTCGCGGAGCCAGAGTGCCTCCGCCAAGAATAGAGTACCCTTGGTATGTGGTGAATTTTTTCCGTTTGCTCTACGAGCCGCAATATTAAATCATAGTCTTGTGCGCCATCGCACTCCTTTCTTAACTGGCCAACTTCATTGAGTAGAGATTTGCGAAATACCAGGAAATGAATCATATAATTATGAGAGAGAATGGTATGGGGCGACCAATCCGGCTTGAAATATGGATCGGTGCGTTGGCCATGTTCTGTCACATGATCTTTGTCAGTATATATAATATCAATAGAGGGGTCATTATTAATGGCCTTCGCAACGTAGTATAAGGCTGCCTCTGAAAGTAAATCATCGTGATCCACTAAACCGACAAATTCTCCTGAAGCCAGAGCAAGCGCTTGGTTGGTCGCTTCTGAGATACCCAGGTTTATATTCAACCGTACTACTTTGATCCGTTCATCCAGCAGTGCATATTTCTTTAATTCATTGATAATTTCTACATTTGATCCATCATCACAAATACAAAGTTCCCAGTTGCCATAAATTTGGTTTCTAACCGAATCAATGGCCTCGCGCAGGAATCGGATAGGAGTATTATATACGGGCATGACGATACTGAATTTAGGCTTACTAACAAAATAGACAAGATCACTTCGTATCAAAGTTCGAACTCTATCCGTAATTTTGTTTTCGTCCAACCAATCTTCATACCGTTTCTGATATGGCCCAAGGAAGTTACGTCTATTTTTACCAAAAATCTTTTTTCTTATAAATCCTCTCCTGGGGAAAACTTTCCGCAAAAAATACAATATAAACCTTGCCGCATTTCTTCTGCGACTATAAGGGGGAAATATCCTGTCCCTTATCATGTAATACTTCTTTTGATATGGCCCCAAGGAGTTATACCTATTTTTTCCCAAAAATCTTTTTCCTTATAAGTCTCATATTTGGAGAAATTTTCCCAAAAAAAATTCCATACAAACTTCACCGCTTCCCGCCTTTTGCTACTAATTGGTAAGATCTTATCTCTAAGCCTGTAATAGGTCAATAAAACTTTCCAGCCATGAGAATTATAAATATGATTTAAAAGCTCTTTATTCGCTGCTAATATACTATCCAGCTTATGCGTGGTTATTATTCGTTGTAATTCTTGTTTATAATCTATAATAGCTGACTTAAGATTGGCTATACAAGCCTCTCTATTTCTTGAAATATTCTCCCTAAATCCCCCTGTTCGAACTCAACAAGTGATTATCTGCAATTTCCTGCGAAGTTTTTCCTACATTCATAAGACTACCCTGGATAATTTTCGCAAAATTCGTTGTTTTTGGCAAGCGGCGTCTATGGAAAGCCCTTGCCAGAGCGTAGCTTTCCAGCTACCATTGCCAGAGCGCTGGAAAGACTATGAAGCCATTCTTGATCTACGGGATAAACCCGATCTCCGAGGCCCTGCGATCGGACCGCTGCCAGATCAAAGAAATCTGGGTGGCAAAGGGCAGGGATCTCACGAGGCTCGAGGGGATCATCAGCATGGCGGAATCCAAGGGGATCCTCATTAAAAGGACAGAGCGCTCTCAACTGGACTCCCTCACCAAGAACGCCCCCCATCAGGGGGTGGTGGGTTCCATCGATCAGTTTACCTATGCCGATCTGGACGCGGTCCTGCAAGGGCACGCGGGTGACCCCCTCCTCCTGGTCCTCGATGGTATTGAGGACCCCAGAAATCTGGGGGCCCTCATCCGAACCGCCGACGCCTGCGGGGTGTGGGGGGTGATCATCCCCAAGGACCGAGCGGCCGGAATCACCCCTGCCGTGGCCAAGAGTTCCGCCGGGGCGGTCTTTCACATTCCCGTGGTCCGTGTCACCAATATCGCCTCCACACTCAGGCAGATCAAAGAGCGGGGGATGTGGGTGATAGGCGCCGTCGCGGAGGCGCAAACGGAGATCTATGCCCACGATCTGACAGTCCCCCTGGCCGTTGTCATCGGGGGGGAAGGGCGTGGGATGAGGTCCTTAGTTAAAAAGGAATGTGACCTCCTTGCATCGATACCCATGAGGGGGAAGATCAACTCTCTCAACGCGTCGGTAGCCGGATCAATCATCCTCTATGAGGTCATTCGGCAGAGGGGTAATGCCCCTCATCCATAGGAAGCCTCCTCTCTCAACTTGACTTTTTCCCTCCTTTCTTCTACTTTGCTGATAGATCTCAGACAAGCTTCATAAAAGGGGAGTACGATCATGCAATTGGAACGATTAGAGGGGTGTTGGACGGCCTTGGTCACCCCCTTTACTGCGAAGGGCGGGTTGGACCTGGAGGGCCTGCGCAAGAACGTGACCTTTCAGATCGAGGGGGGGGCCAAGCTGGTCCCTACGGGGACCACCGGTGAGTCCCCCACCGTGGACTGGAAGGAACACAACCAGATCATCGAAGAGGTAGTGCGGCTGGCCAAAGGGAGGTCTTTTGTGATGGCCGGCACCGGAAGCAACTCCACCCAAGAGGCCCTGCGGGGCTCCAGACATGCCGTCGAAGCGGGGGCTGAGGCCGTCCTGCTCGTAGACTGCTACTATAACGGACCCTCCTCCCTGGAGCTCAGGACGGAGTACTATGCGGTGGTTGCCAAGGAGCTCCCCCACGCCTTCATCACCCCCTATGTGGTCCCGGGCAGGACCGGGACTCAGCTGGAGGTGGAGGACCTGGCCATCTTGCACCGTACGTATAACAACGTCCGGGCGGTCAAGGAGGCCACCGGGGACCTGGAACGCATGGCCAAGACCAGGAGATTGCTCGGAGATGGGTTCGACATCCTCTCCGGGGACGACGATGTGACCTTTGCCATGATGACCCGGGATGATATCCGGGCCCAGGGGGTCGTATCGGTCATTGCCAATGTAGTGCCCGGCGCCCTGGCCGAGATGACCGCCGCCCTCAATGGTGGGGATATAGCCCGGGGAAAAGGGCTCGCCGAGGCCCTGGACCCTCTTTTTAAGATCGTCACCGTCAAGACCGTGGAGGAGTACGAGGGTTTTCAGGTCCCCTGTAAATTCAGAAACCCCTCCGCCATCAAGACCCTGATGAGGGGGCTGGGCATGCCTGCCGGACCCTGCCGGCCTCCCTTGGGGCGGATGACCCCCACGGGGGCAGGGGTGGTACGGGATGCCGTCAAGACCGTCTACGAAAACAACCCCGAGGTCTTAACCCCTATCCAAGATTTTTATAAGGTAGATCTTGAGGAGAGGATCTATCGGGATGAGCACTGGGTCTAAGGGAAAATCTCCGAACGACCTGAAAACGAGGCTCCCCTTTCACGTCTTCGATCTCCCCATTCAGGAGATCAGGAGGGGATACCGCTCCGACGTCTACTTCTGGCGGGAAAAGCTCGTCCTGGAACGAAACGGCTATAATCCCCTTGTTACCATGCAGGTTTTCCAAAAGAAGCGGGCGGTCCTGTGCGGCATCGATGAGGCCATCGCCATTCTTCGGGTGGGAACGGGACATTACACCGATCTGAACATGGCCCATCAACTGTTTGATCGGCTGATGAACGTCAAGAAGAACCTGCGCAAGACGAGGTACACCGACCAAGCACTGTTCATCTCCCTGATGCAGGAGAGGGTAGAGATGGAGGATCAGCTTGATGCCATCTGGGTAAACGAGTTCGACCAGCTGAAGATCACGGCCTTGCGTGATGGTGATGCGCTGGAACCCTACGAAACCGTCATGCACATTGAGGGACCGGCGGCGAGCTTCGCCCACCTGGAGACCGTCTACCTGGGGGTCCTCGCCCGCAGGACCAAGATAGCCACCCATGTGCGCCAGTGCGTCGAGGCCGCCCAGGGAAAACCGGTCCTCTTCTTCGGTGCCCGGTTCGACCACTTCAGTGTCCAGGGTGGGGACGGGTATGCCGCCAGCATCGGCGGGGCCGAGGCGGTTTCCACCGATGCCGGGGCCGAATGGTGGGGATCCCGTGGGATCGGGACCATTCCCCATGCCCTCATCGCCTGTTACCGGGGAGATACGGCCCTAGCCACCTATAAGTTCTATGAACACATAGCCAAGGGGACCGACGTCAGGGTGATCGCCCTGGTCGATTATCATAACGATTGCGTGCAGACCTCCTTGGAAGTCGCCAGGCGGCTGAAGGATATCCTGTGGGCCGTCAGGTTGGACAACTCCAATACCATGGTTGACCGATCGCTCTGGAACGAGATGATGCAGTTCGACCCCCGGGGGGTAAACGTTCGGTTGGCGGAAAAAGTGCGGGAGGCCCTCGACCGGGAGGGGTTCTCCCACGTTCGGATCATCGTCTCCGGCGGATTAAACCCCGATAGGATCACCGCCTTTGAGGCAGAGAAGGCACCGGTCGATATCTACGCGGTGGGAAGCTTTCTCTTGAGCGGTGTATACGACTTCACTGCCGATGTCGTCATGGTCGATGGGGAACGGGAATCAAAGGTGGGGAGGGAATATCGTCCCGTCAGGGCCAGGGCATAGTCCATTGATAGTGCTTGACTTCCGTGGAAGAGTGTGATTAAATTCACGTGTATGCCCGGAGAAAGGGAGTGTGATTTTGACGCCTCTGGGAGATGACAAGGGAAAACTGCTCAGGCAGATCGCCTCGTACAGCACCCTCGGCCTCGAGATGGGGCTGTCGGTGGCGGTGGGAGCAGGGATTGGCTATTATCTTGACAAATGGCTGAAGACGGAACCGTGGTTGCTTATTATCTTTCTCGTGTTTGGGGTCATCGCGGGCTTTCGGAGCCTGTATCGGGCCCTGAAACGTCTCCAAAAGGAGGACTTAGAGGACTGATGGCACGGGAGATACGGTTATCCGCTATCGAGCGGATGGAAGGGGTCATCCTCGCTCTCCTCACCCTGGGGAGCCTCGCCTTTTGGGATTGGCGCATCACCTTAGGGGTCATCCTGGGGGGGATCATCTGCATCCTCAATTTCAAGGCCCTGCGGATGATCTTAGAAAAGGGGTTCTCTCAAGAAAAGATTTCCGCCTCCTTTTTCGTCAAATACGCCCTAAAGTTTCTCGCATTGCTTGCCGCCATCGGAGGGGCTGCCTTCCTGTTGCGGGGTATCATCAATATGATAGCCTTTCTGGTGGGCCTGCTCACCATCTTTCTGGCCATCGTGGTGGAGGGAATCAGGGGATACCTATATATGGATGAAGAGGAGGAGTCCCATGGGACATGAAAGTTTCAGCGTCGTCGATGCAATACCACTCCTGAATCAACTTCCCTCTCATGTCTCCAATGCCATTGTGGTGGTCGTCTTACTCATGATCGTCGCCTACCTGGGGACGAGGGGTTTGCGCAGGGACCAAAAGAAATCATTCGTCCCTGAGGCGAAGCTGACCTTTCGCTCCGCAGGGGAGATGATCGTGGAGGGGATCCTCAAGATCGTCAAGGACAATATGGGCCCCCGGGGGCCTGAATTCATGATGATCATCGGGGCCCTGGCCCTGTTTATCTTTGTGTCCAACGTCCTGGGTCTGATACCGGGGTTTCACTCCCCCACCGAGACTCTCAACACCACGGGGGCCTGCGCCATTACCGTCTTTTTTCTCACCCACTACTACGGCCTGAGGGAACATGGGATTCGATACCTCAAGCAGTTCACCGGTCCGGTTATCTGGCTGGCCCCCTTGATAGTACCCATCGAGCTCATCGGACACTTCGTCCGTCCGGTATCCCTCTCCATCCGTCTCTTTGGCAACATCTTCGGTGATCATTATGTTGTCGGCGTCGTGTTTGGACTCGTCCCCTTCCTGCTCCCTCTGCCCATGATGGCCTTGGGGCTCTTCGTGGCCGTTGTCCAAACCCTGGTCTTCATTCTCCTCTCCATGGCCTACTTTTCCGGGGCCATAGAGGGGCATGAGCATGAATAATACCTGAGAAAGGAGGTGAGAACATGCCCAAACGGATCGCAGTATGTCTCCTCATCGTGTGTGCCCTTGCATTGGGCGCGGCTGGCTGGGCCTTGGCTGCGGAAGAGGCCGCGGCCGAAGGGGCGGCAACGGAAGGACTGCCGCCCAATGTGAAGGTGGCCATCGCCCTGGGGGCGGGCTTTGGTATTGCCCTTGCGGCCATTGGCGGGGCGGTGAGTCAGGCCCGGGGCCTTGCCTCGGCCCTCGATGGGATCGCCCGGAACCCAGCGGCCTCGGGGAAGATTACCACCCCCATGATCATCGGTCTGGCCATGATCGAGTCACTGGTTATCTATGCGTTGCTGGTATCCCTCTTATTGGTATTCAAGCTTTGATACGGCCGAACTATCTTCGGCCCATGTCGTGAAATTCGATGGGCAGGTCACCGTGACCTGCCCTTTCTTTCTTGACAAGCGCTCCATATTGTTTTAGATTTACACCTTTCCTTCTTTCTGTTACAATAAAACCGGAGGATAGAGAACGTATGTATGCGGTAGTGGAGACAGGAGGCAAGCAGTACAAGGTGAGCAAAGGGGACCTCATCAAGGTCGAGAAGTTGAGCGGTGAGGTCGGCGAGAAGGTCGAATTGGACCGGGTCCTCCTGATGAGGGGTGACGACGGGGTGCACTTGGGGGCCCCCACCGTGGCGGGAGTGAAGGTGGTAGGGAGAATAACCACGCAGGGGAAGGGGAAAAAGATCGTCATCTTCAAGCATAAGAGGAGGAAGAACTACCGCCTGAAGCAAGGACATCGTCAATACCATACGTGGATTGAGATCGAAGATATTATCTCAGCGCAAGGAGGAAAACGTGGCCCACAAAAAGGCAGGAGGAAGCTCCAGAAACGGGAGGGATAGTGCCGGCCGGAGGTTGGGCGTCAAGAGGTTTGGCGGTCAGCCCGTTACGGCGGGCAGCATCTTAGTAAGACAACGGGGGACACGGATATTCCCCGGCGAAAACGTCGGGTTGGGCCGCGACCATACCCTCTTCGCCAAGATCGACGGAGTCGTGCGGTTTGAATCCACCGGTAAAGAGAGAAAAAAGGTCAGCGTCTATCCTCTCGATGCTCCAGCCTCCTGATCCCGCCCCTCTTTGTCATATTCTCTGCTCACGTATCGTTCATAATCCCGCCGTGCGTGTGCCGCCATGCAATTCATCGATGAGGTCAAAATCTGGGTCAAGGGGGGTGATGGAGGGAGGGGGTGCGTGAGCTTTCGGCGCGAGAAATTCATCCCCCGAGGAGGACCGAACGGCGGTGACGGCGGCAAGGGTGGAGATGCGATCCTGATGGCCAGAGAGGGGCTATCCACCCTCCTGGACCTCAAATATCAGCAGCACTATCGGGCCGCACGGGGGGAGCATGGCAAGGGGAAAAACCAACAGGGAAAAAGCGGTGAGGATCTGATCATCCCTGTCCCTCTCGGCACCGTGGCAAAGGATAGGGAGACAGGAGAGGTCCTGACAGACCTCACGAGAGAGGGGGAACAGTTCCTGGTAGCCAAAGGGGGGCGGGGAGGGCGAGGAAATGCCAGGTTTGCTACCTCCACCCGTCAGGCCCCTCGCTTTGCCGAACCAGGGGAAAAAGGGGAGGAGCGCGGGCTCCAGCTGGAACTCAAGCTCCTCGCCGATGTAGGCATCGTGGGGCATCCCAATGTGGGTAAATCGACCCTCTTGGGGCGAGTATCCGCAGCCCGCCCCAAGGTAGCGGATTATCCCTTTACCACCCTTGTACCGTCCCTGGGCGTGGTCTCCTATGGAGAGCTCAAGACCTTTGTCATGGCCGATATCCCCGGACTCATCGCCGGGGCACATCGGGGAACAGGGCTGGGGACGCGTTTCCTGCGTCATATCGAGAGAACCCTCCTCCTCGTGCACCTCGTGGACATCTCGGCCGACCCCCAGAATGATCCGTGGCTGCACTATGAGGAGATCAACGAGGAGTTGGGAGCATTTCATCCCACGCTTTTGGAGAAACCACAGATGGCAGTCTTAAATAAGATAGACCTCCCCGCCGTGCGGGAGAGAGTATCTCAGGTCAGGGATACCTTCCGCCACCACGGGGTGGACCTCTACGCCATCTCCGCCGTGACCGGCGAAGGGGTGGATGAGGTGGTGCGTGAGATAGGCCATCGATGGGAACGGCTCAGGGGAACGAGCCATGGATGAACGGGAGCTGAGGAAGAAGACCCTCAAGGGTGTGCGCCGTGTGGTGACCAAGGTGGGGAGCAGCCTCCTCGTCTCCCTGGGCGCCGGTTTAAATACGGCGTTCATATCCCGGCTGGCAGGGGAGCTGTCAGGACTCAAGAAGAGGAAGGTGGAGATCGTAATGGTCTCCTCTGGGGCAATTGCGGCGGGGATGGAGCGGTTAGGCCTCACCAAGAGACCCAAGGCCATATCCGAGCTACAGGCCGCCGCAGCAATAGGCCAGAGCAGCCTCATGCATGTCTACGAAGAGGCCTTCGCCCCCTGGGGGCTCAAGGTGGCCCAGGTCCTCATCACCCACGACGACATGCGGGACAGAAGGAGATACCTCAACGCCCGCAATACGTTGCTCACCCTGTTGAATCTGGGTATAATTCCCATTATCAACGAGAATGATTCGGTGGTGGTGGAGGAAATCAAGTTTGGCGATAACGACCTGTTGGCGGCCTTGGTCACCTCTTTGATAGATGCCGATCTCTTGCTTATTCTCACCGATACCCCTGGTCTGTGTGATGGTGATCCGCATACAGGGGGAAAGCTCATCTCCGTGGTGGAAAAGGTGACCAAAAAGGTGGAGACGATGGCTCAGGGCTCGCAGACGGAGATCGGCACCGGAGGGATGGTGAGCAAGGTCGGAGCAGCGAGGCTCGCCGCCCGATTCGGTGTGTCCACGGTCGTGACCGGTTGCGGAGACCCAAACGTGCTGGAGAGGATCTTTGCAGGGGAAGCGGTGGGTACGCTCTTTCTCGCCGAAGGCCAACGACTCAAGGGCAGAAAGCAGTGGATTGGTTTTACCCTCAGACCGAAGGGGGGGGTGGTCCTCGATCAGGGGGCCCAGAAGGCGATCATGCAGGGAGGGAAGAGCCTCCTGCCTTCGGGGGTCCTCGCGGTAGAGGGGGATTTCGGCAGGGGAGACGCCGTATCCTGCCTTGGCCCCCGCAAAAAGGAATTTGCGCGGGGGTTGGTGAATTACGACTCCCATGAACTGAGAAAGATCATGCGTCACCAGAGTTCGCAAATAGTGAATATCTTGGGATATAAATATACCGATGAGGTGATCCATCGCGATAATCTGGTAATCCTCTAGGAGGCGGTAATGGATATAGCCAAAGAGATACGCACGATCGCCCACCGTGCCCGGGAGGCCTCATTTCAGGTAGCCAAACTTTCTTCGGCAGCGAAGGATCGGGCCCTGGGGTTGATGGCCGATGGTCTGGTGAAGGAAAGGGAGTTTTTGCTGGCCGAAAACCGCAAAGACCTGGAACACGCCGAGAAGGAAGGGCTCTCCAAGGCCATGCTGGATCGACTGGCCCTCAGCGAGGAGGGGATCGAGGCCATAGCCGAGGGGCTGCGTGAAATCGTCCTCCTCCCCGACCCCGTGGGGGAGGTGGTGCGGATGTGGCGCAGACCCAACGGATTGGCGGTGGGGAAGATGAGGATACCCTTGGGGGTCATCGGGATCATCTACGAGGCCAGGCCCAATGTCACCGCCGATGCCGCAGGGTTGTGCCTCAAGGGTGGAAACGCCGTAATCCTGCGGGGAGGGTCCGAGGCGATCCATTCCAATCGGGCCATCGGGGGCATCCTCCAGGAGGCCATGAAAAAGGCGGGCATCCCTCCGGCTGCCGTCCAAGTAGTCCCCCACACCGAGCGGGAGGGGGTGGAGGAGATGCTGAAGATGGAGGACTTCATCGACGTCATCATCCCGAGGGGCGGCGAGGGCCTGATCCGCTCCGTGGTAGAACGCTCCCGCATTCCGGTCATCAAGCACTATAAGGGAGTATGTCATATCTTTGTCGACGCCACTGCCGAGCAGTCGATGGCGGTGGAGATCTGCTACAACGCCAAGGTTCAAAGACCCGGCGTCTGTAACGCCATGGAGACCCTCCTGATCCATGAGGAGGCGGCCCCTTTATTGCTCCCCTCGATAGCCGAACGATTGCAGGAGGCAGGGGTTGAATTGAGGGGGTGTACCCGCGCGCGCCGTATCTTGCCGGATGCGAAGGAGGCAACAGAGGAAGATTGGTACGCCGAGTACCTCGACCTCATCCTGGCGGTAAAGGTGGTTGACGACATAGGGGAGGCCATTGATCACATTGGTCGCTATGGCTCTCAACACACCGAGGCCATCATCACCTCTGACTACGCCAATGCCCAACGATTCCTGCGGGAGGTTGATTCCTCAACCGTACTGGTCAACGCCTCCACCAGGTTCAGCGACGGGTACCAACTAGGACTGGGGGCGGAGATCGGGATCAGCACCACTAAGCTGCATGCCTTTGGTCCCATGGGGGTAGAGGATCTCACCACCACCAAGTTCATCATCTATGGAGATGGGCAGATCAGGACCTCCTAAGGGAAAAGAACGGGGCATAGGCCTGTTTGGGGGGACCTTTGATCCCATCCACCTCGGACACCTCCGCTGTGCCCAGGAGGTAGGGGAGGCGTTTCGTCTCAGCCAGGTGATCTTTATCCTGGCCGCCGCCCCGCCGCACAAACGGGATCGATCCATCATCGCCACTCAAGACCGCTGGAACATGGTCTCATTGGCCATCGCCGACAACCCATCTTTTGCCCTCTCTGACGTAGAGATAAGACGAGAGGGGACTTCGTACTCCATCGAGACCATCTCCCACTATTGTCGCACTATGAAGGAGGGGGAAAGGCTCTTTTTCATCGTGGGCGCCGATGCCTTCTTGGAGATGGAGACCTGGAAGGATTATCCTCAACTCTTCACCCTCTGCGATTTTATCGTGATCTCCCGGCCCCATTTCGATCCCCTCCAAGCGCCGGTGCTCCAATCGGAAGGGTTCAAACAGAAGGACAACCAAGGAAATCTGTTCCTCCACCCTTCAGGACATTCCCTTCATCTGCTCAAGGTGACCCCTATCGGGATCTCCTCCTCGGAGATCAGGAGGGCCGCCGGCGAAGGGAAATCCCTCACCTATCTGGTCCCTAAAGAGGTGGAGAACTATATCATGAGGAAAGGACTCTACCGAGGGTGAAACATTACCCTTTAATTTTTTATGGGCATTTGGTATAGTAACCGGTATAGGAATTATCGTGGCCGAGTGAGAAGCATCGAAAAAATAGTGAGATGAGGCTGGCTTCAGATCGCCACCGGGGAGCATGGTATCTACTTGAGAGCCCGATGAGCAGCTTCTTTGTCCGGCGGAAATGGGGCGAACCTTTCCTCCAGAGAGGATCGGAAGACTGGCAGAACGCGCACCGCAGACTCATAACCCCTCTGTTCCTCGAATCTATGGGACCTATTTTGGGAAATGGTATATGTTCATGAGCAGGGGTAAGAACAAACCCTCATGAGGGTTTGGATGACAGAGGCCTTTAGAGACTCCAAGGAAAAATCGATTTTTTGCGCGCACGCTGCTTTGGAGAAAAAGGCCTTTAATGTAACTATCTTGGAACTCAAAAAGGTTTCTTCTCTGACCGACTATTTTCTCATCTGCAGCGGTCGTTCCGACCGGCAGGTTCAGGCCATCGCCCAGTCAATCGAAGAAAAGATGGGTGAACAAGGGGTTCGACCTTTGGGGGAGGAAGGGATGCGGGAGGGGAGATGGGTCCTGATGGATTATGACGACGTAGTCATCCACATCTTTTATGATCAAGTTCGACTCTACTATGATCTTGAAAGTCTCTGGAGAGAGGCCCCGAGGATAAGTCCACCGATGGGAATGGATTGAGATTCACACGATAAAAGGGGGAAGACGTATGTACATCAGAATAGTATTTCTTTCCATTATCATTTTTGTGGCGATATTGGGATACCTCTCATACCTCAACCCCTTCGGGGTCACCTTTCACTATTTCAAGGGGAGATATATAGAGACCTCTCTTTCCGTCCTGCTCGTCGCCTCGTTCTTCATCGGCGCTCTCATAACCTTCCTCATTTATTCCATTAGAGACGTTCGGAATACGCTCAAGGAGCGCAAGGGGAAAAAAGAGCGGGAACAACTGTGGGATATATTTTATTCGGCCACCGACGCCCTCTTCAAAAACGACCTACCCAAGGCCGAGAAACAGATTTTGGCGTATCTCAAGAAGAGGCCGGATGATCCCAAGGTCTACCTCAAGCTCGTCGACATCTATCAAAAGGGCGGCAATCCAAAGAAGGCCATTGAGACCCTGGAGAGGGCCAAGGGATTGCAGGTTAATCAACTGGAGATCTTTTTTAGAGAGGCCCAGATCTACAAGGAAATACAGGATCATGCCGGGGCCATCAAGGTCCTGAAGGCCATTCTGGCCTTTGATCAGTCCAATCGGGAGGCGATGAGGGAACTGAGAGATATTTATATTAAGGAAAAACAATGGGAAGAGGCCCTCAAACTCCAGAAAAGCATCATTAAACTAAGCTCCAAAAGGGATTTTGACCAGGAGAAGGGGCTGCAACGGGGCCTGCGATATGAACACGCCAGGCTTATCGCGGAGAGGGACAAGGATGAGAAAGAAGGGATCAAAGAATTGAAGGATATCATCAAGGAAGACCCCTCCTTTAGCCCTCCTCAAGTTCTGCTCGGAGAATTGCTGCGTCGGGCCGGAGAAACGAAAGAGGCCATTAAGGTCTGGCGCAGGGGGTTTGAAAAGACCCATGAGATCATCTTTTTGAGCAAACTGGAGGATCTTTACCTGTCCGAGGAAGATCCCCGCGGAATCCTGCGCCTCTATCTGAGCGCCATGGATGAGGAACCCCAAAACATCGTCATTCCTTTCTTCTACGCCCGGCTCTGTCTGAGGCTCGAGATGATCGACGATGCCTTGGAAAAGTTACAGGAGATGGAGACGCACCTTGCCGATCACCCCTCGTATCACTATCTGTTGGCCGAGGTCTATTCCCATCGGGAAGATTATGAACAGGCGGCAGAGGAATATCGGAAAGGGCTTAAACTTGAAGGGGGAACGTATGTCCCCTACCGTTGTACCAACTGCCAAAGGGAAGTCAGGACGTGGCTGCCCCTGTGTCCAAGTTGCAACCAGTGGGGTACCTTTACTACATGCTCAAAAGAAGAGGTCAAGGTGCCCCTCTTTGTACATCCTTCGCAGGTGATGAACTGGGATTTTTAGATGTGGTTCTCCCGCACCTTCCGGTGGGTTGTGAATCTCGTCTTCCCGCCGGTGTGCCCCGTCTGTAAGACACGCCTCAAAGGAAAAGAAGAAGACCTCATCATCTGTACCAATTGTCGCACGGCAATCAGGCCCGTACGTCCTCCTTTATGCCCTCGTTGCGGTCTTCCCGTACCCGCCGGAGATGGAGCGGGCTATCTCTGCGGCTCGTGCCTGCAGGAGAGGTGGTATTTCGATATCCATCGCACCAGCAGCATCTATGAGGGGGCGCTCAAAGAGGCGATCCATAGATTCAAATACGGGGGGGTATTTCCCCTTGCCAAGGTCTTCGGGGATTTGTTGCAGCCTACCCTCAAGGCCCTCTCCCACGATTACCCGGTGGATGTGATGATCCCCGTGCCTCTCCACATTCGGAGGTTGCGGGAACGGGGGTTTAACCAAGCACTCCTCCTGGTCAAGGAACTGAACAAAAGGCTTGGGATTCCCTATGCGGAGAGGACTTTGAAAAAGGTCAAGGACACACCCGTTCAGAGCGCCCTTAAGAAAAAGAAGAGGAGGGAAAATCTCAGGGGGGCCTTTGAGGTACAGGACCAGTCAGCGATAGAGGGGAAGGCCGTCGTGCTCGTGGATGACGTCTACACCACCGGTGCCACGGTCAATGAGTGTTCCCGAACCCTGCTGAAGGCAGGGGCCGCGAGGGTGGCGGTGCTCACCGTGGCCCGGGCTCTTTAATTGGATGCCAGATCAAGAGGAGGAAGGAAATGCAGGTGAATAAGATAGCCATTGTGGGGGCAGGGGTTGTGGGTACGGCCCTGGCCTCTCTCTTGAAGGAGAAGGGCTATACGCTCTGCGGTATGGCTAGCAAGGGAGAGGAATCGTTGAAAAAGGCGGCCGCCATTGTAGGGGGTGAGGTCCGCACCACTACCGCGCCGGAGGAGATTACCCCGGAGGCCGATCTGGTCTTTATCACTACCTCGGACAGCGCTATCCAGGAGGTCTGCGACGCGATCGCGGGCAAAGGCGGCTTTCATCCCGGACAGATCGTGGTCCATACCAGCGGGGCCCTCCCCTCCACCATCCTCGCCAGCGCCCAAGAAAAAGGGGCCCTCATCGCGTCCGTCCACCCCTTGCAGAGCTTCGCCGATGCCAAGGAGGCGGTGAAGATACTCCCCTCCTCGATATTCAACGTGGAAGGAGACCCCGCGGCCATCCCCATCCTGACGGAGCTGGTACAAAAATTGGGCGGGAAACCTCTTGCCATCGACACGCGAGAAAAACCCCTGTACCACGCGGCGGCCGTAGTGGCCTGCAACTTCTTCGTCACCCTCGTCTACCTCAGCTATCGGCTCTTTGAGGCCATAGACATCTCGGAAGATGACGCCGCCCAGGCCCTTCTTCCCCTGATCAAGGGGACGGTGAACAACATAGAGCGGTTAGGCCCTGTTCAGGCCCTGACCGGTCCCATCGCCAGGGGGGATGCAGGCGTGGTCAAGGGACACCTGGAGGCCTTTAAGATGGTAGACCCCCGCTACACCGATATCTATTGTGCCATCTCCCGTCTTACTGTGGAGGTGGGGGTCAAAAAGGGCACCCTCTCCCAGGAGGGGGCGCAGGAGATCATGGACCTCGTCCAGCGATAGGGGGATGGCGATTATCTTCAGCACGCCGGCATGTCTGTGTGGAGGTCATTATGCCCCGACGGATAATTGATCTGTCGATTTATCTGGAAAACGACGTTGCTTCAAATCCACCAGGGTTCAGCCCTCAGATTACGTATATCGGACATCACGAATCCTTTGCACAAATGCAGTCCTTTTTCCCAGGACTCAAAAAAAAAGATCTGCCTGACGGTGAAGCATGGGCCATAGAACGGGTAGCGTTGGGCACCCACCACGGCACCCATTTAGACGCCCCCTATCATTTCCACTCGACGATGAATCGAGGAGAGAGGGCCATTACGATTGATGAGGTGCCGTTGGAATGGTGCTTCCACCAGGGGGTGAAGCTTGACTTTCGGCACTGTGCGGATGGGTATGTCGTCACCGCCGACGATATAGAGCAAGAATTGAGGCGTATCGATTATTCTTTGAAGCCCTTGGATATCGTGCTGGTCAACACGAGAGCCGGGGAGCGTTACGGTTGTGCGGACTATGTTCAATCCGGGTGCGGTATGGGATATGAGGCAACCATGTATCTGCTCAAACGCGGCGTCAGAGTGACCGGGACGGACGCCTGGAGCTGGGATCCGCCCTTTGTCCATACCGCTGAAAAATATAGGGCGACAAAGGATGCGTCGATCATATGGGAAGGGCATAAGGCAGGCAGGGATATCGGCTATTGCCACCTGGAGAAGTTGCACAATCTTGAGGCCTTACCGGCGAGTGGATTCATAGTCTCGTGTTTTCCCGTCAAGATCCGGGGGGCATCTGCGGGGTGGACAAGGGCCGTTGCCATTATTGATGAATCATAACTTCGTCAACATTACAAAACAACCGAATGAGTATTGACCGGAAGGGGAGTGAAGGTTTCGGTTTTGATAAAGGTCGGTATTATATTGAAGGTACACAATGAGTAGGAGAAAATCATGAAGAAAAGAAAACACACTAAATTGATTCACGAGGGTTAATACGTGGCCAAGGTTGACGTTGAGCTGATCGACGCAGACAGTGGATGGTCTCCCTACTTATCTCTCGAAGATGCTCAAAAACTCGATTATGTGCGAGAGGCTTTGCGCAAAGGGAACCTGAAGGCAGCTAATCGACTTGCACGTATTTATACCCTCAAACCAGTGAATGTTACGGCCTCTATCAGATAACTATGGGATAACATGCTGAAATTGGATGTGACCATAACACCCGCAAGCAAACAGATGGTAATGAAAGTGGTGTTGTGCATCGTGATGATGTTTAGCCTGCTGGGAGGCGGGATTGCTATTGCTGCAGATAGTCCCGACTGGAACAGGGAATGGAAACGTCATATTATTGATGACTCGTCGCGCGGCGCAGACGGCGTGAGACTGGCCGATGTCAATAGAGACAGGTATCCCGACTTGGTTACGGGCTGGGAAGAAGGTGGTGTCGTTCGTGTGTACATCAACCCAGGCCAGCTAAAGGCCAAGGTCACGAAGCCTTGGCCAGCTGTCACAGTTGGAAAGGTAGGGGATCCCGAGGACGCCGTTTTTGCTGACCTGGATGGTGATGGGGCGGTCGACGTGGTCAGTTGTTGTGAAGGAAAAACGATGAGCATTTTCGTCCATTGGGCACCGAAGAATCCGAAGAAGTACCTAAATAGCGCCGCATGGGAGACCGAACCGTTTCCTGCAACTAAGGGAAAGACACGCTGGATATTTGCTCTGCCGATGCAGATCGATGACCAAGGAGGTGTGGACCTTGTGGTTGGTGCGAAGGGCAAAAATGCCATGGTTGGCTGGTTGCAGTCCCCCGTCAATCCCCGCAAACTAGGAGATTGGAAGTTACATTGGCTCTACAGTGCTGGTTGGATCATGTCACTCGTATCGACTGACGTGGACGGCGATAACAACACCGATCTGATTTTGTCCGACCGTAAAGGGAAGAGCGCTGGTATTCTTTGGTTGAAAAACCCTGGTGGAAATAAGTCTACAGAAAAGTGGTCAGAACACCGCATCGGAGCCGACGGACGAGAGGTCATGTTTCTCGATGTTGTTGACCTGGACGGCGATGGACGTTCCGATGTGCTTGCTGCCGTTAAAACAAACGAGATTCACTGGTTTCGTTGTCCGGAAGATCCAAGTCATCCTTGGCCGGCCCATGTAGTCAAAGTTGAGCTACCTGCCGGCACGGGGACAGCCAAGGGAATTCGTGCAGGCGATATCAATGGTGATTCCAACCTTGACGTCGTCTACTCCTGCGAGGATGCCGACCCGCCGAAACGTGGTCTGGTTTGGCTTCAATATACAAACGCACCCACCGACGCAAAGTGGGTTACCTATGACATCAGTGGCCCACAGGGTGTCAAGTTCGATCTTGTCCAACTAGTCGACTTGGATGGTGATTACGATCTTGACGTCCTATCATGCGAGGAGCGTTCGGAAGACAAGGGCTTAGGCGTAGTATGGTATGAAAACCCGTTAAATCAAAAAGAAAGACCGAAGCAATTTTGGATAATATTGGTTCTATGTGCAGCGATCATAACTTTTAGTATTATTTTGCTTCGCATTAAGCGAGTATTCCTTGGCAGATCGCCTAAACGGCGATGAGTATTCTGATGTCCATCACATTGGTGTTGGTCGGGCCGGTAATGACGAGGTCGCCGAGTTTTTCAAAAAAAGTGTAAGCATCATTCTCCCGGAGGAAAACTCCGGGATCAAGTCCCATCTCCAGGGCTCGTTCCACCATCCGCCAGTCGGCAAAGGCCCCGGCGGCATCGGTAGGCCCATCAGTGCCATCGGTGCCCGCGCTGAACACGGCCGCTCCCTGCCATCCCGCTATCTCAATACCGCAGGCCAGGGCGAACTCCTGATTTCTCCCCCCCTTTCCCTTTCCACGGATGGTTACGGTGGTCTCCCCCCCGGAGATGATGCAGGCCGGAGAAGCCAGGGGCCTGCCGGAACTCAGGATTTCTTTGAGTATGGCCCCGTGTACCTTGGCCACCTCCCTGGTCTCTCCCTCGACATAGGAAGAGAGGATGAGGGTATGATACCCCATTTTCTGGGCCTTGTGCGCCGCAGCCTCCAGACAGAGGATATTGTTGCCCACAATGAGGTGATAAGCGGTGCTGAATACGGGGTCATCGGGTTTGGGGGTCTCCTGCACCGCGCCCGCAGCCCCCTTGTGCAGATGATCCCATACTGGGGGAGGAATTCTGGATTCGAGGTGATACTTTTCAATCACCCTCAGGCAATCACTAAAGGTGCTCCTGTCTCCCACGGTGGGACCTGAGGCGATGACATCGAGGTCGTCCCCGATGACATCGGAGAGGATGAGGGAGACGACCGTGGCAGGGGCGGCTGCCTTGGCCAGCCACCCCCCCTTGATGCGGGAGAGGTGCTTTCTGACGGCGTTGACCTCATGGATTGAGGCGCCGCTCTCCAACAGGATCTTAGTGGTCTCTTGTTTCTCACCAAGGCCCACACCCTCCACCGGTGCGGGGAGCAAGGCCGACCCCCCACCGGAGAGCAGGCACAAGACCAGGTCATCTTCTCCTAACCCTTTGACCATCTCCAACAGCTCTTCGGTTCCTCGTTGCCCCGCCTCATCAGGTATGGGGTGGCCTGCTTCGATGAGCCTGACCTTTTTGAGGGGGGCGGTGTAACCGTATTTGACGATGACCAGACCCCCTTCGAGCCGCTCGTCGAGGAGGTCATCGACGGCCTGCGCCATGGGTGCACTGCCCTTCCCCGCACCAACCACGACGATGCGCTTGAAATCTTTTAAACGATACTTTCGTTTCCCCACCCGGAGATCGTCATTGGTGAGGCGAAGGACCCGTTTCACCGCCTCCCGGGGTTCCACTGCCGCGAGGCCCGCCCTGAAGATGGCCAGACAGGTAGCTTTTACATTTTCCTTCATGACCCTCTCCGTTCGGCAGCGATAAGAGGACTTGGTTCTTCCGTGATTCTCTTCAGTGCCTCGGCCAGGTGCTGGAACTCAACCAGATCCAAGGTTTCGGCCCGGCGACGGGGATCGATCCCGACGGCCTTTAAGACCTCTAAAATCTCCTCCTTTGTACCGAGGACT
>Ga0315551_10001295_pt1 | contig 19074 bp, 15 predicted proteins | sample SalMarSW160290MG_FD_203678 | JGI IMG/M metagenome (GOLD analysis project Ga0315551, IMG submission 203678) | Salt marsh sediment microbial communities from the Plum Island Ecosystem LTER, Massachusetts, United States - Salt Marsh Sediment SW1602-90 ...
GGGCTTTGAGGGGGTAAGGGTCTCCGCTCTCAATCTGGTCGACGATGGCGTTGGACTGCATCTCGCGGTATCGTTTTGTCCATATCGGGAAACGTATTGAACCGATGCCCGGTGGCATATCGGCCACGCGCTCGTGCAGGGTAATATCATTTACCGGCTGACCGTGCGGCGTCCACCGGTTGCCGCCGGCTACTTCAATGTTGCCGGTTATGCCGGCGATTAAAATTATAGCCCGGTGGTTCTGCACGCCGTTGGCGTGATGGGTGGTGCTGTTGATAGCCGTAATAATTTTCGCCGGTTTCCGGGTGGCGTACAGTATGGCGGCTTCCCTGATTTTGGCAGCGGGTACCCGGGTTATCTGCTCCGCGCGCTCCGGCGTGTATTCCTGCGCCAGTTTTTTTAATCCCTCGAAGCCGACTGTCCACTTTTCAACGAACTCTTTGTCGTGCAGGTTTTCGTTGATAATGACGTTTATCATGCCCAGCGCTAGGGCGCCATCCGTGCCGGGTCGCACTTGAAGGTGTATATCGGCCCTGGAAGCAATAGTAGTGACGCGGGGGTCGATAACGATGAGCTTGGTTCCTTTATCACGGGCTGCCAGATATCCCAGCCATGATTGAGGGTGCGAGTTCTCTATGCTGGAGCCCCATATCATATTACACCTGGATGCCGGGTCGGGTATGTTGCTCTGCGCGGCGAGCAGGCCGTAATCCGGGCCGTAGGTAAGCTCGGCTGCCATCCACGTGCCGGAGAAGCAGCTGCTGCTCTCGGTGCAGTAGTTGGGCGAGCCAAAGGCGTGCGTCAGCCGGTGGAAGTAGGGGCGGGGTTCCTTGGTATAGGCAACCCAGAAGACCACCGATTCCGGGCCGTATTTATCTTTCGCCGATTGTAGGTTTTCGGCGACGGTGCCCAGGGCCTCGTCCCAGGAGATGCGTTGCCATGAACCTTCTCCCCGCTCGCCTTTACGTTTCACAGGGTACTGGAGGCGGTCCGGGTGGTAAACGAAATCAAGCTGGCCTTTCCAGCGGGGGCAGTAGGCTACCTTATCGTTGACAATATCAATCTTGATAGCTTTTCCATTCTGTACGTGGACTTTGGTCGGGCAGCTGTCTGTGCACATGTAGCATATACCCTCTTTTACTTCTACCGGTTCAGACATAGCAGATTGTTCTCCCCTCTATTTTTAGATAAACACTATCAACTCGTGGTTTTCTGCGGGTTTTTCTTATTATAGCAGGGCTGGTAGGTATGATGAAAATCGTTTTATCAGTACGAATATCTATAAGAGAATATTAAACCGCCTAAAAAAATAACTTATATTATTTGACATAAACGAAATAAGGTACTAAAATTCGTGCATCAAAGTCAGGGAGGTGATGGGCCATGAAAGATAAAGAGGCAAGTTTCTTCCTGAAGCTCAAGGTTGCATTGGAGAAGAGCCGGGTGATTTCCCGGAGTTGCCTCGCTTGAAAGAGCTGAAAGAACAAGTAAACTGCCCGTGAGGCAGTCAGGCAGCTAAATCCGGTCAATGCAGGGTACAATATTCGATTTCTTCGTACAATGGCATCTAACAGAGAGATGCAATCTAAATTGTCGGCACTGTTATCAGGACGTTTCAGTGCCGACAATGAAATTTAACGAGATTATTAACGCGATTGGTAACGTTATAGATACGCTCGATAGCTGGGTGACGGACTATCAGGTAAAAATGTCGCCCGGCTTTCATTTTACCGGCGGCGAACCGTTCCTGTACGACAGACTCATGGACATACTGGAGTACGTTAGAGGGCGCGGGTGCGATACGGCTCTGATGAGCAACGGCACGCTGATATCGGAAGATACCGTCCGCCAGCTGCGCCGGGCGCAGGTAAAAGAGGTGCAGGTGAGTATCGAGGGGATGCAGGAGGTCCATGACAGCATCAGGGGGAAAGGCACTTTCAAGAAGGCTCTCGGCGGTATTGAAAATCTGCTGGCGGGTGGAGTCGGCACGAGCATAAATATGACCCTGTCCCGACTTAATATCGGGGAGGTGGAAGGCCTGGTGGGGCTGGCCGGGGAGATGGGGGTTGAGGCGGTGACTTTCTCGCGGCTGGTCGCCTGCGGGAGGGGCAACGAGATAAGCGATGAAATGCTGACGCCGCAGGAGCTGGCTGAATTTTATCAGGGTGTATCCGAACAGCAGGGCCGGGGCAAGGTGACGTTTACGTCCCGCGACCCCCTATTCACGGTTTGCGAACTTAAGGAAGATATACCGGAAACAGAATTCCCGGTGGGCGGCTGTGCGGCGGGGGTTTTCGGGATTACCATCGCGGCCGACGGCAGCGTCATGCCCTGCCGCCGCATGGACCTGTCCATCGGCAATATCAGAGAGACGTCTTTCCGTGAGCTCTGGGCGGAGTCGCCGGTATTATGGTCGCTGCGCAATCGCGAGGAATATCACGGGAACTGCGGTTCGTGCTATTACTGGGCGGTCTGCCGCGGCTGCCGGGCCATCGCCCTGGCCTTCGCTAGGTCGCAGGGCAGGGAGGATTTCCTGGGCCCCGACCCGCAGTGTCCCTACTACCGGCCTGTGGTATAATATGAGAAATACCGTACCGGAGATATCAAGGCTGGAAGGAATAGAAGTAGCCCGAAAAGCCGTCGAGGTGGCCAGCGATAAGCAGGCCGGCAATATCGTTTTACTGGACGTTCGCGAGCTGTGCGGCTTTGCGGACTATTTTGTTATCTGCGCCGGTGACAGCCAGCGGCAGGTCCGCACCATATACGATGAAATCCAGCAGGAGCTGAAGAAGGAAAACGTCAGGCCTCATCACCACGAAGGCACGCCCGATTCCGGCTGGCTTTTAATCGACTACGGCGATGTTATCGTGCATATCTTCGATACCGCGCAGCGTGATTTCTATAAGCTCGACGAACTGTGGGATAAAGCCGGGACGGTATTGAGGATTCAATAGACTTTCAGCCGGCCTGTTTAGTCGAAGATTTCACTTTCCTTGAAAAAGATGCCAATCTCTTTCTCCGCGTTTTCCGGCGAGTCCGAGGCATGAGTCGAGTTGCGCTGGACGTCCAGGCCGAAGTCCTTCCTGATTGTTCCCGCGGCGGCCCTGGCGGGGTCGGTGGCCCCCATCAACGTCCTGATTCGCTCCACGGCATTTTCGCCTTCGAAGACGGCCGCCGCGATAGGCGTGGAAATTATATAGTCCACCAGGTCTTTAAAGAACGGCTTGTCCTTATGGACGGCGTAGTGCCGTTCTGCCAACGCCCTGTCCATGTGCAGCATTTTCAGGGCCAGCAGCTTGAGTCCTTCTCCCTGAAGCCGCCCGATGATAACACCGGCCAGCCCTCTCTCCATGGCATCGGGCTTGATAAGTACCAGAGACCTTTCCATTTTATACTCCTGAAGATTTGTATTTTTTGAATTGCCCCGCTTACTGGAAGAGCACGGGTAAATCCCCGATATCCACTGCCCCCAGCGTGCTGACGATGAGGTCGGCCTTCTTGAGACTGCTTATAGGATGGCTGTTGGTCACCGCGATGCATTTCATGCCGGCCTCTTTGGCGGCGGTCACGCCGGCGATGGCATCCTCGATGACCACGCAGTTGCCGGGTTCAACCCCGAGCTTTTCCGCCGCCAGCAGGAATATCTGGGGACTGGGTTTGCCCTCCGTGACTTCCGTGCCGCAGGCAATGGCCTGGAAACACTCCTCGATACCCAGTCCGCGTATGATGATTTCTATGTTTTCCAGCGGCGCCGAGGAGGCTATGGCCGTCTTAATATGATGGTCGTTCAGTGATTTTATCAGTTCAACGGCTCCGGGCAGCGGCTTGATATGGCCGGTCACCAGACGGCGGTATTCACGCTGTTTCCTTTCGGTGATGCGCTCGAATTCGTCCGGCGGTATATCGTCGCCGAGGGCGAACTTGATAATGGTATCGTGTCTCTGCCCGAAGTGCCGCATGAAGTCTTCCCTGGTGAAAGTAGCCCCTTTTTCCTTAAAGATATCGCCCCAGGCGCGGTAATGGTAATCGCCGGTATCGGCGATGACGCCGTCGAGGTCCCAGAGTATCGCTTCCAGACTGCCGTCAGACATGACTTTTACTCTCCCTGACCTTATCCGCCTTCCCCGCCTCGTTGTCCGCGATGAACTGCTTGGCCGTGCTTTCGGCGACCACCGTGCCGTCTTTCAGGCATATCCGGCCTTCCGTCTCGATGATTTTTTTACGCCGGCGGGTAATGCGGGCGGTTATGACCAGCGGCACTTCCACCTTGACCGGCTTTTTCTGCCTGATGGTGATGCTGGCGGTCAGGCAGGTATGCCCGGTGGCGTAGGCGACATTGCTCATCACCTCATCCAGCAGGCACCCCAGGATGCCGCCGTGCAGCAGCCCCGGCCATCCCTGGTAGTTTGTACCGGGGGTGAATTCAGTACGCAGGATATCGCCGTCTTGATGAAATTTCAGTTTCATGCCGATGGGGTTGTTGACTCCGCACCCGAAGCAAAATCCTTCGTCAAGGTCTGAATTCAGCGTTACTTTTGGTATGCTCACCATAAAATCGTCTCCGCGTTGATTATTAAAAGTGCTTCCATCCCGTATTTTCTATTTTGACGGGGCTGCCGTCTACGTCGAGCAGGCTGATTTCGCCCGGTTTGCCGGACGTGATTTCGCCGATGACGGTAACCGGGTATTCCATTTTCGCCCTGATGCGTTCGACGATTTCCGCTTTCCCCGTAAAGAGAAGCTCGTAGTCCTCCCCGCCGGATAAAGCCAGTTCCCGCGCCCTTTCCCCGAAACCACGCGCGACGGCGGGGTGAATCGGCAGAAGATTTGTATTTATCTTTGCCGCGACCCCGCTGGCTTCGCAGACGTGGCGCAGGTCGGCGAGCAGTCCGTCGCTGGTATCGATAGCCGCCTTAACTCCCTCTTTCAATAATAGCTGGCCTTCCGCAATACGCGGTCTGGGACGCGTAAAGGCGCTCCGCAGGTAGGTGGACATCTCCACCCCGAATTGAAGGTCTTGCGACAGCATTTCCAGTCCGGCGGCGGCGCTGCCCGGATAGCCGGTAACCGCTATCTTATCGCCGGGCCTGGCGGCGGAGCGTCTTAATACTTCGCCGTTCAGGCTGCCGCCGAGGACGGTGACGGTAATCGAGACCGCCGGAGAACGGCTGATATTGCCGCCGATGATAGCCACGTCGAACCGGCCGGCCAACTCAATCATGCCTTCGTAAAGCAGAGTAACATCGGCTACTTCCGTGTCCTCCGGCAGGGCCAGGGCCACCAGCGCGTATTGGGGCACGCCGCCCATGGCGGCGATATCGCTCAAGTTGATAGCCAGCGATTTCCAGCCGAGTTCTTTCCAGGTAATGGTTTCCAGCGAGAAATGGACGCCCTGTACCAGGGTATCGACGGTGGCCAGCTGTAGCGAGGACTCGCTGCGCCAGGCGGCGGCGTCATCGCCGATGCCGATAACGGGTCGGTTTACTTTAGAATCCGGAATCATTTTAGCCAGGAGGTCGATAAGCCCGAACTCTCCCATCTCCGAGACTTTCATGGCTAAATTATAGCATATTCCTGAAAGCACTCACTATTTAAGAGCTTGTTGCGAAACTCTTGTACAGACGGAATCACAGGCTTAACAATTCATAATTGCACATTCTGGCTGATTGTTAACCAGGGGAGAGTTAGAGTCCAATCGGGTGGGTCTTTCGGAACAGTTCCCGAACTCTTATTTGAGGAGAAGCAACTCATTCCGGCTCTGCAGCTGTTACACGGCTCCGAGATGGAAGTTGACAATCAAGTATCATGGATATATTATCATTTTAAAAAGCGATGAGGGAAAGGACGGCCTCATTGCGAATTGAAATGGGAAATCCTAACCTAGACGATTATTCCCAAAGAATTAAGAGTTCAATCAGCCTAAAATCAGGCAGGTAAGAACAACAAAGGAGGGATACTGAATAATGTGGTGGAAAAAGAAAGAGGCAAAGAAAGAGGAGAAGGAAGAGGTAAAAGAGGAAAATTTTCTGAAAGAGTTGTGCGGAGATGATGCAAAACTATATAAGTTTCTCAGTCATTATTTGTATGAAAACCCGTTAACGGCCATATCCACAAAGGACCTCGATAGCCTCACCGAGGAGGCGGAAAAAAGCGGGAACTTTAGTCCGGCACTGGATAAGGCCATTTTCGAGAGCACTAGAAACCCGGGGGAAAGGGAAAGATACATCAAAGCTATCCAAAACCTCGCGTCGAAGACCATACAGGCGACGGAGCAAGAAAAAGAAAAGGCAGGGAAGGCAGGACTCACAGACCGGGTTTCTTCCCTTGAGATAAGAATTGAAAATCACAGATTCTTGCTCGAAAGAACCGAAGATGTAATAAACATAGCTTCCACATTCTACAAAGAGAAACTGTTGGAACTGGGAGAAGAAGAGAAAAGAGAAGAGAGAGGAAAAGAGAAAAAAACAGCTGAAAGCGATGAATGGAGAAAAGGGCAGCTGGAAGAGGCGGAGCGAGAAGCCAGAAAAAAAGAAAGAAAAAAGATGGGAAGAGAAGAGAGAAGGGAAGCGGAGAAACAAGATAAAATAGAAGAGCTGGCAGCAGAGGAAAGGAAAGAAGCGAGAGCAGAAGAGAGAAGGGAAGCTGAAAGGGAAGAACAGAGAATAGGGGATATGGAAGAGGCGGAGCGAGAATCAAGAAGAAAAGAAAGAAGGGGGAATTAAATTTTTATCCCAAACGCATTGAGTTCTCGGTGTCCAGGTTTCTCGTTCATCTTTCTACCTCATTGCACGATTTAGCGTTTTGTTACTTTGACGATAAAAACGTTCCTTGATTGGCCCATACTTTCACACCTAGCTTTCAGACGTGAAATTGGCGGACCTTGTTATCGACATTTAACAAAAAGTCAAATTGAGATACATCAAGAAAAAGCTATATCGACAACCCCGGGGGGTGGGATGAAAGGAATGAAAAAACAAAAAGTCTTCCGATTAGTAGACTTTCGATAGGGTTCTGGTCCTGTTAAGGAATTTATCAATCACTATTTAACGATGGAATTGTTAATACCCTGTAAGAAAAGGCAAAAAATTCAATACCAATCTCATCAAGTTAGTTCAAAGTTCGGAATACAGCACGCACGCCTACTCGCTGCCGCCTCGCAAAGCCTTTAGGCCTAGTTAATAATAACAACAGAGTTTCTTTTTATTGAAACTAAATCTGCTAAGCGAGGTTGTTATATGAAATCCAGACATAGTAGCGAAATAGACTTGAGTAACATCACTGCTGTCATCTTTGATATGGATGGAGTACTAACGGATACTGCCAGCACGCACGCACAAGCCTGGAAGCAGCTATTTGACGAGTACCTAAAAGAACGCTCTGAGCGCCACAATGCCGAGTTCCAGCCATTTGACATCGACGCTGATTACCGTCTCTATGTTGATGGCAAACCGCGTTATGACGGGGTCAAGAGTTTCCTGGAGTTCCGCGGCATCTCGCTCCCACAGGGCAGCCCCGATGACAGCCCTGGCTTGGAAACCATTTGTGGACTCGGCAACCGTAAAAATCATTATTTCCTAGAACGTTTGAAGAGAGAGGGCGCCCAGCCATACGGTTCTTCCATCAGGTTTATAGAGAGATTGAAAGTTCGTGGCCTTCGCACAGCGGTTATATCTGCCAGTCGCAATGCTGAAGAAGTGCTGGAGGCAGCCGGCATACGAGGACTCTTTGATGTCAAGGTAGACGGAATCGACTCCGACGAGTTCAATCTAAAGGGTAAGCCTGACCCGGCAATCTTTTTAGAAGCAGCTAGACAACTCGATGTTAAGCCGGAAGAAGCCGCCATTGTAGAAGATGCACTGGCCGGTGTTGAGGCGGGACGCCGGGGTAAGTTCGGACTGGTTATCGGTATAGACCGAACAGGTTACGGTGAAGAACTCAAGAAACGGGGCGCTGACATTGTAGCCCAGGACTTATCCGAACTCAAAATCCGACAGCTAAAGTCTGGAAAGCCGGAGTCCATAAAAACCATTGACAGCCTTCCCTCCGCCCTGGAAGAGAAGGATGAGATATTCTGCCGACTGCACGAAAGAACACCGGCCATTTTCCTTGATTATGATGGTACACTAACACCGATTGTTGATGACCCAGCGAAGGCAACGCTTCTCGATCAAACCAGGAAGGTTATCCGACAGCTAGCAAAACACTATTCGGTAGCTATCATCAGCGGTCGTGACCTTGGTGATGTGCAGAATATGGTCGGTATTGAGGATATTGCCTATGCCGGTAGTCATGGGTTTGACATTATTGGACCAGGTGGGCGGTATCGAGACCAAGAACGAGGCCAACGCTTTCTGCCAGCGCTTGACCGTGCCGAAGAAGAATTGTCAAATGAGTTGGGGGATATACACGAGGTTAGAGTTGAACGTAAACTTTTTGCCATCGCCGTCCATTACCGCCGTGTTGACAGAGATAAACTGGGTGAGCTTGAAAAAAGGTTTGATGTGGTACTCTCCCATTATCCCGAGCTGAGAAAAACCACTGGGAAAGAAATATTTGAACTTAGACCTAATATTGACTGGGATAAGGGTAAGGCCTTGATTTCCCTACTTGAGTCACTACACGCTGATAGCAGTAGAGTTTTACCCGTGTACATTGGAGATGATGATACTGATGAGGATGCCTTCCGGGCTATCAGTGATCGGGGTATTGCTATCATGGTCGGTGCCGGGAAGCGTCGGACGGCCGCACATTACGCACTGCGAGACACGGAGGAAGTAGCGCTGTTTCTTCACGAACTGGCGGTGCTGGCGGAGACTAAGATACCCAAAGGTATCTGGACACTGGTCTACGAAGGTTACGATCCGAAACAGGAAGGTCTGCGCGAGGCGCTGTGCACGCTGGGCAATGGCTACTTTGCCACGCGAGGCGCTGCTCCCGAATCAATCGCCGATGGCGTCCACTATCCGGGGACCTATGTTGCCGGCTGTTATAACCGCACTAAGACCGATATCGCCGGAAAAACCGTCGAGAACGAATGCCTAGTCAATGTGCCCAACTGGCTGCCGGTTACCTTCCGTATTGAGGATGGGGACTGGCTCGATATAGAAAATATGGATATCATGGAATACCGCCAGGAACTCGATCTTCACCAGGGTGTTCTGAGCCGGCTGGTCCGCTTTACCGACGGGCAAGATCGACAAACCCGGCTATTCCAGCGGCGTTTTGTTAGCATGGCAAATCCGCATTTAGCTGCCCAAGAGATTACCGTCACCGCCGAGAACTGGTCGGGAACACTGCATATCCGCTCGGCTCTCGATGGACGGGTAACCAACAGTGGCGTTAAGCGTTATCAGAATCTGAACAACCGGCATCTCCGTCCGTTTGAATCAAAGGCGATTAATAGTGACACAGTTTTTCTCCAGATGGATACGAACCAGTCATATATCCAGATCGCAGAGGCGGCGCGGACCCGGCTATTCCGCCAAGGTAAGCAAACTAAAATAGAACCTCTTGTGATACAAGAGTCTGGTTATATCGCTCAAGAGTTTACTGTGGGTATTAAAGAAGGCAAAGCAGTAACTCTGGAAAAAATAATATCTCTCTACACATCGAGAAACCATGCCATCTCTGAAAGCGGTCTGCAAGCGTGCAAGCAGGTAGAACGCACCTCCAGTTTTTATGACCTGCTCAAGCGTCACGTGCTTAGCTGGGATCACCTCTGGCAGCGTTGCCGCATTGCCATTAAGGATAGTGAACGCATATCAATGGTTCTTAACTTGCATATCTTTCACCTTATGCAAACAGTATCACCGCATACCATTGAGCACGACGCCGGCGTTCCGGCACGGGGGCTACACGGCGAGGCCTACCGCGGGCATATTTTCTGGGACGAGTTGTTTATTTTCCCCTTACTTAATCTCAGTATACCAGATATCACTCGGGCTTTACTCATGTACCGCTATCGCCGTCTTCCCGAGGCACGCTGGGCAGCGCAGCAAGCGGGATACAAAGGGGCTATGTACCCCTGGCAAAGTAGTAGTGATGGCCGAGAGGAGACTCAGACATTGCACCTGAACCCGAAATCCGGGCGCTGGTTACAGGACAACTCACAGCGTCAGCGTCATGTCAATATCGCCATCGCCTACAACGTGTGGCACTACTACCAGGTCACCGGCGATGTCAGCTTCCTCTCTTTCTACGGTGCGGAGATGCTTATCGAGATCGCCCGTTTCTGGGCGAGTATTGTTGTGTATAACCATGCTCAAGACCGCTACGAGATTCGCCGGGTGATGGGGCCGGACGAGTTTCATGACGCCTATCCCGATGCCGATGAACCAGGCATTAATAACAATGCCTACACCAATATCATGGTGGTCTGGGTATTGTGTCGCGCTCTGGAGGCAATTAAAATTTTGCCATTTGACCGGCGGGAAGACTTGCAGGATAACTGTAACCTGAGACGGGAAGAAATGGAACGATGGGAGGAAATCAGTCGCAAGATGCGCATCGTCTTCCATGATAACGGGATCATTAGCCAGTTTGAAGGCTACGACCGGCTGAAAGAGTTTGACTGGGAAGGTTACCGGGAAAAGTATGGTAATATCCAGCGATTGGACCGCATTCTGGAATCAGAAGGAGATACTCCCAATCGCTATAAATTGTCCAAACAGGCTGATGTACTGATGCTCTTCTACCTAATATCGGCCGATGAGTTGGAAGAGTTATTTCGTCGTCTTAATTACCCATTCGAGTATGAGACCATTCCTAAGAACATCGACTATTATCTCAAGCGTACGTCTCATGGCTCTACCCTGAGCCGGGTGGTGCATTCCTGGGTGCTAGCCCGTTCCAAGCGCGAGCTGTCGTGGCATCTCTTCAAGGAAACCCTCGAGAGTGATGTTTCTGATATTCAGGGTGGTACTACACCGGAAGGTATTCACCTCGGTGCCATGGCTGGTACGGTTGACCTAATCCAACGATGTTACACAGGTATTGAAACTCGCCGGGATAGGCTACAACTGAACCCATATCTGCCCGGCGAGCTTAAAGAAATGCGGTTTGATATTTTCTACCGCCAGCACTGGGTCAACCTTATCATCACCCATAACCGACTGACTCTCAGCACGAAGCCGGGTACTGCGACACCAATCAAGATTAGCTTCCGGGACAGGGTGATGGAATTGAAGGCGGGTGATACCATGGAGCTCGATTTATAACCCGGCAAGGCGCGAAGGGAATCTATCTATGAAGTAGCATAGCCTGGCTGTTGAAGAAATATTAATTTGATAAACCAAAAATATATTTAGTACAATAGTAAACATGGTTGTAATTGTTTCGAACCGTTTGCCTGTCACTATATCAAAAGACGCTACTGGCGAATGGCAAATCAAAGCAGGTTCCGGCGGACTGGTTACTGCTATCGCCCCTGTTTTACAGAAGCAGGGTGGGTTATGGATTGGCTGGCCCGGCTGCCCCGAAGAAGAAGGGTTAGATGAGCAATTAGATATAGCTAGTAAAAATACAGGATATACCCTGAAGCCAGTAATGCTTACTGAGGATGAGGTAAACGGATACTACTACGGATTCTCTAATGAAACTATATGGCCGCTCTTTCACGACTTTCACTCGCGCTGCAACTTTGCTCCAGAAGATTGGGTTACTTACCAGCAGGTCAATAAAAAATTCGCACAGGTTATAGCTGAGAATACCAGTATTGAGGACTTTGTCTGGGTTCATGATTATCACCTGCTGCTTGTGGCAGAAGCATTACGTACCATGGCAGCAGAGCACCAGACTGGCTTCTTCTTGCACATACCATTTCCACCCTTAGATATCTTTAGAAAACTCCCCTGGCGTATGCAGCTTCTGAAAGCTATGCTGGAATATGATCTCATTGGTTTCCAGACTATGCGTGACAGAAACAATTTTATTCATTGTGTTGAATCAATGATCAGGGGATGGAGGGTGGATGCCAGAAAACGGTTATCCACACTTCTTAGACCCGAACGTGCAAATCATATAGGTGTATTTCCGATTAGTATTGACTTTAGTGCCTTTTCCAGACTGGCAGCAGATAAGATGACAACGGAAAGAGTTGCCCAGATACGTGAAGATCTGCCAAATGTTAAGATCATATTAGGCGTAGACCGCATGGATTACTCCAAGGGTATTCCACTCAGGTTGCGAGCATTAAACAATGTTCTTGAACGATTTGAGGAACTACAGGGAAAGATTACACTGATTCAGATTTCAGTCCCAAGTCGAGAGAATGTCCCTGAGTACCAGAATTTAAAGGCTGAGGTTGATGGCCTGGTTGGTGAGATTAATGGTAAATTCAGTAGGTCCGGTTGGATGCCTATCCAGTACATGTACCGGAATTTGGATCGTGCTGAACTCGTAGCATACTACCGTGCTGCCGATATAGCTTTAGTTACACCGCTTAAAGATGGCATGAACTTGGTAGCAAAGGAATATATTGCTGCCAATATAAATTGTAAAGGTGTCTTAATCTTAAGTGAATTTGCTGGTGCCGCCGCTCAACTACAGAAAAACGCTCTAATCGTAAACCCTTACGATATTGAAGAAGTAGCTAATACCATTCACCGGTCGTACAACATGAGTTCTGATGAACGGGATGTACGCATGCGAAGGCTGCGCAATTCCATAAAAAGCCGTGATGTTTTCTGGTGGTTAGCACTTTTTAACCGTGCAGTAGCCACCATGGGGATTGGTTCGATTCTCTCTGATCCTGGCGAGTAACCTTTACTCGTCTTGTTACCCTTTGTACTCTTTAGGGTATTGTCAAATTGGATCAGACTGTCAACAGAAACAATCGCTTTGTTATAATAGCTAGGAAATACTTGGCAGGCGTGAAGAGCCTGCTTCTCAATGATAAGCATTATGAAATTTTTGAACTACCTACTCGGTACGATTATCAAACCAAACAACATATTTAATCGGCTGGTTTCTGGCTCCAAGAAACTCAGCAGAGCTTCGGAGCCATTCTATTAATCGGTATTCTTTACACGCTCACGGTAATTGGTGTGGCTCCGTTGCCAAGGCAGTGGTAGAAATAGGATTGACAAACAAGGTGCCGTATGTCTCCTCCCAGTGGAGGAGCTTCACTTGAATTACTGCAGGGTAAGGTGCTACCCTGAGGGTCTGTATTGCAGGATAAATAGTTAGGGGGCGAGAGAAATGTCTGGTGTCATTACGAAGTTGCGTATCGAGTTGAAAGGTAATTCCGTGGAGAAGAGATGACCATGAAAAGGATTGGTATATTGACCAGTGGGGGTGACGCTCCCGGCATGAATGCCTGCATCCGGGCAGCGGTACGAACTGCAATGGCCAATAACGTGGAGATTTTAGGCATAAGGCGCGGCTATAACGGGCTAATTGAGGGCGACATGTTGGCGCTGGATAGGAAATCTATTGCCAACATCATACATCAGGGCGGAACCATGCTCGAAACATCACGATGCCCTGAATTCACGACCATTGAGGGCAGGGAAAAGGCGATAAAGGTACTGGAAGAAGCAGGAATTGACGGTCTTGTTTTATTGGGTGGTGATGGCACTTTTCGCGGCGGTACTCTCCTGGCAAATGAGTGTAATGTTAGCGTTATCGGCGTACCAACGACTATAGATAACGATACGTACGGCACCGATTACACCATAGGTTTTGATACAGCGGTGAATACGGCACTCGAGGCTGTCGATCGTATTCGCGACACCGCCATATCACATGAAAGGCTCTTCTTTGTAGAGGTGATGGGACACCACACTGGGTTCATCGCTCTGGAAAGCGGTATCGCTGGTGGTGCTGAAGAGACGATTATCCCTGAAGCTGACAGGATTGATGAGCTCTGGACAAGATTGCAGGAGAGCTTTGAGCAGGGAAAGAAAAGCGCCATCGTAGTAGTAGCCGAAGGCGACCAGCCCGGCCATACCTTTACGATTGCTCAAGAGGCAAAGGAGAAACTGAAAATTGAATCCAGAGTGTGTATCCTGGGCCATGTACAGCGTGGTGGTTCGCCCACGGCACGTGACCGGGTCCTTGCCAGTAATCTGGGTTCTGCCGCGGTCAGCGCTCTATTGACGGGCAAAAGCGGTTACATGGTCGGCGAGGTAAAGAACGAAATAGCCTATACCGCGTTAGCGGATACCTGGGGAAAGAAAAAAGCACTTAGCCCACGGCTTGTGGAATTGGCCAGGCTTCTTTCTGCATGAAAGAAAAAATACCGGTGGGCTTTTGTCCGAAGGGAGGACTTAATGTCGAGATTATCGCCTGGCAAACTCAGGGGACTCCAGCAGTTAGCAAATGCAAAAGGCATTCTAACAGTATGTGCCATAGACCATAGAGAATCATTGCGGCGGGCGCTCAATGAGAAAAACCCTGAAGCTGTAAGCTACCGGCAAATGGTTGATTTCAAGCTTGATCTGGTAGGTGTTGTCGCACCCTTCGCCAGCGCCGTCTTGCTCGACCCAATCTATGGCGCTGGTCAGGCTATCGCTTCAGGGCTCCTGCCCGGGCATACCGGACTGCTCGTTAGCGCGGAAAAGACCGGTTATTCTGGCGATAGTACGGCAAGAATTACCGAATTGCTGCCTGATTGGAGCGTAAGGAAAGTCAAAAAGCTGGGTGCTTCCGCCATCAAGCTTCTACTCTATTTCCGGGTCGACCTTAAGGAGATAGCTTCAAAACAGTTGGACCTGGTAGGCAAGGTGGCCGGGCAATGTATCGAAGAGAATATACCATTGCTCGTCGAATCAGTAAGCTACCCCACTGCCGCAGAAAAGGATAACCCGGAAGAATTTTTCAAGAAGAAACCTGAGTTGGTCATAGAAGCGGCCAGTAGACTTACTGCATTACCAATAGACATCTTAAAGTCCGAGTTCCCTGCCGACATTGATTACGAGAAGGACGAAGCTAAGCTGAAGACTTACTGCCAGGAACTGAGTGAAGTTTCTCGAATACCCTGGGTACTCCTCAGTGCGGGCACTGACTTTGAGCGTTTCAGGAAAGAGGTAGAGATAGCCTGTAAGGCCGGAGCTTCGGGTTTCATGGCCGGGCGCGCCCTCTGGCAGGAAGCCGCTCGCATCAGTTCCAGAGAAGAGAGACTTAATTTTTTCAAGAGCCAGACCGTGTCGAGGCTAAAGGAGCTTACCCGGATAGCTGAAAAATGGGCTACGCCCTGGTATGTCAAGATGGGCTCCAAGGACGGCCGGTTCCCGGACCTGTCTGAAGGATGGTACATGAGCTACTAATACAGGAATATTTTCAAAACGGGGAGAAGCAATGAGAAAAACAAGACTACATGGCAGGCGCACCAAGATAGTGTGCACCATCGGCCCGGCTACCAGCTCGACGGCAATGATTGAGAAGTTAATCAGGGCAGGGATGAATGTTGCCCGGCTTAATCTCTCCCACGGCACGCTAAGCGAACACGCCCGTTTTGTGCAGAATCTAAGAAAGCTGAGCCAGCGCCTGGGAGTAGAGATTGCCGTTCTGATAGACTTACCCGGTCCCAAATATCGTACCGGAAAGCTGAAGGGGGGCCAGGCTGTATTGAAAAAAGGCGCTCAACTGGTGTTCACGACACAGCAGATAGAAGGGGATGCGGCAAGGGTATCAGTAAACCTGCCCAATCTCACTAAAGATGTAAAACCCGGGGATACCGTTCTTCTCGCTGACGGCGCCATGCAGCTTAAAGTACAGCAAATAAACGGCAGCGAGGTGAGGTGCCTGGTCACTGTTGGCGGCATTCTCACCGAAGAGCGAGGCCTTGTGGTGCCGGGAATGCGCACTTCCGGCCCGTTCGTGACCGGGGATTTACGGGAGAAGCTTCTTTTTGCTATTACCCAACAGCCTGATTATGTGGCGCTTTCGTTTGTCACGAGTACGCAAGATATAGCCGATGTGAGAGCCATTCTACGGGAGAATAGCACTGATATACCCATTATCGCCAAAATAGAGCGCGGCGAGGCGGTAAGTAATTTCAGCAGCATTTTGGCAATAAGTGACGGTGTTATGGTGGCTCGAGGAGACCTTGGAGTCGATATTCCGCTTGAAAAGGTGCCCCTGGTGCAAAAAGAGATAATCAAGAAGTGTAATCAGGCTGGAAAACCGGTAATTACTGCCACTGAGATGCTCCTATCGATGGTGAAATCAATGCGGCCGACTCGGGCTGAGACTACTGATGTGGCCAACGCCATATTCGATGGTACGGATGCTACCATGCTCTCGGAAGAGACTTCGATTGGGGAACATCCGCTAGAGGCAGTAAAAATGATGGACAGGATTGCCCGGGAAACCGAAAAGAAGCTGCCCTACGATTTGGCCTTGTCGGAAAAAAGAACCTGGTTTGAGCAAAGAACCGAGGAATTGATAAGTTATAATGCTTGCCTTACTGCTCATAGCCTGGATGCCCGCGCAATCATCGCCTTTACCGAGTCAGGGAGCACCGCGGCGCGGGTATCAAAATACCGGCCCCGCATGAACATTCTGGCGATGACTCCCAGTGAGGTCATTTCTAAAAGGCTGGTACTGTACTGGGGTGTTCAGCCCGTTCGTGTGACCACACCATCTTCTATATCCGACCTGTTTAATGAGGCGTCAATGCTTGCCAGGAGACTTGGCCTGGCTAATCCGGGCGACCTGATAATAATCACTGGTGGAGTACCACTTGGAGTAAAAGGCATTACCAATCTGCTCAAGGTAGAGACTATAAGCTAGGCGGTAAGGATAAGCTCCTGCCGCTAAGAGGTTCCGGTATGACCATAAAACTCGTGCTCCTCAGACATGGAGAAAGTATCTGGAATAAAGAAGACAGATTTACGGGATGGACCGATGTTGACCTGTCCGACAGGGGAATTACCGAGGCTAAAGAGGCGGGAAGAACACTGAGAGAAAAGGGTTATGCTTTTGATGTTGCCTTTGCCTCTGTACTCAAGAGAGCCATAAGGACCCTCTGGCTGGTTCTGGATGAGATGGACCTGATGTGGATACCCGTGTATCGCTCATGGCGCTTGAACGAAAGGCACTACGGTGCATTGCAGGGGTTGAATAAAGCGGAAATGGCCGTGAAAGTGGGCGAAGAGCAGGTGCATAAATGGAGAAGGGGTTATGACATTAGGCCACCGTCCCTTGATAAAACAGACAAAAGATACCCGGGAAATGACCCTAAATACCGAGAGCTTGGTGAAAATGAGCTTCCGCTCACCGAAAGCCTGAAAGACACTATCGCTAGATGTATTCCTTACTGGCATGACGTTATTGCGCCGACACTAAAGGCGGGAAAACATGTGATAGTGTCGGCTCACGGCAATAGCCTGCGGGCACTGGTTAAATATCTTGATAATATCGGTGACGATGAAATAGTCAATCTGAACATTCCGACGGGTATACCACTTGTCTACGAGCTTGATGAGCGACTGAAACCGCTAAATCATTACTACCTTGGAGACATCGATGAGGTCGAAAAAGCTATAAATAAAGCGGCCGGACAGGGGAAAGTAAGCTAGTGGCAAGCTCCAAGACGGCAATATAGATCAACTAAAGTCTATCTTCGGAAAATCTAAAGATTAAGGTACCATTCAAGACATAGTTGAGTCACAAAAACTCATCTTGTGACCTTTCCATCATCAGATGAAGAAGACAGCGTATTTCGGGCTATTGTCCGCTCTGCCATCAAAAAACTGATCCTCTGTCTGAAGGATACCTAATGCATTGCTGGTTACACGCTCGTATGAAGCTAATCTTCGGTTCATTTCATTCAGAATCGGGATTAATCTTGTGAGACCACGATAGCCATTCGTCTTTAAACTCAGGCCATCTATGCGGCAGAACCACGCTATTGGCTTTAAGGAGCGCGAACAGTTGTATGGAAAGCTTACGCATAAGAACGAAAGCACATGTGGTCTCCATTACACTGAAGGTTCTTTCATTCAGCCAGTGGGTAGGTATATAAGCACCAAAATGCTTCGATGGGACATTGACGGCGGTGTTGAATTTCAATAGTTGGTCAGCCAATTCTGCTGAAAGAATGCCGGATGCTTTAAGTGGATCGATTAATCTGCCGAAGGGTTGTGATGGAGCGCCATATTTAGAAGGACGAGATGATATAAGAAAGAGTAAACACCCCTCCAGATGTCCACTAATTACAATCATATATGCTCTAGTACTCTCTCTGAAGTTACCAGGAGAACTCCAACTGTGAATATAGTAAAGAGGCCGATAGATATTACTTGGAAAAAGTATATGGTCTTTGTCACCTACTCGTTCGCAATAAACAGGGAGTATTTCCTCTACGAGGGATGCTGCATCGTACACGTTGTCGTCCAACAAAAGCGTAAGACGGTTAGCAAGCTGTAACTCTCGTTCATCTTTCTACCTCATTGCACGATTTAGCGGAATGTTTAACAACAAACTGTATTTAGAGAGATTAGGTAAAGGTAATGAAAAAGGGAGCGGTGAAATACCCGCTCCCCGTTGTTTACAGGAAGAATGATAATCAGGACTTACTTTCGACTTCTACCGTCACCCGTTTTTCTTCGGTCGATTGTCTCAACGTGAGGGCGCGGACCACGGCAATGGCGACTCCCACAAACCCGGCGATGGTCGCCGTGAATCTCTCCGATTGTAAGGCGGGCCAGAGCCAGGCCAGCGCGATGACGGCCACACCGGATACCCCGAACATCACGACCAGCCATATTCCCAGCGACTTATCTTTCATTTCTCCGCCCTCCCGTCCGTTTTTCTTTCACTATATATAACGCAGAGAGGGGGGAAAGGTTAGCCCCTAGCCTTATTATTTTAAACCTGCTATAGTGTCCCCAAATGCGTTGTGCTGTTCTGGCGGATATCCACGCCAACCTGGCGGCCTTCGAGGCGGTGCTGGGCGACATCGAGAATAAGGGCGGAGTTGACGAAATATGGTGCCTGGGGGATATCGTCGGCTACGGGCCTGACCCGTCACGCTGCATCGAACTGCTGAAAAAATATAACCATGTCTGCGTGGTCGGCAACCACGACCTTGCCGCCATCGGCAAAATCGACCTTTCCTATTTCAATCCG
>Ga0315551_10001296_pt1 | contig 19072 bp, 15 predicted proteins | sample SalMarSW160290MG_FD_203678 | JGI IMG/M metagenome (GOLD analysis project Ga0315551, IMG submission 203678) | Salt marsh sediment microbial communities from the Plum Island Ecosystem LTER, Massachusetts, United States - Salt Marsh Sediment SW1602-90 ...
GGGGCGATTGCCGAGGGCCTTTCCACCGATGGCTCACTCCTTGCAACGGATGAATTGTTCCCCGGAACGGATGACTCGTGGAGTGTAGCGGACGACTTGCAGAACCCGCTGATGACCGGCGGAAGCCAGCGGACAACTCACCCCGCCCAGCGGATGAATCGCTCCCTGGAGTGGACGACTCACGGAACCCGCCGATGACCCACTGAAGCCAGTGGATGACTTGCTCTCTGGAGCGGACGACTTATTCCGTGGCAAAACGGTGTTTTTAGCCTAAAAAGACAGAAATTAGTAATTAGCCAGTAGTAAGTAGTCAGTAATGTTTTCTCTATCGTCTAATGGCTACTATCTACTATCTATTAGCTACTAAGTAAATGAGTTCCGCAATGTGCGTGGCATCAATGTTTAACTATTTTGATGAAAGGATTTGAAAAATGCCGGATTACATTCCGGGAAGTGATACAGAATTTCAGGCGTGGGCAGCCAACTTTATTACCTATGCCAACGCCCATCTCGTCGAGCTGGGTATAGGCCCACCAGATATGATACCGATAACGAATGGCCAGACGGATTTCGATACGAAAATGGCAGCCAATTTTACCGCCCAGCAGGCAGCCCAATCGGCCCGGCAGGCAAAAGATGACAGTCGCGATATACTCGAGTCGGCGGTGAGACAATTAGTGCGACAGCTTCAGGCATCGGGCAATGTCGATGATGCCGAGCGGGCAGCGCTTGGAATTACCATACCCGATACCATTCGAACCACGTTGTCCGGCGATATAACGACAAGGCCGATAGGAATGGTCGATACCAGCCAGCGGCTGCGTCATGAGATTCGCTTTAGCGATGAGGCGACCCCGACAAGGCGTGCCAAACCGGCAGGTGTGATGGGCTGTGAGATTTGGGTAAAGGTATCCGCTGTCGGCGAAGCGGCTCCGTCCGGCGCCGATGGACTTAGCTTTTTGTCGTTGGATACGGCCAGTCCGTATATTGCCGAATATGACGGCGCAGATGGCGGCAAGACCGCCCACTATATGCTGCGATGGGTCAAAAGCAGCGGCGAAAAAGGCCCATGGTCAGAAACCGTCAGCGCAACGATAACGGCGTAAAAACAGAACTGCGAAGGCGAGCCAAGCAATACGGCGATGGTAGTTTTGTAAGGCGAACATGCTAAAGGCGCAAAGGTATCTCTCTGCACCTTGGCTGACTTTTTTTTGGGCTACATGGACAAATTCCACTACACATTTAACTGAATGTATTGATGTAACGCACGGAAACGGGAGTTGTCCATAGCTAAAGCCTATTGATTTTGTTCGCGACGATAGTCAAAGCGATTTCTGATAAGAATCGGTCTAATACAACGTATTGCCATGGCCAAAGGTGCGTGCAGCACAACGATATTTAGGTAATCGGCGGGTTGTAGAACGGTATTAGGATCTGTGAGCAATATTATAGGAAAAACGTTAGGATGATACCTCGAAGAAGGCCACCATTTGGTGTTGGCCACGTTATCAAGGCTATTTTCGGCTGTTGGAATAGAGCTAGCGTGGCAGACGTGGAGGAGGCCTATGCGCGTGCCTACGGAATGCCTCACGCAGTTCTATTACCTTCGGCCCGCGCTGGAATCTGCTGGGCCCTGAAGGCGACCATCGGAGACGGGATACGAGTAATATGCACGGCCTACACATGCCGGGTGGTCTGGGAGGCGATAGCCCGTTCCGGAGGTCAATTACACCTTGTTGATGTGAAAGAAAATAGCTTTCTAATGGATGAGGTCGCTATGAAACGGGCACAGGTCGGGAATTATGGTATTTTACTTCCTGAGATATACGGCTACACTTACGACCTTTCGCAAATTGCGCGGCAGGCAACAAGTGCTCAGAAAGTTCGCATCGTGGACATGGCCATGACTGTACCCACTGCAGAACATTTCGCAAGATTGGCAGACGGCGACTTCGCGGTTATCAGCTTTGGTGCCGGTAAGTGTATGTATGCTGGCTGGGGCGGAATGGCTTTTACACGCAACCAAGAATTGGCTGGTTGTGTAAGGCAAATCCGAGACCAGTCGCTCACAAGCTATAGTAGGTGGTTGTCGGTACGACGCGGCTTGAGAATGGTTGCTTTCAATTTGATGTACGAACCATCTGCATATGGATTTCTCAGGAAGATAAAGTGTGCAAAGCAGCTTCTGAGAAAGGGTCTACGCAACTATCGTAGATCTTGTAGGTCATTCTTGAGTTTCGAGAAGCCGTGTTCTAAAGAATGGTTTTTGCCAACTACATATGTGGATCGAAACTTGATGCTCTACAACTTGGAGCAAGCTGGGCGATACATAGAACACAGAAAGTTATTAGCAGAGCGCTACCAACGTAATCTGCGTGGAACAGCCGGTCTTGTGTGTCCAGAGATACCGCCTTATACACTAAGTCACTATACTGTGAGGGTGAAGCCTGCTGTGCGTCCTCTGCTGGTCAATTATTTATTAAAGGCAGGCATTGAAGTATCGACAATCTTTGATTTTCCAAAAAACTTATCCAAACGTGAATTCCCACATGCGAGTAGAACTGCTTCTGAGGTTCTGAATCTACCTTTGCACATGAATTTGCATCTGGGTGATGTCGATAGAATCTCTGAATCCGTGGTACGTGGTTGTTTAAAGTATAGCTAAGGAACTTAGTCCAAGCAACTAATCACTTCGGCGGCAGAATGAAACCTACAACCAGTCAACATAGTTCCTTCTTGCGGACCGAAGTATTAAATGGAAGAGAGGCCATTTCAACAATTGCAAAGGACTGGGACGATTTATTTAGCCGCGCGGTAGACTGTTCGCCGGGTCTTTCCAGAGCCTGGGTGAATACTTTCATCGCCACTGGGCAGTTGCGCGGAAAACCGTCAGTAATCACTGTGTGGTGTGAGGAGAAACTTGTAGCCCTATTTCCCCTCGCGAGCCGTAGCTTTCTTAGCGTGCGAATGGCAGAGCTAATCGGCACTTGGCAGCCCGCTTATTTGGGTTTGCTACGAGATCCCAACTTTCCATCCGCCGCTAAATGTGTCGCCAGGTTCCTTTATTGCCAATGCCTATTTGATGTGCTACGTATCAACGACCTATCATCGGCTGATAGTGCAACGAACGAGTTATTCCAGGAAATGGGCAACCTTGGCTTCTGGTGCAAAATGGCACATCGACGTGTTTGTCACTGGATTCGCCTTGGGTGTTCTTACGATGAATACCTCAAAAATACAAAATCCTCTAAACGACAGAAAAAACTTCGTTACGAAGAAAAGCAATTATTAAAAACTGGAAACGTTATTCTTGAGCGATACGTGGGAAAAGATATTACACCCGAGGTTACTGCTCGCATAGCTAAGATCCAAGAAGAAAGCTGGATGAAACGACGTGGCAGGGCCGTTTTGGGACAATCGTTCTATCAAAAACTCATGTTGGAGATGGCTAAAGCAGAGATTGGCTGCGTGTTGCTGTTGACAATCGATGGTGACGATGCAGCTTTTGTGTACGCCTTATTGACTCACAATAGACTGGATTTCAAGTGGATAGCCTTCAAATTACAGTATGCTTCGTTGTCTGTTGGCAAAGTCTTGACAAAGTGGACTATCCGCGACGCGTGCGAGAATGGTGTGTTCAAATTTGACTTCGGTCATGGTGATGGCGAATACAAACGCTTTTGGGCTACGGACAGGGACGATGTTAATCGTGCCGTTGTGGGACGAGGATTAAGGGGGCATTTGATAGTCTTTTGCTACGGTCTTATTTGGTGGTTGGCAAAACAAAAATGGTTGCTTGAAACATATCGCGGGTTCAAACGAAAACTAAAAAGGGTGCGGGCCCGGCTTTCGTCGATATCAGTTGTAATCTTTGCCTTATGTCTCGTATTGTCTGACAGTCCTGTCGGTTGTGGCACATAAGTAGGTCATGCTATGACATATCTCAAATCTTCTTTTATTCGGAGTTAACCTAATTGGCATCTTTTTCTGTATTACTAAATAGGGCGATTTGTCTTGTAGGTGGGTCAGTGTCAGGGGACAATCTCAGGGCGAAGTGCACCCGTAGCGGAGCAATTCTCTCATTGGCAACGTTCTTTGAAAGAGGGATGCGGTTTGTTCGTAATATGGTCCTGGCCAGGCTCCTGGCCAAGGAAGATTTTGGCCTTATGGCTATAATTTTTGTATCGTACCAAATGCTTCAAGCCCTCACGGAGGCAGGGGTCAAACCCGCGATTATTCAAAATAAGCAAGGCGGGGAACCTGCATATCTGAATGTTGCATGGTGGTTTCAAGCAGTAAGGACACTAAGTCTCTTTGTTATAGCCTACGCGTGTGCTCCCTGGATTTGCAATTTCTACAAGACTCCTGAACTTTTGGGATGGTTGCGATTTTCGTTTCTCGCTATAGTTTTTAACGGTTTACTGAGCCCGCGAGTGCATGCGCTGGAAAAGAACTTTCGGTTCGGCAGGGCTGCTTTAATAATTCAGGGCGGTTCTTTTCTAGGTATAGTCATTACTGTTATTCTCGCATTTATTTTGCGAAACGTATCAGCTCTGGTTATTGGATTCACAGCCGAACCAGCGCTGCGCATGCTGCTTTCCTACATTCTGTGTCCCTTTCGCCCAAGCCTGAAGATAGACCGAGAGAAATTGAAGAGTCTTCTGATTTTTGCGCGTGGCGTGATTGGTCTGCCGATTCTTACCTGTGTTGCATTTCAAACAGATATTCTGGTTTTAGGGAAGATGGTAACAAAAGCCGAACTCGGTATGTATTATCTGACTCTCGCTTTCGTGCAGCTTCCTATAGGACTATTCCAAAAGGTTATAGGGGGATTTTTGCTTCCGGCCTTTGTGGAAAAACAAGATGATAAGCAAAAACTTAACAAAGGCGTGCGGGAAATTACCAGAAACATATCGCTGTTATGCATTCCATCAATTGCTTTTCTATGTGTTTGCGCAAGCCAGGTTTTATCGGTCGTGTACGGGTCAGCTTATTCGGCTGCGGCTATACCTTTTGCTTTGCTTTCGGGCTATGTTCTGGTTCGGGTGCAAAGCCATATTCTGGGAACAGTATTTTTGGCAATAGGAAAACCTCACATACAACGAGCCTGCTCTGCAGTGCGTGCAGCCATAGTCTTGGCACTGATGTATCCAGGAGTACTGTTTTTCGGCTTATCCGGTGCTGCGGTGGTCGTATTACTTGGTAATCTTATAGCGCTATGCTTCCAGATCCTGCGAGCACGAAGAGTGACCGAGCTCGAGTTCAGCAGTTACATTCGCTGCTATGTCCCCGGCTTGTTACTGGCATTGCCGGTGATACTGACAGTTGGTTTATTGCGGACGTTTGTGAGCAATTCGGTGGTGCTGATATTAATTGTCGGGTCCTTTGCATTGCTGGCGACATACGCGGCATATTTTGGAAGCATATTCGTCTCAAAATGCCATGAAGACTCGCTTGTAACCATGAAAGAAACTGGAGGGAAATTAGCTGGTGCAGTGTCTTGTCGGGGTGGAGATGGCTGAGAACAACAAGCTGGAAAGGAAAAATATCAAAATATGTTTACTTGGTGCCGATTTTGACACCGGTAATATGGGAGTTGCTGCGCTTGCCGAAGCCAGTATAAAAGTCATCCTAAACCGCTGGCCTAATGCAGAGGTAACATTACTTGGAAGTTCAGTTACTGCTGGTAAGGACCAACTAAAATTATCAGGCCGAGAGGTCAAGATAAATAAACTTCCCATAAGGTTTTGCTGGAATGTATTCCTGCCTTGTCATTTTGTTGTGTTTTTCCTGAATGCTGTGTTACTGAAGTCTTTACCTTGGAATTGGTCCAAAAAGCTTTTTTCGACGATAAATCCATATGTAAGGGCTATCCTTGAAACTGACGTGGCGTTAGACATTACCGGCGGTGATAGTTTTAGTGATATCTATGGTATGCGCAGGTTTGCGTTAGGGTTTCTGCGCAAATGGATTGTTCTGCTGTTCAACAAAGATTTGATAATGTTACCTCAGACTTATGGGCCGTTTAAGCGACGCGTAGCCAGGGCTATGGCCCGACACATTCTAAATCGTGCCAGTTTGGTCTATTCGAGAGACTGGGCGGGTATAGACTTTGTAAACGCACTGCTTAATAACAGCCGGAACGGGAAAGTCAGATTCGTTCCTGATGTTGCCTTTGTTTTGGACTCTCGGGAACCTCAAAATACTGATATCGACAAACTAAAGAAGTTCAAATCCCGAGATACCATCGTTGTAGGGCTAAATGTCAGTGGTCTTCTCTATAACCATGGTCATACAAGAAACGAGAGGTTTGGCCTTAAAACAGATTATCGGCAATTAGTTTACCGGCTCGCTCGGCTGCTTCTTGAGAATGACAAGGTCAAGCTTCTTTTAGTCCCGCACGTTGTATCTCCAGCTCCTGTTGGAGTAAATGACTCTGATGCGTGCCTTGAACTCTATAAGCAGTTGGGTCGAGAATATCCCGGCAGAATATTCTTGGTGAAAGGCGAGTACGACCAGGGTGAAATCAAGTATGTAATAGGTCTGTGTGATTTTTTTATTGGCTCACGAATGCACTCCTGCATAGCAGCATTATCGCAGTATATTCCGGCAGTTGGAATTGCCTACAGCAAGAAGTTCGAGGGCGTTTTTGAGAGTATTGGGGTTGAAGATTATATCGCCGATGCTTGTCAGTGTAGTGAAGATGAACTACTGCGGATAGTTCGGACATCTTTCGAGAAGCGTGAACAAACCAGAGCACATTTAAATAAAGTAATACCAGAGGTCAAAGCAGAAATCTTGGAAATGCTGTAAGAAAGAGAAATTCTTGCAAGATGATAATGGAGTTCATCAGTCTAAGGCATATTCTTGTGAAAGGTGAGGTGTTTATGGATTGGTCTGTTATTGTTGCGGTGCATAATGACGAGGCTGTGCTAAATAGCACATTACTTCGATCACCGGTTATAAAGGGAGGGCGCCGGGTCCTTTGTCAAAGGAACTACCCGAGCGTGGCCAGAGCGTACAATGCCGCCATCCGCGACTGTCCAGACGACATCCTCGTTTTCACGCATCCGGATGTGTATCTGCCGGGGAATTGGTGTGCGGCTTTTGAGAGGTCTTTGGACTGGCTAAGCCGGAACGACCCCCAGTGGGGCGTGTTGGGGCTCTTCGGGATTTCTCGGGATGGCTCTATACTTGGGTTTGCCTATTCGACGGGAATAGGGGGGTTTATCGGTGTCCCTTTCGCCGAACCTTGCGAGGTGCGCACGCTGGACGAATTCGTCTTCATTGTGCGGCGGAGCAGCGGACTGACATTCGACGAGAAAATCCCCGGCGCTCAGAGCCAGCTATGCACAACCGACCTCTGCTTGGAATCCGAGCGCAGGAAACTGAGATCATACGTGCTGCCATGCTTGGCCCTGCACAACAGTAATCGTTGGAACTACATGCCACTTGGATTCTGGAAAAGCTACCTCTATATGCGGAACAAGTGGCGCGCGGCACTTCCGGCCCAAACGACTTACACGAATATCACCGTCGGTTGTCTGCCGATGATTAGGAACACCTTGAGAAGCGTTCTCGGGTCAAAGCCCTGGAAGCATCGGGTGGTCACCAGAGTCTCCGACCCTGAAGCGATATATGAACAGGTGAGGGCGAATCTGATTTCTGCGATTAGCTAGAGCCTGTCCGGTCTGGCGAAATTTGATTTGTAATCATAATGAGATTAGAACTGTTTGCCTCCACAAAAAGACAGTAACATAAAATGCAATCTTGGATGGGTGGATTAGTCCTGAGAAAAGTTGAACCATATCGGTTGAAATAGTATGAGAGGTGCTTTAGCCCACGGGGTTTATCGGTGCGTTATGAAGCTCATCCGATTGTGAGGACCCTCGAATGTGTTTTCCGACGGAACTGGGGCGAGCCGTTGAAGGTTTTAAACACGATCAAATTTACAATTGGCTGGAAGAATAAGAAATAGGTGGCCTAACCAATGCAAAACGTAACTTTACTAATCGGAATTGCCTTTTCTATCCTAACCCTCACTTTGCGGCCGGCGTATGCCCTGGGTGCGTTTATTACATCCTTGTTGTGGTATCCCAGTTGGCTGAGATTCAGTGTGGGTACTATCGACATTTCCGCCGGTCGTATTGTTGTTTTCGTCCTGCTTTTGCGGTGCTTATTGGATAAGCGAATCACCGATAAGTTCATATGGTCACGATTGGATACATGGGTCACATTGAGTATGGTGGTATATGTGGGCGTAAACCTTATTACACTACCATTATCAGTTGCCCTGGAGAACCGTGCCGGCTATGTGATGGACACATGGTTTGCCTACATGGTTGCTCGCCTGATAATTACCGATAAGGCGACGATAATATCTGTGCTCAAATTTGTTAGCATAGCTTTGATGCCATTGGCAATTTTGGGTATAATTGAGTCCAGTACGGGGTGGCAGCCTTTCGTTGGCCTGAAGCGGTTTTGTCCCTGGTGGACAACAATGATGGATAGGTGGGATTCGGCCTCAGAAGCACGTATGGGGCTCTACCGCGCCTTTGGTCCCATTACTCATCCGATCAAGTTCGGCTGTGCTCAGGTGATGTTTATTCCTCTGGTTTTTTGTCTGCGGCATCAAAGAGGGAACTGGCGTTTTTTTGCTTACGTAGCTACCGGATTCGTATTGCTCGGCACACTCAGTAGTATGTCCAGTGGCCCGTGGCTTATGGCAATAATGGCAATCTTCTGTCTGATAATGGAGAGGTACAAGGCCTGGGTCAAGCCAATGATAATATTCTTTATCATTTCCTGTGGAATCGTTCAAGTCATCAGTAACAGAAATATCCATCATGTCATCGCTTCCTATGCAAGTGTCATCGGGGGCGCAGGTGCTCACCGTGCCAAGCTCATTGACCTGGCGGCAGAGCATTTTGATGAATGGTGGGCGCTTGGATATAAAGGACTTGACCCTGGCTGGGGACCCGCGTTGGGTATGGCATTTACCGATGTCACGAATATGTTCGTTCTAAATGGAGTGTACTACGGTATTCTTGGTGTCATCGCTCTGTGTGTGGTCCTGGTTGTAGGTCTGCGCATTGTGATTCGCCTGCATAATTGTTCAGATAATCCCCAATTGAAAGCATGGGCCTGGGGTCTGGGGAGTTGGTTCATTATTGTGATAGCAGGCTTCTCATCAGTCGGTTTTAGCGGGCAGGTTGAGACGTTGTTTTACATAATTCTCGGCATGGTCGGTTCGTCCGCGTATTTGACGAGGGCGTTTCCAAAAATGGCGATAAGCAAAGCACAATAAGTGTATTGTCTTGTGGTGGTACATAAAATTATTACCGGATCAATATTATGAAAAGGAATCTCCCGACACATCTTTCCAATGGATATGAAGTCAGTGTCGCCCAAAGCGTCGCTGAAGTTGAGGGGATTCGTCCGATTTGGGAACAGATGCAGAGTCGTGAACCCTTTCCTGTTGTTAATGCAGATATCGACAGATACCTTTCTGTGCTCAAAGCGAGCGGCGACAGTGCCCGACCTTACATACTGCTGTTTCGTCAGCGGGGCGAGCCAAATACTATGGTAATAGCACGTCTGGAAAAGCATATGGTCGAGTGTAAGATTGGATACAAAGTGATATGGGCTCCTTCGGTTTGCTGCTTGACTGTCGTTTACGGAGGTATTTTAGGAGCGCGTGACACAAGGATCTGCACTTTAATCGTTAGAGAGTTGCTTTCTGTTCTGCACCGACGCGAAGCTGATATGGTATTCTTCAGCCAATTAAAAACAGACTCAATTATCTACCGAAAAGTCAGAACGCTCGCTCCGTTCGTATGCCTGAACCATCTGTCCGATGTAGGGTCTCACCGGAGTATGACCATTCCAGCGTCAAGTGACGAGTTTTACCACGCACGCTCTAAGAAGCACAAAAAGCACCTTAGGCAATACATAGCGAAGCTTGATAAGGAGTGTGAAGGCGACGTAAAGCTTGTTACGTACTCGAAGGAAGAAGATTTGGATGAAGTGATATCAGTTATTTCGAAAATCTCACGAACAACATATCAATATGCTATAAACAAGGGGGTTGTAAATGATTCTTTCACCAGGACGTTAATGAACACAGCTGCCGAACGAGGTTGGTTTCGAGCCTATGTGTTATATGCTTCCGGTGAGCCTTGTGCGTTTCGTCTAGCACTGCATTACGCGGGTACGTACTTTGGCATTGGAATCGGATACGACCCAAAATGGTCGAACTACCGCGTTGGTACTATCTTATTCATCAAAGTACTGGATAAACTGTGCTCGGAGAATACCGTGCACACACTTGACTTTGGCTTTGGGGATGCAGATTACAAGAGAAGCTATGGAGACACCTTATGGCAGGAGACCTCTGTTTACATTTTTGCGCCGAGGCCATATCCGGTGATTGTCAATGTCCTACAAACAGCCACAGTGGTCCTAAATGCCAGCTTGAGGTATGTTACGAACAAAGCACGTATAGCCAATTGGGTCAAGCGTTGCTGGCGTAATTCATTACAAGTCACAAAGAATAACAAGCATAAAACTGGGGTAAACAAACCATAACTTTACTTATTTCAAGTATTTGCGTAGTGGTTTTTCTTTACATTTGCGTTCCGTGGCTCCATGGCAGATATTCAAGGTGGCTTCTCAAGTGTAGAGCCGTTAACGCCAAGGCTCTTGTAATGACTTTCGATGACGGCCCCGGCAGTAAGTTGACACCGGTTATTCTGAATGTGTTAGCCCGGAATAATGCAAAGGCTACGTTTTTCCTGGCTGGCAGAAACATCGCAGGCCGAGAAGAAATTGTCCGGCAAATAGCTGCTGGCGGCCACGACATCTGTTCGCACGGCTATGACCATTTGCACCAGTGGAAGGTTTCACCAATTCGTGCAATCAAAGATATCAAGCAGGGTTGGCAGGCAATCGATAACGCTTTGGAGAGCAATCGTGGTAAATACCCTTTTCGGCCGCCCTATGGGAAGCTCAATCTTATATGCTTGATGTATCTGCTGTTTTGCCGGGTCCCGATTGTTTATTGGTCACTCAATGTAGGAGATACATGGCCACGTGCTTGCTGCGATCAGAATAGAATAGCTTCAGTTATCGAGAGGGTAGGCGGTGCTGTTACATTGGCCCACGATTTCGACCGTTCCGATAGCAGTGCAGATGACATGGTTATTGAGTCCATTCGTTTGGGCCTTAATGCGGCAGCGAAAGCAGGCGTGAAAATATTCACGGTGTCGCAGTTGCTTCAACTGTCAAGAAGAAAAAGCTCTAAAAGTCGATGGGAGTATTCAGTATGAAAATTGGATTGGTGTATCCCGGCAAACGATCTATTGACAAACAGATGCCTTTGGGCTTGGGTTATTTGGCATCGTTCCTTTTGAGCAAGAACGCCGGTATCGAGATCAGGGTGTTAGATACGGGAATCGCCAACAAAAGAGAGACTGCATCTTTCTTTGCTGACAAATATGACATTGTCGGCATTAGCGTGACAACCAGGGCGTTTACAGAGGCGGTCGAAATAGCGAAGACACTCAAGCAAATTAGTCCTGGTCTACCTGTAGTTTTTGGTGGACCACATGTATCCATCATGATGCAGCAGGTAATGGAAGAACCATTGATAGATTTTGGCGTGTACGGTGAGGGCGAATTGACTTTTAACGAATTAGTCAAGCTCTTCAGAGAGGATTCTAATCGACCCAGTGCGGAATCTTTCGCCAAGATTAAGGGATTGATTTACAGAAACAACGGCGGTGTTGCAGTGCCCCCCCCCAGAGAACTGATACAGGACTTGGACAGCTTACCTTTTCCCGCCTTTCATTTATTCCCCATAGAAAGGTACCCTGGAAAACATCAAATGATTACGAGTCGGGGTTGCCCATTTTCATGCGTATTTTGTGCCTCGTCACAGATTTGGAAAAGAAAATGGCGTGCCAGAAGCCCGGAAAACATCGTGGCGGAAGTTGAGTATTTGATAAAGACTTTTAGACCAAGACCTATTGATTTTCACGATGATAACTTCAACGTAAGCCGCAAAAGGCTAAACGCGATATGCGATTTGTTTATCGGGAGGAATCTCAGAATTCCATGGAGTCTTTGGGGATTCAGAGCAGAAGTAGTGGATGCCGACATTGCACGGAAAATGCGGCGAGCAGGATGTACGAACGTGGCAATTGGAGTGGAGTCAGCCAATAATGAGATGCTGGTTCGGATGGGGAAGAATGTCACTATTGAACAAATAAACACGTGTATTGATTTTCTACATTCAGCAGGAATAGACGTGATTGGGCAATTTATGATTGGCAATCCCGATGAGACTTTGGAAACTGTTAGAGAGTCAATAAAATTCATAAAAGAAAGCAAGCTCAGCAAGGCCAATTGGGGTTGCGCAGTGCCATTTCCCAGTACGGGCCTTTGGGATTATGTTCAGGAATGCGGACATTTTCTTGTCGAACCAGATTGCACCAGATTTGAAGAAATAGAGCCCAGGCTGATTTTTGAGACGCCGGATTTCAGCAAGGAGGATCGATTGGCGGCACTGAGACTTGTGAGAGATGCCGGAATGCTGCCAAGCGGGTCTGAGTTCAAAAGTTTGTTCCGCAAACTCAAAAAAGCTGCTTCACGCATATGGTTCAAGTACATATATGGATACCTGCCCCGCTGCGTTTCATATAGACTGTACTTTTTCTTGAGAATACTCAATACGAAAGTCTCACGATCGCGTCGGTAGCTCTTTCCATTGAATAGAACAGCGGGATTTGGAGTTCTTCGGAGTCAGAGCTTGTTTTCGTTTACGGAGATGCATCTATAGAAATGTGGAAAGGTTGAAAGAGGGGAGCAAACTCGAAGCAAGTGTTTCTATTTTTCTATTTGTAATATGTGTGGAATTGCCGGCATAATAAATCTTGATGGGAAGGCAACCCGTCAGGCAAGAGACATCCATAGGATGACCGATGCTATGAAGCATCGTGGTCCTGATGACGAAGGATTTCTCCTTCAGTCGAGGGATGGTCATAAGGTGCTTTACGGGGACGACACACCAACTGACCCTGAAGGGGCCGAGCCGGTCTGTCCCTACCCGGAAGATCACATTGCCAATGTTTACGGGTCTTCCTCACGCATAGCGTTGGGGCATCGCAGGCTTTCCATCATTGATTTGTCGTTTTCGGGTCATCAGCCGATGAATTATTTAGGCCGGTACTGGATAGTCTACAATGGTGAAATCTACAACTATATCGAACTGAGGCATGAACTGGAGGCAGCAGGGTATTCCTTTCATTCTAAAACCGATACAGAAGTTGTGATGGGTGCTTATGATAAATGGGGAAATAGCTGCTTGAAGAGATTCAATGGTATGTGGGTCTTCGTGATTTATGATTCGGAGGAGGATAAATTCTTTATCTCTCGTGACAGATTTGGCATCAAACCTCTCTATTATTATAAGGATGACAAAATATTTGTTTTTGCGTCAGAAATAAAAGCCCTGCTGGCGCACGAAGAGATAAGAACCTCACCAAATCTCCAGTATTGCAAGGAATATATCCGAAGCGGTCCGCAAGAATACCTGAAAGAGACTGCATTTGAAAATATTTTTCGGTTCAACCGCGCAAGTTTTCTGGAGATAAAGGCCGATGAACTGAGAAGGTCCGATGTAAATGAACAAATGTTTTGGGACTATAGTCCCAACTTGCGTTATGAGAGATATGACGAAAAGAGAGCACAAGAATATGCCCAACAATATTATGACCTTCTGGCAGATGCCGTTGGAATTCGATTGCGAGCGGACGTGAGACTTGGGACGGCATTGTCAGGAGGATTGGACAGTTCGACCATAGCCTATCTCGTCAATCAACATTTGAGGGAAAAAGGGGAAACGAAAAAGCAAGAGACATTTTCCAACGTGTACAAATCGGATGGCGTCCGAGACTGCGACGAGAGTGCCTATATCGATGAGCTGGCTCGCTGGCTCAACGTTAATTCCAATCAGATCGAGCCTCAAACAAAAGATATCATCCGGGAACACAGGAAAATGATTTATGCCATGGAAAACCCCGCGGTTGGCATGAATATGGGAGGATGGTACACGTTCAAGTGTGTGTTTCAATCCAACGTAACCATTAATCTTGATGGACAGGGGGCGGATGAGCAACTGGCAGGTTATTCTAAGTATCTGTGGCGGCATCTTATAAATATGCCGTTAAGAGATATTCCACGAGAAGTCAAGGTATGTTCTCGTTTACCAGGCGTCATGAAAGTTAAGATACTAATCAGTATCCTAAGTAATATTTCGATGAAAGTTCTCGGGAGAAAAGTTCTAATAAAGGTGCTTAAGATGGTCGGGGTCAGTGATGCAGCATCTGTCCTCGCAGCCGTCAACGAAGCACTATACAATGATACAATGAATTATCAACTCACAAACCTTCTTCACTTCGGAGACAGTCAATCCATGGCTCATTCGGTCGAATCCCGAGTGCCGTTCATGGATTACAGGCTGGTAGAGTTCCTAGCCTCTGTTCCGGCGACATACAAAATCCATAACGGTTGGACAAAGTATATCGCAAGACTCGCATTGGACAAGAAATTGCCTGACAAGATCACCTGGCGAAAGGACAAAATGGGTTGGCCTGACCCCACTGATTACTGGCTTCGTGGGGACTTTAAAGAATGGATGTGTCGAGAAATAGAATCCTCTGTTTTTTTGAAGCACCTTGGCGTAGATCACGATATTAGAAAAAGAGCTTCGAGCAATGAAGATATTGCCAACCTGGTCCGGCTATTGAACCTGAGCGTATGGCACAAGAGGTTTTTCGAAGAGGCATCTTTGAAAAAAGCACAGGGAGATATGCCCGTGGTCGATCGGAAAGAATATATCACGTAAAATGGACGTTTCTATAGTTATTGTCAATTGGAATACGAGAGAAATTCTGCGGAATTGCCTGGCTAGTATTTACACACAAGCCGCTGACGGTATTGGGTTCGAGGTAATAGTTGTTGACAACGCTTCCGGAGATGACTCTGGGGCAATGGTAAAAAAGGAATTTCCGGAAGTAGTTCTAATACAAAACATCATAAATAAAGGTTTTGCCGCTGCCAATAACCAGGGCATAGTCGTATCTCATGGGCGATATGTATTGTTGCTGAACAGCGATACCATAGTGCTTAAGGACGCTTTAACCAGTGCCGTTGCGTTTGCTGACCGGAACCCGGAAGCAGCTGCAGTAGGATGCCGCGTACTGAATCCGGACAGATCTTTGCAACAAACATGCTTTATGTTTCCGTCGATACTAAACATGATTCTGTCAACGACATACTTGTACAAGCTGTTTCCTCGCAGCCGTTTCTTTGGTCGTGAAAGGATGTCTTGGTGGGATAGAAGCGATGTACGTGAGGTGGATGTTGTTACCGGCTGCTTCATGATGGTGCGTCGCGAAGCGATTGATAAGGTCGGTGTGATGGATGAGCGGTTCTTTATGTATGGCGAAGAGACCGATTGGTGTTGCCGCTTCAAAAAGGCTGGGTACAAAGTACTATTCACGCCGTTTACAGGAATCATCCACTACGGAGGTCAAAGCACCAGGCAGGCTGCCACGAGAATGATATTCTTTAATAAAGGCGGCACGCTGCTTTTCCTCAAGAAGCACAAGGGGTATTTTGCCTATGCTTTGGCGTGTCTATTAACGGCATTATTTCTCTTTCTAAGAGTACCCTACTGGCTAATACGAGCCTTAGCTTCAAGTAACAACAGAAGAAGTGAACATTTGAAGAGAGCATGGACATATATTATGGGTGGATTCTATGCTATCGCTGGTGGTTCGGGCCTGTATACAGCGAGGTAGAAGTTGGACGTGGAGAAAGTATGAAGAACGGAGAAAGTATGAAGAACATAGATGTTATTTGTTTTGGTGGTAATGACTGGTGGTATCATAACCGTAACCACTTTGACACGCGGATGATGGAACAGTTTGCAAAGTTTGAGAATGTTCTGTATGTAAATTCTGTTGTCATGCAAAAACCCAAGCTCAGTCAAGGTAGGAAGTTCGTCACCAAAGTGGTTAGGAAAACGAAGAGTATTCTCAAAGGCTTGCAGAAAAACGATGCGGGATTTTGGATTTATAGTCCATTTTCGTTGCCGGTGCATCATATTGGCGGGTTAAGAATGCTCAATGGGCTTATTCTGCGATTACAACTGCGGTTCATGATTTGGAAACTTGGTATTCGTATGCCAATCGTTTGGGTGGCCTGTCCGGCGGCTTGTGATGCGGCCGCCAGGATAAAAAAGGTGAAATTAGTTTACCAGCGGACGGACCGGTTTGAAGAGTATCCTAACGTAGATGTCAAAACAATCAGTCAGTATGACCGCAGGTTGAAAACTGATGCTGACCTAACAGTTTTTGTAAGCAAAACCTTGTATGAGCAGGAGTATCATCAGTGCAAAAAGGCGATTCTTCTGGACCACGGCGTTGATTATGAGATATTCGCTACGGCGGAAAATACCAAAGAAGCACCTTTAGACATAAGGGATATAGAGGGGCCAATTGTGGGGTTTTTCGGCGGCATTGATGACCACACCTCTGATATTGGCTTAGTGAAAAAAGTTGTTGAACTACTGCCGGAGATGAGCTTCGTGTTTATAGGTAAGGTGTCGGTTGATTGTCAAGATTTACTTTGCAGGAAGAATGTCAGAATGCTGGGGCAAAAACCTTACGAGCAAATTCCACATTACGGCAAATGTTTTGATGTAGCTATTATGCCGTGGAGACAGAATCGCTGGATCCAAGCGTGCAACCCAATCAAGCTCAAAGAATATCTGGCGCTTGGAAAACCTGTGGTCAGTACGCCATTTGCTGAATTGCAAAAGTATCGGGATGTAGTGTATGAGGCCAAAACGCCCAGAGAATTTGCTAATAGCATTAAAGGCGCCATAAGGCACAACGATCCTAAGCTTGTTATGGAAAGAAGAGAAAAAGTCAAAAATTCTTCTTGGGACAGCAAGGCAGAATTAGTTTTGAAAGAGCTTTTAGGTAAGGACTTTAATTGTCAAGTCAGGAACTAATAGCCAAGCGTAAAAAGAATTTGCGAATATGTTTAGTTGCATCGGCGGGAGGGCATATAAGTCAATTGCTAAGACTAGCGGAAAGCTGGAAGGGATATGATTCGTTCTACGTCACGACAACGCAAGTTGTGGGGGAAAAGCTTCAGCAACATGGCAGAGTTTATGTTGTTGGGGAGTGCAATCGCCAGCATCCGATACGTGTGGTTAAGGTACTGCTGCGATGCATCAGGACAGTGTGCAGAGAAGGGCCAGATGTGGTAATAAGTACGGGCGCAGCGGCGGGCTGTATAGTATGTTTTTTGGGTAAAATCGTAGGTGCGAAAGTAATTTGGATCGACAGTATAACTAATGTGGAACGGATATCACTGTCCGGAAGAATGGTCAGATACATGGCGGACCTTTTTCTGGTGCAATGGGCGGAACTTGCGGAGCAATATAAAAATGTAGAATATGTGGGTGCGGTGATATGATTTTCCTGACCGTCGGAACACAATTTCCGTTCGACCGTCTTGTTAAAGCTGTGGATGATGCCTTTAACGATGGTTTGATTAATGAAGAAGTATTTGCCCAGATAGGAGAAACTTCATACAGGCCACGCAACTTTGAATCAGTAGCATCCGTGGGGAAAAAACTGTTCGATAAATACGTGAAGGAGTCCTCAAGCATAATCAGCCATGCTGGGATGGGTACGATAACTATGGCTTTAGATAATCATAAGCCGCTGCTCGCCATGCCAAGATTAAAAAAACATGGTGAAGTTGTCAATAACCATCAGGTTGCTATTGCCAAGAAGTTCGAGGAGCTCGGCCATATATTAGTGGCATATCAAGAGAAAGACTTACCAGAAAAGGTTAAGAAACTGAAGGGCTTTGTTCCTCGGCCAAGAGAAAATCAGGCTAAAGCTGTCGCTGCGAGAATATCCGAGTTTCTTTACAAAATAAGCACATCCGAACAGCGATTATGTTGTAGAAATATCGATAAGGCTTTTATCAAGAGCAAAAATGGGTAAGTACTGCGCAAGTAAACAAAATATCAAAGCTATCATACTCGCGGGATGCCGTGATTTCGGGCGATGTCCATTGGCGTCGCGCTTGCCTACAGCCTTGTGGCCGGTAGTGGAAAAATCCGTCTTGGAACATCTGCTCACTTCCTTAGCGAAACAAGGTATAAAGAAGGCAACAATCTGTTCAAACGGTGATGGCTCATTGCTGGCAGAATCAATTCAGGTCGATAGTCATATAGAGTTGACTTTTCTGGATGAGCCACTACCGGCGGGCACTGCAGGATGTATTCGCGACGCTACAAACGGTGAAACAGATGTATTACTTTTGGTATTCTTTGCTGATATGATATGTCCCCCAGAAATCAGTAAGCTGATAAACGCCCACCGTGATGCTCAGTCTGATTTGACTGTGATGTTTAATCCTGACCATACAAACGGCAAGTCGCCGGCGCTCCATAGCTATGGCGATGGAGCGCTGATGGGAGAACCAGCAGGAATTTACATTTGCGAAACCAGTATCTTGGAACATATCCCGGAACAAGGCTACTTCGACCTCAAGGAAGGTTTGATTCCAGAGTTGCTTCGTGCTGGCAAAACCATTCGTACGGCAATATTACCGCATCACGTTGGTAATTTTCGAGATAGGCAAGGATACCTATATGCTATCGCCCATTACCTCGAAAATGCGCCGAAGCTAAACAGCAATCTTGTCCGCCGAAGTTTCAACGAAAGCAGATTGAAACTCTATAAGCGGACCGATTCGCAAGTCCTATGGAGGGCAGCCGATGCTAACATAGGCCAAGATGCTAAAATTTACGGGTCGGTTGTTGTTATGAATGGTGTATGTATCCACGACGATGTGGTTATTTTCGGCCCGACTATAATTGGCCGGGATGTTACTATAGGAGAACATAGTGTCGTTGCTAACTCTGTTCTTTGGGACGGTGCACAAGTTGGCAAGAATTGCTGCATCCAGAAATGTGTAGTTG
>Ga0315551_10001304_pt1 | contig 19026 bp, 10 predicted proteins | sample SalMarSW160290MG_FD_203678 | JGI IMG/M metagenome (GOLD analysis project Ga0315551, IMG submission 203678) | Salt marsh sediment microbial communities from the Plum Island Ecosystem LTER, Massachusetts, United States - Salt Marsh Sediment SW1602-90 ...
CTAAATTATCAAAGGTCTCCCGTCTTCACGCACATCTCTGCCGGCATACCTTCGCAACAAGGTTCCTGGTTAACGGGGGCGACGTTTTTACCCTGCAGCAGATACTGGGACATTCCAGCCTGGAGATGGTAAGAAACTACGTGAATCTAGCCTCAAGTCACATAGCAGTGCAGCACCGGAAATTTTCACCGCTGGATCATATGAATCTCTGTAGATAAACTGCGTATGAAATAGGGGCCATGCGACAGTACTTGGCCCCTATTTCATTCTATATTCAACAAAACAAGCGAATGTTATATTTCTTATTTCAACTGCAATATTGCCTACCTTTGCAATCTATGGAAGCCCCTTCTCCCTTAGTGCTACAGCTAAAACGCCTGGTCCGCCGTGAACACCCAACGCGGGCCCGAGTCTGGCTAATATAGTGCGCTCTTTAGGGAATATTGAACTCGTACGCTCAATGAAAGTCTGCGCTTCGTCAGGTGTAGTGCTATGTAAAACGGCCAAATCCTGAATTTCTCTGGCACTCTTCACGAAGTCCCATAACAATTCCGTGCCTTTAGAACGAGACCGGACTTGGCTGGAAGGCACTAGCTCTCCTTCTTTTACCGTTAATAGAGGCTTTACGCTTAATACTGAGCCTAATAATGCCTTCGCCCTGCCAATTCGCCCACCTTTGGCTAGATATTTCAAGGTATCAAAAAGTATGAGCATATGCACATTAGAAGTAATCTGACCCAACCTATCCACTATCTTTTGAAGACTCATCCCGGACTTAGCCATTTTAGAGGCTTGAATAACTACTAGCCCCATGGCAATTGATACTGTCTGTGAGTCGACTATCTCAATATGGCACTTATTGCTTATCATTTTTGAGCCTTGTACTGCCGAGTGATAAGTACCGCTCAATTTACTTGAGAGATGAATGGAAATAATACTATCAGCCTCTTGGGATAGCTTATCGTAGACGTCAGCAAAATCCTGCGGGGTTGGTTGTGAAGTATTAGGATGGATAGTACCATTTAATAACCTTTGGTAAAATTCATCTTCGCCAATATCCACGCGGTCACGGTAGACCTTATCCCCAAATCGCAGATATTCCGGCACAATGGTGACATCCAGTTCCTTAATTAACATGGCAGGCAGGTCAGCAGTACTGTCAGTCACGATTTTAATAGTCATTGAATAAAACCCCCTTACCGACCTTAGCTATTGAATCGTTCAATTTGGATTATACCATGACATTCATAATGCAGGCATCGGGTCATAATTAGCCATTGGGTACAATTGAGGTTGCATATATCAGCAGTGATTAGGGTCGTTCAGGAATTTAATAAATCGTGATTTGTTAAAGATCTGGACGAGATTAACCGATGGTAGCCTAACCATTAACCGCCTTCGCAGCCATTAGTAGTCCGTTCTTGAGGTTGGTTCTACATTTTTCCTGCAAACCGTGATTCTTCAGAATATCCTCAAGCCCCCCATTTGCAAGATAATCTTTAAAGCTCTGATAGTGCGACCCGCCAACGGAAAATTCTACGGCTCTCGCCAACATAGCCAATACATTCCTCGGTAATGGAACCTGGTAATCTATGAGGATAAGGGCTCCGTCTTGCTTGATAACCCTCTTCATCTCAGAAATGATTTGATATCGAATAGGCTTTTCTTTTTCGTGCAATCCCAAAGATATAGACGCATAGTCAAAGTGACCGTCCGGAAAAGGCAAATGGGTTGCATCGGCAAGTTGAAACGAGACATTGGCTACCTTCTGTCTCATTCTATTTTTTGTAGCTATTTTGAGCATGCTTGGGTCAATATCAATACCGGTAGCAACAATGCCCCTGAGCCCGTACTCAAGAACTTGTGTTCCCGTTCCACAGCAAACATCGATTACCTTGTCTCCGACGCTCATGCCGGAGAATTCAGGAATAAATTTCCTGAGGTCTCTAAATAGAGGGTCAACCAAGGTTTCGTAGTTGAAGATGAACATCATGTTCAATAATATCACACAGTCTTAGAGGGCTGAAATCGCATGGTATTTGTGACAGAACTTCTCCGCTACCTCCCGATAATGAAGACACTAGGTAGGTAACATTTCGCTATCATGTAAACGAGACCAAGAGCGATTTCAGCAACTGGGTAAAGGATGTCATCGGCGACGATAAGCTTTCCAGAGACCTGCATAAAAGCGCTACTAGGGCTCAGGCGGCTAAAAGCGTGGCCGAAAGGATTCTCCTCTTAAATACGAAAATAGAGAATTAGCATTTATTTTTATTACCTCTATATCTATCAGGATGCTTGGTAGGATATAATCCTGAAGAGAAAACACAACGATAGCTTAAGTGATAGAAATGAGTACCTTTGTCTTAAACAGGCTTCGTCAATTGGCGCGTCTGTACAACGTACAGACGGTTTATTACGATGTTGCCCACCATCGACGTCAGGCCTCGGTAGAAAACCTTTTAGCAGTACTACAGGCTTTAAGAGCACCGCTGGTATCCTTGAAAGATGTAACCGCAGCCTTACGAGAAAGAAGGCAGGAACTCTGCCAGCGGATATTGGAGCCTGTTACCGTAGCTTGGGATGAAGAATGCCCGTTAATAAAAGCGTGCCTGCCTGTAAAATCCGCTGACGCTTCTCTATCCGGTTATCTGGAACTGGAATCTGGTGAGCGGCAGGTTTTTAAATGGCAGGCTGCCAACCTCCCTGTTATTGAGAGCCGGGAAATCGAGCGGACAGGTTACGTGGTCAAGGAAATCAGGCTGTCAGAAATACTGCCTTGGGGGTATCACAGATTTTTTCTGGAGGTACAGGGTAATACTGAAGAAACTCTAATCATATCAGCACCCGTAAGGACATACCTGCCTTCCGCGGACACCGAAGACCGGATGTGGGGAACCTTTCTGCCTCTGCATGCTTTGCATACCCAAGATAGCTGGGGTAGCGGCGATTATTCTAGTCTTGAAGCCCTGGCTGACCGGGTGTCGACTATGGGAGGAAATATCGTAGCCACTCTTCCTTTACTGCCGACCTTTCTGGATGAGCCTTTCGAACCAAGCCCCTACGCTCCCGTGAGCCGATTGCTCTGGAACGAATTTTATATCAACATAGACAATGTGCCGGAGCTGTCCGAATCCCCGCAGGTAAAAGCGCTACTACAATCCTCATCGCTTCTATCTGAAATCAAGGAACTGAGGGATTTACCCCTGGTGGACTACCGCCGGATGATGGCTCTAAAACGCCGAGTTCTGGAGGAATGCTGCCAATCACTGATTACAGAGAGGTCGGACCGGTTCCAGGATTTTCAGGGATTCCTTCAGGCCAATCCCATCGTGGAGAACTACGCCTGTTTCCGGGCAGCTATGGAAAGACAGTGCACCTCATGGCCGTCCTGGCCGCAGCGACTGCGCGACGGCACCTTGAATGAAGGCGACTACGCAGAGAAAAGCAAGCGCTACCATATGTATGCCCAGTGGCTGGCTCATCAGCAGGTCCAGCACCTGGCCGAAGGAGCCCGCAGCCGGGGCGTAACCTTATATTTCGACCTGCCTTTAGGAACCCATCCCGACGGGTACGACACCTGGTGCAACCGCGAATATTTCGCTTTGGATGCCACTACCGGAGCACCGCCGGACGCCGTCTTTACCTGCGGACAGGACTGGAGGGTTCCACCTCTTCACCCGGAGAAGATAAGGGAGCATGGTTACCGGTATGTAATTGATTATCTTCGGCATCACCTTGAGCAGGCTGGCATGCTTCGTATCGACCACGTTATGGGCTTGCACCGGCTCTATTGGATTCCGAAAGGCATGGATGCCAGCCAAGGTGTCTACGTGCGCTACCGGGCTGAGGAATTATATGCCATTCTGGCGCTGGAGTCGCACCACCACCGGAGTGTCATCGTCGGAGAAGACCTGGGCACAGTGCCGTCTTATGTCAGACCAGCAATGTCCCGGCACGGTATTCAGCGCATGTACGTCCTCCACTATGAACTGGCCGATAACTCGTCATTACACCGTCCGCCGGTTAACACGGTGTCTAGCCTGAACACCCATGATATGCCCCCCTTCGCCGCCTTCTGGCAGGGGCTGGATATTCAGGAAAGATTAAGCATGGGATTGCTGGATAAAAAAGGCGCTCAACTTGAAAAACGAACCCGCCAGACCTGTAAAAATACCCTGACTCGATTTTTGCAGGACAAAAACTTATTGAAGGATGATAGTACCGACATCCGTGACATTCTCAGGGCTTGTCTGTTATTCTTGAGTAGTAGCCAGGCGCGTGTTGTTCTCGTTAACCTGGAGGACCTGTGGCTGGAAACGCAGTCCCAGAATGTACCCAGCACCGATGACAGGAATCCCAACTGGCAGAAGAAGGCGCGCTACATGCTCGAACAGTTTTTTCAGATGCCGGAGGTGCTTGATACTCTGGAAGAAATAAACAAACTCAGGAAGCGAAAGCTCCGATGAATATGGATATCACCCTTGGCGCTACGTATCTTGGGAATGATGAGACCGGTTTCTCAGTATGGGCGCCCTCTTCAGAACGGGTGGAGGTGCATATTGTTAAGCCACAGGAGCGGATGCTGCCTTTGGAGAAGGATGATTGTGGCTACTTCAAGGCAGTCACCGGGGGCGTACCGAAAGGAAGCCTCTACTTTTACCGCCTGAACGGGCAGCAAGAATACCCCGACCCCGCCTCCAGATTTCAGCCGCGGGGAGTTCACGGGCCTTCCCAGGTAGTAAACCCGGGTTTTCCTTGGGAAGACCGTAACTGGTTCGGACTGCCGCTTCAGGAGTATATCATCTACGAGCTGCATACCGGCACGTTCACGCATGAAGGCACCTTTGATGCCGTTGTTGAACATCTTGAGGAACTTAAAGATTTAGGCATAACCGCTGTGGAGCTGATGCCGGTCGCCCAGTTCCCCGGGAGCCGCAATTGGGGCTACGACGGTGTCTACCCCTTCGCCGTGCAAGACTCCTATGGTGGGCCGGAAGGACTCAAGGAGCTGATAAATGCCTGTCACAGCACGGGACTGGCGGTTGTTTTGGATGTGGTCTATAATCACCTCGGCCCCGAAGGGAACCACCTGGCGAAGTTCGGGCCGTATTTTACCGACAGGTATCAAACACCCTGGGGCGCCGCCCTTAACTTCGACGGGGCTTACAGCGATGAGGTTCGACAGTTTTTTATTGAGAACGCTCTATACTGGGTAACGGAATTTCATATTGATGCCCTCCGGCTGGATGCGCTGCATGCAATACTGGACATCTCATCCTATACGTTCATAGAGGAACTGTCTGCCTTAGTGCAGAAGCAAGCGAAGGCTCTAAACCGTAAGATTTACCTCATCGGGGAAAGCGCCGCCAATAATGCCCGCCTCATCAGACCGCAGGAGTCTGGTGGTTACGGACTGGATGCCCAGTGGAACGATGATTTTCACCACGCCCTGCACGTGCTGCTCACGGGTGAAAAAGCCGGGTACTATCAGGACTTCGGAGCCACCCAGCAACTGGTCAAGGCATTCCGCGAGGGTTTTATCTATTCCGGCGAGTATTCCCCCTACCGCATGCATCGCCACGGCACTTCCTCAAAAGATATTCCGGCAGAACGCTTCGTGGTCTTTTCCCAGAACCACGACCAGGTAGGCAACCGCGCCGGAGGCGAGCGCTTGAGCCGGATTGTCTCCTTTGAATCCCTGAAACTGGCTGCCGGTATTGTCCTGCTTTCGCCGTTCCTGCCCCTGGTGTTTATGGGGGAGGAATACGGAGAAACGGCACCATTCACGTATTTTGTCAGCCATTCCGATGAGGCTCTTATCGGGGCGGTGAGGAAAGGGCGCCGGGATGAATTCACCGCTTTCGACTGGCAGGGTGAAATCCCCGACCCGCAGGACGAAGCCACCTTTTTACTCGCCAAGCTGAATCACGAACTGCGTAATGAAGGACAGCACAAAATCCTGTGTGATTTCTACCGTGAGCTTATCCACCTCCGTAAGGAAAATGCGGCTCTTGCCTGCCTTAGCAAGGATAATATGGAAGCGCTGGGAGACGAGAACGATAAGACACTCTGCGTCCGTCGCTGGAGTGGAGACAGCGAAGTTGTTATTATATATAATCTAAATGATAATGAGGTGAAGATATGTCAGCCGGTTCCGTCGGGACAGTGGCATAAAATACTGGACTCAATAGAGGCACGATGGCTGGGTGATGGAGGTGCCATTCCCGAAAAATTTGTCTCTAAAGGTGAAATCAACCTGACTCTGGAACCAAAGTCATTTGTCCTATTAGAGAAGGAGAACTAGATGGAGCGCTACATCTGCATCCACGGGCATTTTTACCAGCCGCCGCGCGAAAACGCCTGGCTGGAATACGTTGAGTTACAGGACTCGGCGTACCCTTACCACGACTGGAACGAGAGAATAACCGCCGAATGCTATGACACCAACAGCACCTCGCGCATACTGGATGGTGATGGCTTTATCACCCAGATAGTCAGCAACTACGCCAAAATGAGCTTTAACTTCGGCCCCACTCTCCTTGCCTGGATGGAGAAATATGACCCCAGTGTCTATCAAGCGATTATTGATGCTGACCGCCAAAGCCGGCAGAACTTCTCGGGGCACGGCTCGGCGCTGGCACAGGCATACAATCATATGATAATGCCGCTGGCTAACCACCGGGACAGATACAGCCAAGTACTGTGGGGGATAAGGGATTTCGAGCACCGCTTCGGGCGCCAGCCGGAAGGAATGTGGCTCCCTGAGACAGCCGTGGACTTGGAGACGCTGGATATCCTGGCGGAGCTGGGTATCAAGTTCACTATCCTTGCTCCGCATCAGGCGAAGCGTGTGCGTAAGTTAACCACGGAGAAATGGAAGGAAGTCGGCGATGCCAGCATTGACCCGACACGGGCCTATGTGATTAATCTTCCCTCAAGCCGCCAGTTGAACCTGTTCTTCTACGACGGCCCGATATCCCGTGCCGTTGCCTTTGAAGATATGCTCAACAGCGGCGACAACTTCGCTAAAAAGTTGATTGACGCCTTCTCCGAAAAGAGAAACCACCCCCAGCTCATCCACATCGCCACCGACGGCGAGACCTACGGGCATCACCACCGCTTCGGGGATATGGCTCTTGCCTTTGCTTTGCATCATATCGAGACCAACAACCTGGCTAAAATCACCAATTACGGCGAATATCTGGAGAAGTACCCGCCCACCCATGAAGTGGAGATTAACGAAAAGACATCATGGAGTTGCAGGCACGGCGTTGACCGGTGGTGGAGCGACTGCGGTGACAACAGCGGGGCTCACCCCAAGTGGAACCAGGCATGGAGGACGCCGCTGCGGGAATCCCTGGACTGGCTGCGCGACAGTACGGCCGGTCAGTATGAGGCAAAGTCCCGCCAGTTTTTGAAAGACCCCTGGGCAGCTAGGGACGATTATATTAATATCGTCCTCGACCGCTCTCCGGATAATGTGGCGCAGTTTCTGAGCCAGCATGCCACCCGTGAATTAAACGAAACTGAGAGGATTACGACTCTCAAACTCCTTGAGCTTCAGCGCCACGCCATGCTCATGTATACCAGCTGTGGCTGGTTCTTCGACGACCTGTCCGGCATCGAGACGGTGCAGGTCATTCAATATGCCGGGCGGGTGGTGCAACTGGCGCAGGAACTGTTCGGCGATGACACGGAACAGCGTTTCCTGGGACTCCTGGAGAAGGCGAAGAGCAATATCCCAGCTCAGGGCGATGGTCGCCGTATATATGAGAACTGCGTCAAGCCGGCCATGGTAGACCTGACCAGGGTTGTCGCTCATTATGCCGTTAGCTCCCTTTTTGAGGAGTATAGCGATGAATCCAGGATTAACTGCTATTTTATAAACAACGAGGACTACCAGACAACGGACTGCGGTAAGACCAGATTAGCCGTAGGCCGCTGTAAAGTAACCTCGGAGATAACCGGGGAGTCGACGCTTCTCAGCTTCGGCGTTTTTCATCTGGGAGACCACGTTATCAATGCCGGTGTGCGGGAGTACCAGGAAGAAGAATCATATCAGGAAATGGTGGCGGAAACAACGCAGACCTGCGCCGCCGCCGACTTCACGGAGGTAATCCGCCTGCTGGACAAGCACTTCGGCAGTTCTTCTTACTCGTTGAAATCCCTTTTCCGTGACGAGCAGCGCAAGGTGCTGGGCTATATCCTTGAGTCTACCATGTCGGAGATTGAGACGGCCTACCGGCAGTTGTATGATTCCCACTATCCGCCCATGCGCTTCCTGTCCGAACTCGGGGGGCCGGTTCCCAAGGCCTTCCATGCCGCCGCCGAGATGATTCTGAATATCGACCTGCACCGCGCCGTCAGCGGTGACACCCTTGACACAGAAGGTATTCGAACCCTCATTGATACTGCCGGGTCGTGGCAGGTTGACCTTGATGCCGATGGTATCAGTTACGACTTACAGGAGAACCTGGAAAGAATGATGACATCTCTGGTTGATACCCCTGAGGATACCGGCATTCTTAAAAACATGATAGATTGCATCGAGCTGGCGCAGACCATGCCCTTCGATGTGGACTTGTGGAAGGTGCAGAACCTCTACTGGGGCATGTTGCAGACCAGCTACCCGGAGTTTGAACAAAGAGCCGAACGGAATGACCAGCAGGCAGCGGAGTGGGTTAAAGAATTCAGCTCTCTGGGAGAGCAATTAAAAATAAGGGTCAGCTAGATGTCCAGCCGATTGCGCATACCCATCGCTACCTACAGGCTTCAATTCAACAAGGACTTTCGCTTTCAGGACGCCAATGTACTGGTATCTTATCTCAACCGCCTGGGTATTTCGGACATCTATGCCTCCCCAATATTACAAGCGCGGAAGGACAGCTCTCACGGTTACGATGTTGCCGACCCGACGCGCCTCAATCCCGAACTTGGCACCGAGCATGACTTCAATGCCATGGTAGAGGCACTCCGGCAGCAGGACATGGGGCTGCTCCTCGATATCGTCCCTAACCACATGGCCGCCAGCACGGAAAACCCCTGGTGGCGGGACGTGCTGGAACACGGCAAGGACTCACCGTTTGCCAGCTTCTTTGATACAAATTGGCTCAGCTTCGGGGGAGCAAGCGGGAAAGCAACAGGTCATCGACGGTTCTTCGACATCGGCGATTTGGTGGGCATCAGGGTTGAAGACCCGCAGGTGTTCGAGGCGACCCACTCTTATATTTTCCGCCTAATCTCGGAAGGTAAAGTCACCGGACTGCGCCTTGACCATATTGATGGCCTCTACGACCCTTTGGAATACTTACAGCAGTTACAGCAGCACATCTCCCCGCAGGGGGATAAAGTGCCTGGCTTTTTCGTGGTGGTGGAGAAGATTCTCTCCGGTGATGAAACCCTTCCCGAAAACTGGCCGGTTTCCGGTACTACCGGCTATGATTTCGCCAACGTATTAAATGCCTTATTTATGGACAGGGATGGCGCTGAATCCCTGTATGAAATATATTGCCGTGTCATCGGCTTGAAAAAGTCGTTTCGTGACCTGGTTTATGAGAAAGAGAAACAGGTCATGCTGGAGCTGTTTCCCGACGAGATGGAGGCTATGGGGCAGTGGCTGACCTATCTATCGGGGCAGTTAGCCGCCCAAGAAGCGAGCCGCGCCCTCGTGGAAGTGACCGCCTGCCTGCCGGTATATCGAACCTATATCCGAACTTTGAAAGTATCTCCTCAGGACAGCATGTACCTGGAAGGTGCCTTCCAGGAAGTCAGACAGTATAGCACGGCACCAGATAATGTGCTGGACTTCCTGAGGCAAGTGCTCCTGCTGGACTTTCCGGCAAATATTGCCGAAGATAATAAAAACGAATGGCTGAATTTCGTCAGGCGCTGGCAGCAACTCACCGGCGCCATCATGGCCAAGGGGTTCGAGGATACGGCGTTTTACAACTACCACAGTCTGGTATCTCTGAACGAGGTGGGCGGTGAACCTGATTCTAGCGGTCTGTCTATTGAAGAATTCCACAAATGGAACCAAACAAGAGCCATATACTGGCCGCACACGCTTAATGGCACCTCTACCCACGACACCAAGCGCAGCGAGGATGTCCGCGCCAGAATTAACGTACTCTCCGAGATTCCTGATGAATGGGAAGAGCATTTGGTTCGGTGGCAGGAATGGAACGTGGCGAAGAAGCTAAAGTCAGACGGACTGCCGATTCCTGAGCCAAATACGGAGATACTGCTTTACCAGACCCTGATTGGCGCCTGGCCTCTTTTCATCGAAGGAGTGCCCGGTTTTAGGGAGCGCCTGAAAGCCTATATGATTAAGGCGGCCAGAGAGGCTAAAGCTATTACCAGCTGGATAAAGATAAATCATGAATACGAGGATGCCCTGCTCTGTTTTATAGATTCTATTTTGGAAGATTCGGCGGATAACAGATTCCTTTCTGACTTCGCCGTATTTCAGAAAAAGATAGCCTACTACGGAGCGTTAAACTCTCTATCACAATTACTGCTGAAGATAACTTCGCCCGGCGTGCCTGACTTCTATCAAGGGATGGAATTGTGGGACTTCAGCCTGGTTGACCCGGATAATCGCCGGCCGGTGGATTTCGAAAAAAGAATAATGCTTTTAGATAGTTTGACACAAAAAGAAGCGAACGGAGAACCGCCGCCAAACGACGAGATACTGGTTTCCTGGCAGGACGGGCGAGTTAAACTGTATGCGACTTATAAAGCGCTGAATGCCCGCCGGGACAACGCACAACTGTTTCAACACGGTGACTACCTGCCTTTGCAAGTGGGTGGAGATAAGCGGGAGAACGTCTGCGCCTTCGCCCGGCGCTATCGGGGAGAATGGGTTTTAATCGCCGCTCCCAGATTTTTCACTCAATTAAGCGAAGCGGATGTGCTACCCATTGGGAAACAGGTATGGCAGGAAGATCGCATCCTCCTGCCTGAAGATGCGCCAAGAAACTGGCTCAATACTTTTACCGGCGAGGTTATCGAGGGCGTGGGATCTTTGCCACTCGCTGAGGTATTCGGTGTCTTCCCGGTAGCCCTGCTCACTCCGTCCGTTTAAGGAATACCGCCGCCAGCGGTGGCAGCGTCAGCGTCAAGGAATAAGGACGCCCATGCATAGGTGTTTTCGAAGCCCTTATGGCGCGCCGGTTGCCCTGGCCGCTGCCCCCGTATTTACCGGCATCACTATTCAAAAGCTCGGCCCACAGCCCCGGCAGGGGTACGCCGATTCTGTATTTAACAAGCTTCTCCGGAGTAAAGTTGCAGACGACCACGATATTATCATCCTGTGAGCGCCCCTTGCGGATAAGGCTGACGACACTGCGCTCGATGTCATTACAGTCGATCCACTCAAAGCCTGCCGCCTCAAAGTCCAGCTGGTAGAGAGCAGGCTGGCTCTGGTAGAATTTGTTCAAGTCGGCCACCCATTGCTGTAGCCCTAAATGCGGCGGGTACTGAAGCAAGTGCCATTCCAGGCTCTCCTCGTGTGCCCACTCTCGCCATTGACCGAACTCACCGCCCATAAACAGCAGCTTTTTCCCGGACTGGGCATACATGTAGCCAAAAAGCAGCCGCAGGTTGGCGAACTTCTGCCAGTCGTCACCCGGCATCTTGGCCAGCAGTGAGGCTTTTCCATAGACAACCTCATCGTGCGACAGCGGCAGGGTGAAGTTCTCGTAAAAGGCGTACACCATGCGGAAGGTCAGGTTATTCTGGTGGTACTTGCGGAAAACCGGGTCCTTGGTCATGTATTCCAGGGTGTCGTGCATCCAGCCCATATCCCACTTCATGCCGAAACCAAGCCCACCGAGGTAGGTGGGGCGGGATACCATCGGCCAGGAAGTTGACTCCTCGGCAATTGTCTGTGTGTCAGGATATTCCCGGTAGATGGCCTCGTTAAGTTGCTTTAGAAAAGCGATAGCCTCCAGATTCTCACGGCCTCCGTATTTATTTGGTATCCATTTGCCGTCTTTCCTGCCGTAGTCAAGATAAAGCATGGAGGCAACGGCATCGACACGCAGTCCGTCGGCATGGTATTTATCCAGCCAGAACAGGGCGCTGCTGGTCAGGAAACTTTTTATCTCATTGCGGTCATAGTTGAAGATGTAGCTGTTCCAGTCGGGATGGATTCCCTGCCTGGGGTCCTTGTGCTCGTAGAGGTGGGTGCCGTCGAAGAAGGCCAGGGCGTGTTCGTCATTGGGGAAGTGGGAAGGCACCCAGTCTAAGATAACACCGATGTTATGCTGGTGCAGGTAGTCTATCAGGTACATGAAGTCCTGCGGGGTGCCGTAGCGGCTGGTGGGGGCAAAATACCCCGTCGTCTGGTAGCCCCAGGAACCGTAGAAGGGGTGTTCCATCAGCGGTAAAAACTCGACGTGGGTGAAGCCCATGCGCTGTATATATTCAACCAGTTGTGCCGCCATCTCTCGGTAGGTCAGGTAGCGGTTGCCTTCCTCGGAGACACGCCGCCATGAGCCCATGTGCATTTCATAAATGGATATGGGCGCATCAAGTGCGTTCCGTTCCCGGCGGTTCTGCATCCATACATGGTCTCCCCACTGATAGTCTAAATCGCAGACGACTGAAGCCGTCTTGGGCGGCGTCTCGTAAAAGGTAGCAAAGGGGTCGGCTTTCTCGACGGAGTAGTTATGGTAGCGGGAAGAGATGTAGTACTTGTATAAAGTCCCGGCAGCTACCCCGGCCACGAACCCCTCCCAGATGCCGGATTTGCCTCTCATTTGCAGAGGGTGGCTTGCCCTGTCCCAGCCGTTGAAGTCACCAATGACGTACACCTCCCTGGCGTTGGGGGCCCATACGGCGAAATAAGTCCCGGCAATCCCGCCCACTGTCCTGATATACGCTCCCAGCTTCTCATAAAGATTGTGATGAGAACCTTCGTTAAAGAGGTACAGGTCATCATCGGAAAGGAGGGAAGTATCATAACGGACAGTAGCTTTCGGATGTTCCCCTCCGGCAGGCTTCCCCGATTGTCGTCTTCTATCAGGAACCATTTTTAATATCCCTACCCCTCTGTTTCCAAGAGCCGTAGTATGCCCTGAAGAGGCACTCTCACCCAGTCCGGGCGGTTGTTCAGCTCGTAGCCGACCTCATACAGGGCTTTATCCAGCAGAAAAGCGTCCAGGAGAATTTTCAGCTGGTCGTGATTATCCGGCAGAAGCCCCGTCTGGGCCATTATATCCAGATATGCGTTCAGGAATTCTACCGAGACCCAGGTATACCAGTACTGCGCCCAGTGCTGCAACAACGGCAGGTTATCTTCCGGCTTGGGCAGTAATGATGCCTGTTTTATTATGGCACTGTGCGCCGCGTAGTGGAAGGAGCGGAGCATCCCGGCCACGTCCCGGAGCGGTGAGCGCTTGAGTCGCCTCTCGCTGAGCGAACGCGCCGGCTCACCCTCGAAATCAATGATAACAAAATCATTACCGGTGTAGAGAACCTGCCCCAGGTGGTAATCGCCGTGGCAGCGGATGCGCGCCGCCGTTATTTTTTGCCGGCGGATCAGGCTATAGCATCCAATGATGTCCTCTTCCAGTTCCAGTATCTGCCCGGCATCTGCGCGCAGGTCTTCCGATAAGTATTTGAGCCGCTCCCTGAGCAGCTGCATCGTTCGGATGGCAAAGCCTCGCAGCGATTGGTACAGGGACGTCTGGTACATCGCGGTAAACGGCTCCGGGGCAAAGTCAGAGTTTTGCAGGCCCGAAGCCAGCGCTATATGAAGTTCTGCGGTGCGCTGCCCTAAAAGCTGTGCCGAAGCCAGGTAAGGGCCGATAGTCTCCTGAGCCAGAGCAGGCGGTTCTTTCAACAAGGACAGCAGGGGTTTCCGGGGGATGGGCGGGGCCTGCACGGTAGCGTGTGCCAGCACTTCCTCGAAATAGCGCGCCAGAAAGTCCAGAGTATATCCCCAGGCGTCACCTTCATTCGGCACGAAGCTCTGCAAGATAGCGAGACTAAGCGGTTTCTTACGGCCCCGGTGGTACTCCAGGGAACCGGCTACCTGTGAGATATTGATAAAGGGTGTGTTTTCCGTGAGGAATTGACCTATTTCCACATCGGGGTTGATCCCTTCTTCAAGACGGCGGAACAGCTTCAAGATGAGCTGGTTCCCGTACATAACCGAGGTATTGCTCTGCTCGACGTTCATTGAGGCCGGCGTAAGGTCGGTGTCGGCCGGGCCGCGGGTGCGGCGGAAGGCTTTGGTTGGCAGGGCGACAATCTCACCGGATTTCCCTTTGAAGGCACGCCGTCGGCCCACCGCTTTCAACAGTAAATTGCAGAAATCGCCGTCAACCATGGCATCGAAGATGATGCTCTCGCCATTTTTGCCCCGCTGCGTTAATTTTGCGATAACGGCATTAAGATGCTCTGCGCTCAGCTTATCCTCTTTTTCGGTAGGAGCGGTGGCGACCGGAATGACGTAGGTTTCCGGTTCTCCTTCCGAGTAGTCAACCTGAAACAGGATGACATAGGCGTTTGAGCTATCAGAATGCAGGGGGATGATATCCTGGATTTCCGCCGCCCAGGCCTCTCTTGCCTTACCGCGAAACCAGCGGCGGCTTTTGATATAGTCCAGCAGTATAGCCTCAAGAATAAACCAGTTCTCCTTTTTCCCGAAGAGGCTTTCTTCACTCTCGCGCATTACTGGTACTTCTCTGGCTTCTTCGGTGGTCAGGGCGCGCGATTGCAGGGCTTCTGCCGGTTCCGACTCCAGCGAAAACCAGTAGAAGGCATAAGGACTGAGTGTAAAATAGTATTTACCGTCAGTAATGGGAGCAAATTCCACTCTTCCGAAGAGGTCAACCGGTCTCCAGCCGGTAAATTCTGAGAGGTCAAGTTGAGTCTGCTGTGCCAGGTGGGAAAGGTTAGTTACTATAAGGATGTTCTCTCCCTCATAGCGGCGAATGAAAACCAGAACCTTGCGATTATCAGGTTGGAGAAACTCTATGCTGCCGCGCCCGAAGGCTTGGTAACGCTTGCGCAGGGCGATGATGCGCTTCATCCACCAGAGAAGGGAGTCAGTGTTGTTCAACTGATTTTCCACATTAATGGCTTCATAGTGGTATTCGGGGTCGATAATCGGCGGCAGGTACAGTCTCTGGGGATTGGCGCGGGAGAAGCCGGCGTTTCGCTCCGAGCTCCACTGCATCGGCGTACGGACACCGTTTCGATCGCCGAGGTAAAAATTGTCCCCCATGCCGATTTCATCACCGTAGTAGATAACCGGCGTCCCCGGCAGTGAAAAAAGCAGGCTGTTCAGCAGCTCAATCTTTTTCCTGTCGTTGCTGAGCAGCGGGGCGAGGCGGCGGCGAATACCCAGGTTGAGGCGGGCCGTGGGGTCAGCGGCATATACCCGGTACATATAGTCCCGCTCCTCGTCGGTGACCATCTCCAAAGTCAGTTCATCGTGGTTACGCAGGAAGATAGCCCATTGGCAGGTATCCGGGATGGCCGGTGTCTGCTGAAGAATATCAATTATCGGAAATCGGTCTTCCATACGGAGCGCCATAAAAAGACGGGGCATGATGGGGAAATGAAAGGCGGCATGAAACTCGTCGCCCTCGCCGAAATAAGCTACGGCGTCCTCCGGCCACTGGTTGGCCTCGGCAAGCAGCATACGGTTCATGAATTTTTTATCGATATGGGCACGCAGTTCCTTTAAAAAGACGTGGCTTTCCGGCAGGTTTTCACAATTGGTGCCCTCTCGCTCACAAAGGTAGGGAACGGCATCGGCGCGTAATCCATCAACTCCCATCTTCAGCCAGAAGTCCATCACCCTGAGGATAGCCTTTCTGGTCGCCGGGTTGTCATAGTTGAGGTCCGGCTGGTGGGAATAGAAACGGTGCCAGTAATACTGCTTCACCATGTGGTCCCAGGCCCAGTTGGAAGTTTCATAGTCCTTGAAGATAATACGGGCATCTTTGTATTTCTCCGCGGTGTCGCTCCATACATAGAAATCGCGGTAGCGGCTCCCTGGCGGGGACTTGCGTGCCCGCTGGAACCAGGGGTGCTGGTCGGAGGTATGGTTAACCACCAGCTCGGTGATAACGCGGATGCCGTGGCGGTGCGCCTCGTCAACAAAGGCCTTGAAGTTAGCCATCGTGCCATAGACGGGCTGGATGTTGTAATAATCGGAGATATCATAGCCATCATCCCTGAGGGGAGAGGGATAAAAGGGAAGCAGCCAGACCGCGGTAACGCCGAGGTCTTCAAGGTAATCAAGCTTGCCTATCAATCCAGAGAAGTCACCCACGCCATCGGCGTCACTATCGGCAAAGGCGCGGACATGGAGTTCGTAGATGATAGCATCCTTATACCACAAAGGATTGTCGTCAAAAGATGCTTCGCCTATTTTTCTTTTCACCATTTTTAATCACCGAGTGCCGCGTGTATGTGCTCAATCAGTTCTTTAATGCCCAGCGGCTTGACCAGCAGCCCGTTCGCGCCGTGTTTCATGCTGTCCCGCTGTATACCGGGGCTGCGCTGGGGGGCAATCGCGATAAATGGTATTTTGGCCTCATGAAGCCGGTCACAGCGTTCCCAGATACTATCATCAAAACCGGCAAGGTCAAGCAGGGCAAGCTTGATACTCTCCTCCCCCTCAATGGCGTTATCTATCTCCTCCAGACTGGAAGCGCCGACGGTCACGTAGCCTTCTTCCTCCAGTTCTTTGGCAAGCGTTTCCATCTCGCTCCGGTTGGCATTTATAATTAGAACGGCCGGGTTTTTCATGTTGGTTCATACCTTCTTTTTAATTATTCGGGTCTTTCTTGTTTTTGCCCGTTATGGGGCTTGGCGTGACACGGAAGATACGGGCCGGGCAGGTATTGGGGTCTAATTCCATCCAGTTCCATTCCTCCTGCCAGATATAGCGGGCGTCACTTAAAAGGTCATGCGCTTGGCAGGGTTGCCGCAGGTCAAGCCCCCACGCTTTCAGGGGAACGTTAATCCTCCCGGCATGGGTGTTGTGCGGGTCAAGGTTGATGACGACCAGTATGATACTGGAGAGGTCTTCTGTATGCTTGCTGTAGCATATCAGGCGCTCGTTATCCGTGGCGTTGAACCACAGATTCCGGTTGCTCTGGAGCGCCGGATTCTCGCGGCGGATACGGTTGACACGGGCAATGAAATCCTTCAGGCTGCCTTTCCTCTTGATATCCCATTGCTTGATTTCATACTTTTCCGAGTTCAGGTATTCCTCACTGCCTTTCTCTCTCGGCACGTTTTCCACAAGCTCAAAGGCGGGGCCGTAGATGCCGTAGCTGGGGCTTAAGGTAGCCGCCAGCACCAGGCGGGCCATGAAAGCCGGCCTGCCGCCGGTCTGCAAATATTCGTGGAGGATATCCGGGGTATTGGGCCAGAAATTGGGACGAAAGAAGTCTTTCACCTTCGTTTGTGTCAATTCGGTAAAGTAATCGGTAAGCTCTTGCTTGGTGTTGCGCCAGGTGAAGTATGTGTATGACTGCGTGAATCCCAGCTTGGCGAGCCGGTACATGATTTTGGGTCGGGTGAACGCCTCGGCGAGGAAGATAGCCTCGGGATAATCTTTTTTTACCCCGGCGATGAGCCACTCCCAGAAGCGAAAGGGCTTGGTATGCGGATTGTCCACGCGAAAGATGCGGACGCCCTGCTCCGCCCAGAAAAGCACCACGCTCTTGAGTTCCTCCCACAACTCTCTCCAGTTCTCCGTGGCAAAGTTCAGGGGGAAGATATCCTGGTATTTCTTCGGCGGGTTTTCGGCATACTGGACGGTGCCGTCGGGGCGCCAGCTGAACCACTCGGGGTGCTCTTTGACATAGGGGTGGTCCGGCGAGCACTGGAAGGCGATGTCCAGGGCAATCTCGATGCCATATTCCTGCGCTTTTGTCACCAGGTGCCGGAAATCTTCCAGAGTGCCAAGCTGCGGGTTAATTGCCTTATGTCCCCCTTCTTCGGCGCCGATTGCCCAGGGGGTGCCCGGGTCAGCACGCTTGGCAGTGACGGTGTTATTTCTTCCTTTGCGATTAGTATGGCCTACGGGGTGGATTGGCGGGAAATAGAGCACGTCAAAGCCCATTTCGGCGATATAGGGCAGGCGAGCCTCGCAGTCCCTGAAGGTGCCGTGACACCCTGGCTTGTCATTACAGGAGCGCGGGAACATCTCGTACCAGGCGCTGAATCCGGCTTTCTCCCGGTCGACCGAGATGATCAACTCCTTTGGATAAGTTACGGCGAAGCTGCGGTCAGCATGTTTCTCCATAAGTTTACCTAATCCATCGCTGACGGCCAGTTTCTCCTTTTCTTTTTGCTCAACATTGTCAGACTTTAAAGTGTCTGCCCATTTATGCAATTGCTTGCCTTCGGCACCCGAAGCGCGCCCGGCGGCTTCCCTGATGATTCCGGCTCCGATAAGCAGGTTTATCTCAATATCTTTCTGTTTCGCTTCAACCCGCTTCTTTAAGTCCTGGCACCATGTTTGGAAGCTATCTACCCATGCCGTGATTGTATAGAGATAACTTCCCGGTTCGCTGGCTGTAAATGAGCCTTGCCAGCGGTCATTTACCAGGAATTGCATGGGCGTCTCTGTCCAGGTTGTCTTGTTCTCCTTGCGGTAAAGAAGACGCGCCGATATTGCATCATGGCCGTCGGCAAAGATATCCGCCTCAATGGTCACGGTATCACCGATGATGCTTTTAGCGGGGAAGCGTCCGCCGTCAATCTCCGGGTTCACCCCCTCGATAACGATGCGCTTATTGCCTTCTACCAACTCCAATGCCGTCCTCCTGAGACACTGATATGGCTAATTATATCTTTTCCTTCGGCATTTGCATATACTTTCTGGTCATTAATTACCCGAGTCAGCATGCAGCTTCGCCATCTCCTGCCGGAGTCCTTCCATCTCTTTTACCAGTTGCGACATCGCTTTCTTTTCGGTATCATGGCTTCGAACCAGGAATGAGGCCAGATTAGCCGTCACGCCGCTGAAGAAGGCGATACCTCCGAGCA
>Ga0315551_10001305_pt1 | contig 19026 bp, 21 predicted proteins | sample SalMarSW160290MG_FD_203678 | JGI IMG/M metagenome (GOLD analysis project Ga0315551, IMG submission 203678) | Salt marsh sediment microbial communities from the Plum Island Ecosystem LTER, Massachusetts, United States - Salt Marsh Sediment SW1602-90 ...
GTGCAGAAAGCGTTATGGCCGGCGCCGGTAAAGACCACCGCCACCACGGCGCGGTTCATCTGCGCCCGGTGGAAACCGGCGATAACGCCCTTAACCATCTCGGTGGTGTAGGAGTTATACTGGGCGGGATTATTCAGGGTAATCCAGGCGCTGTAAACCCCCTCCACCGGGTTGCCGCTGGGGTCGATTATCGGTTTTTCCTCATACATGGTGCAGGGCGGCTCGGTGCCGAAATGCTCCATGCCCCAAATATTGTGGTCTTTTATGCCACCTTCTCTGGGTACCCAATCTAATGACATTTATAGCCTCCTTTTTGATTTAATTTTATTCTAAAAGTCAGGGGTCAGTATTATTCTCTTCAGCAGCCCCCCCTTGTGGGCCTGCTCGAATGCCTGCTGTATCTGGCTCATCGGCCGGGTCTCGATAAAGGACTCTACCTCTATCTTGCCCTTCAGCACCAGGTCCAGGACCTCGGGGTAGTACTTGGGCAGACAGCCCCAAGAGCCCAGGATATCGGCGTCAAAGGCCATCAAACGGGAAAGAGAGTACTCGTTCTTCTGCATACCAAAGCCGCAGATTATCAACTTGCCGATGAAGGAAAGCAACTCCAGGCCGATGGCCTGGCCCTCGCCGGTGCCGGTCCACTCAAAAATCTTCCAGCCGTAGTTCGAAGGCACACCCTTCTCTTTGCAGTAAGCGCGGAACTCATCTCTTATATCGCGGGGGCTTTTATCCACCGAACTGATGACATGGGTGGCGCCGTAGTCCAGGGCACGTTTGAGCTTCTCCGGACTGCGGGCAATACCGATGACCTCTTTGGCTCCCAGCGCCCTACAGATCTGGGCGGCATAGACCCCCAGCCCGCCGGTAGCCCCGACAATAATGGTAAAATCACCGGGCTTCACCTCAGCCCTCATCGCCGCCTGATAGGGTGAGGTTACGGCGTCGGCAATGACGGCAAAGTGAGAAAGGGGCACCCCGTCCCTACCCGGAACCAGGCATAAATCCTCGGCCGGCACCACGATATGGCTGGAAAACCCCCCGTAGATATCCATGCTGTTGCCGGGCATCTTCTGGGCCAGACAGCGGTTGCCCCGACCGGCGGCGCAGATGGGGCAGTTATTACAGGGCATCACCGCCGGGATAATCACCTCCTTACCCATCCAATCCTTCTCACCAGCGATTACCGTGCCGCTGATTTCATGCCCCAGGGAAAGCGGCGGTTTGTTAACCGTGGGCACGCCGTCATAGAAATAGCCCAGGTCGGTATGGCAGACGCCGCAGCCGGCAATCTCAACCATCACCTCACCGTCTTTAAGCTTGGGGGCATCAATGCTCTTCCTCTCCAGCTTGCCCGGCTCTACCATCTGCCAGGTTTCAATTTTACTAGGTACTTTTGCCATTTTCTTCACTCCTCACTAAGAATCAATGAACCGGCGGTTTTTTAAGACAACCTCATAAGTTTATCGTTTGAGTGTACTGCATGTCAACAACGGGGATAGCCCGCACCTTATCTAATCGCCACGGCTTAAGCGAGCCACCAGCCTTATAGGCAACCGGTGCTCCACCATCCTGGCCTGGGTAGTAGCAATATCGTAAGGGACGCGGCGGAGCTTAACCTGGCCGGCTTGGCTGTCATAGATAGCGTAGCTCGCCCGGGGGTCGCCGTCCCGCGGCTGTCCCACCGAACCGGGATTGATAATCAACCGCTCCTCCCCCAGCCCCACCGCGCTCTCCGGCAAAAACTTACTAAAAGAACAGTCGCCGCCCTTTCCCAGCTTAAACACCGCCGGCACGTGGGTATGGCACAACAGGCAGTACTTAGACTTAAAATAGGCAAAATTCTCGCTGGCGGAGCTCATTGAACGGATGTACTCCCAGACAGGCTCACGGGGGCTGCCGTGCACCAGGGTAAAATCGTCCCTCTCGATAACCAAGGGCAACTCTTTGATATAGACCACGTCCTGCGGTATCAGTTGCCGGGCTGTCCAGCCGGAGGCGGCTATGGCATCGGGATTAAACTGGTGAGTATCAATTTCGCCGATGGCGGCAAGATCGTGGTTACCGGCAACGCAGATATGGTTGGTCTGGCGCAGCAGCTCGATGCACTGGTGCGGGTCCGGCCCGTAGCCCACGATATCCCCCAGGCACCATATCTCCTCCACCTCCCCCTGCTCCTTAATATCAACCAGCACCGCCATAAAGGCGGCTAGATTAGCATGAATATCGGCAACAATGGCACAGCGCATTTACACCATACACTATAGCAATTTTTTTATTCTATGACCAGAGCCAGAGGTTAGCCCAGAGAGGAAACTCCAGAGTCACCGTGGTCCCCTTACCCGGCTCCGATTTCAGGCTCAGTTTACCCCTGATAAGCTGGGCTCGCTCCTGCATACCGGCTAAACCGAGCTTGCCGGTACCAGTCAAGCCGTCAATCTTTTCCGGCAGCTCAAACCCCTTACCCTCATCTTTAACCGTCAAAGCTGCCTTGCTATCGCCAAATTCCAGGGTAACCGAAGCCTTTGATGCCCCGGCGTGCTTCCACACATTCCTCAACGCCTCCTGAGCGATACGGAAAATCACCAGCTCTATCTCGGGAGGCAGGCGGCGCGCCTTACCCAGCACCTTCATCCCCACCGCGATGCCAAAGTGCTCGGTCAAGTCAGAAGCAAGCCACTCCAGCGCCGGCACAAGGCCCAGGTCATCCAATACGGACGGCCGCAGGTCCTGGCTGAAACGGTGTATTCCATCTAATATCCTCTCGGCCTGCTGCCGCAGCCCCTCTACATATGAGATGTCCTCTTTGGAAAGACTGTTGATAGCAGAAACAACAAAGTCATCCAGCTTACGCGAAAGCACCACCAAATCCTGGGCGGTTTCATCATGAAGCTCCCGGGCAATACGCCGCCGCTCCTCCTCCTGGGCACGGGTAATCTCCTGCAGATGATTACGCAGGCTCTTCTCGGCGTCCCTTCTTTCGGTAACATCCTCCAGGGTCTCTATGGCGCCTGTCACCTCCCCACGGTCATCCTTTATCGGACTAGCCGTAAAATGAAGCCATCGGCTACCCACCGCAAGAGTCCGGAACCAGTCCTCAGCCTCATAAGCGCCTTCAATCAGTTCGGACTTCTTGTATTTACCCCGATAGTGCGAGGCTATTTTATTAACCGTGGCTCCATCCACCACCAAATCAGCCATAACCGGCCTCTTTTCCGGGTAAAACGGCCGCCACTGCCCGTCCGTCCCAACTATCTCCTCTTTTTTAATCGCGGAAAGAGATTCCAGGGCGGTGTTCCAGTGGGTGACTACATGCTGCCTATTAATTACGAATGCCGGGATAGAAGAGCCGTCGATAATCTTGGTAAGCATCCCCTCCGCCCTCTTTCGCCGGGTGATATCCCGGCGGTGCCAGTGGAACCAAATATTGATGATGCCGCCGATAACGACAATCCCCCCCGTCTCAAAATAAGCATCGGGCGGGCTGATGGAGATAAACATAGCCCGGGGCAGCATAATAGCCAGGGCTACCGCCAGGCTGACCAACCCCACCCTCAACCCGAAAATAAAGCCAACATAGGCTACCGGCAGCAGCAGGAAAACACGCTCCACGGCGTGCCGGGTTAAGCCCATAAAGGCAAGCAGGGAGGGGGAATCGGCGTTAAGTATCTGCTGCGGGTAGTGCAAGACCACCCCCAGGGCAAACATGGCTATCACCAGCCAGAAATGACTGCTGGACAGAACCTTTGATATCCGCGGAGGCATAAAAACGGCACCCCCCAATTATTTAAGCCAGGGTAATTTCAGGGCAGGTCTTCCAGGGTCAGCCAGCCTTTTTTCAAGGCGTGCAACACCGCCTCGGTGCGCGAGGCAACCCCCAGCTTACTGAAGATGTGCCCCAGGTGTACCTGCACCGTGCGGGGGCTCAAGAAAAGCTGCTGGGCGATATCCTTATTGCTCACGCCGGTGGCGGCTAGCTTCAATATCTCCATCTCACGCTCACTGAGGGTATCGCTGGCTTTAACCTCACTGCTGCCGGGGGACACCATACGGTCTATAACCCGGCGGGCGACCACGGGATGCAGCACCGACTCGCCGGCATACACCGCCCTGATAGCGTCAATCAGCTCATGTACTTTTACCCCTTTAAGCAGATAGCCGGCGGCGCCCGCCTCCAGGAGGGCAAAAATGTACTGGTCATAATCGTAGGCGGTAAGTATCAGCACGGCTATAGACGGGGCAACCTTCTTTATCTGCTTGGTAGCCTCCACGCCGTTAAGCTTGGGCATGGCGATATCCATCACCACCACATCCGGCTTCAGCCCGGTAGCCAGCCTGACCGCCTCCTCGCCGTCGCCGGCTTCACCAACCACCTCCATATCCGGCTCCCGCTGGACAAACTCGCGGGTGCCCTCCCGCACCATCACGTGGTCTTCGGCAAGCAAAACCTTAATCTTATCCTTAACCTTAGCCATGGCGTTCACCAAAACCTGCTTCTGCCGCAATTATAAACCACCTTACCCATCACTTCAATAAAATCAATAGTAGAAAATGCTTAATTAAATAAGCGGCAAAGTAGGCATTTTCGGCAGTCCAAAATAAGCCTTATACCAGATGGCAGCCGCCGGGCGATATAGTAAGCTGAAAGAGGATGAGGGGAAGCCAGGTAAACAAGAAAGGAGGCAGGAAGATGAAGACCAGAATTATAAAGGGAAAGGTGACAGGGGAACCAACGGTAAAAGAACATGTCATAGCCGTAGCTCCGGAGGAAGTCCAGGACCGTCTCGAATGGGGCAAGGCTCTCTTAAAGGCCGGCCACTTCGAGGAGGCTCTGGGAGAATTCGAGGCTGTGCTGAGGACGGCTCCGGGCAGCATTGAGACCCGGGTCTGGATTAGAAAGACCAAAGAGGCGCTAACCCAGCCGGAGGTTGAGGTAGCCGCCGAAGAGGAAGCGGCTCCGGCTGAAGCGGTCAAACCCAAGGAATGTGTCTGGATGAAACTGGGCATGGTGGGGTACCGCATCTGTACCAACAACTACGACTGCATCACCTGCGAATTTGACCAGACGATGCAGGAGCAGATGGCACGGGGAGGCACGGCGGAACTCGATGCCGCCATGGAGAAATTCAAGGAACTGCCGGGCAATCAGAGAGTCTGCCGCTACGCCCTGAACGGCAACATTGCCTACCGGCTCTGCACCCACCTCTTCCAGTGCACCACCTGCGAGTTTGGCCAGGCAATGGATGATGAAATCCAGCACAAGGTAGCCAAGCTTAACGCCCGGCGCGAGGCACTGCTCAAAAAGACGGAAACGGCTAAAAAGACCGCTTAAATCAAAGGGCTAATAATAAACAGGAGGCAGGCGTTGTAAAAGGCGCCTGCTTCTTCTTTTATTTATCTATACCCACCCGCCACCCTTATTGGAAGCGGGCTAAAGCCCTTTTTTACCCCACCCCCATTTTATATCTTAACCCACCCACCAACCCTTTTAGGGAAGCCCTACCCCTTTAAGGTGTTGGTAAAGAGGTTTAACCTCTATAGGGCGGGAGGGTGGGACGCAAAACGCACGCTAGAAAACAGAGCCCACCCCCTCACCTTGTGACCCCGGATTGGGGCGTGCTATAATTTTGCCATGAAGGTCAAAGATTTGGGGGAATTCGGGCTGATTGACCTGCTGGCTAAAATGGCAGCCGGGCGGGACGAACGGCTCATCATCGGCATCGGCGATGACGCCGCCGCCTGGCAGGGCGACGCCTCGATACAGCTGGCAACCGTCGATTCCTTTATTCAGGACGTCCATTACCCCTTAGGCATAGTCCCCTGGCAGGAAACAGGCTGGAAATCACTGGCGGTCAACTTAAGCGACATCGCCGCCATGGGCGGCTTACCCCGCTACGCCCTGGTATCTCTAGCCCTGCCCCCCGAAACCGAACTGGACGATGTCACCGCCCTCTACACCGGCATGCTGGAGCTGGCAAAAAAATACGGGGTAACCATCGTCGGCGGCGATATCAGCAGCGCCCCTCTGGTCGTTATCTCGATAACCGTTCTGGGCTCAAGCCCCCAAAAAAAGATACTCACCCGCTCCTCGGCAAAACCGGGAGAGCTTATCGCCGTTACCGGCTATCTGGGGGCGGCTGCCGCCGGGCTGGAGATGCTGACCAAAAAGCTCAAACTAGACCCCCCGGCCACCGCCCGCTTCAAGCAGGCTTTCTTTAAGCCCACCCCCCGTATTACCGAAGGCCAGCTGCTATTAGAGCAGGGGGTGAAAACGGCAATAGATATCAGCGACGGCTTGCTGGCTGATTTAGGTCAAATAGGCAAGGCAAGCCAGGTCGGCGCTAAAATAGAAGCCGACCGCGTGCCCGTGGAGCCTCTGGTCAAAGCCAGCCTCGGCAAGCAAGCTCTGGAACTGGCTCTAGCCGGCGGCGAGGACTACGAGCTGCTCTTTACCACCGGAGCCGGAATAATAGACAAGGTAAAGAAGGCCGCCGCCTGCCCGGTAACCGTCATCGGCCAAGTTACCGCCGGCAAGGGAGTAACCGTGGTCGACCGCCAGGGGAAGCCGCTTAAACTGGATAAGGCGGGCTGGGAGCACTTTAGCCGCCGATGAACCAGCCGGAGATAATCACCAGCAGCCCGGAAGAAACGCAGGATTTAGGCGCCCGCCTCGGCGAGCTGTCCCGGCCCGGAGATATTTTCCTGCTGATAGGCAAGCTGGGGGCGGGCAAGACCTGCCTCACCCAGGGCATCGCCCGGGGGCTGGGTATAAATGAATACGCCGCCAGCCCTTCTTTTGTCGTGGTCAGGGAGCTTCACGGCAGATTGCCGCTGTATCACATGGACTTCTACCGGCTGGAAAATCTGGAGGAGATTGCCGACATGGGCCTGGACGACTATTTCTACGGCAAGGGCGTATCGGTGGTGGAGTGGGCGGAAAAGGGATTGAGCCTGCTGCCGCCGGAGCACCTGCTGATTGAGATGAGCTATATCTCCGATACCGGCCGCCGCCTTAAACTCAAAGCCAGCGGCAAACGCTATAACGGACTGGTGGCAGAACTGAAATAATGTTATTAGCCATAGACACCTCAACCGATAGCGCCGGCCTGGCGCTGGTGCAGGACGGCATAACCCTGGCTGAAGCCGCCTGGCGCTGCGGGCAGAACCACAGCGTGGAGCTTTTGCCCCACCTCACCCAACTGCTCCAGGAAGCCAGGGCAGAACTTCAGTCGGTAAGCTGTATTCTGGTGGCTAAAGGCCCGGGCAGCTTTAACGGGCTGCGGGTGGGCTTGAGCACGGCAAAGGGGCTGGCTTTCAGCCTTAATATCCCCATCATCGGCGTCAGCAGCCTGGCGCTGGAAGCCTATCAGCACGCCGGGACAGACCTGCCCATCGCCCCCGTCTTCAACGCCAGGCGGAGAGACATCGCCACCGCCCTCTATCAAAAAAGAGACAATAAGTGGCAGCAGCTTATGCCTGAACATATAACCACCGTTGACGCGCTAGACTCGGAGATAACCGAAAAGACCCTCTTCTGCGGGGAGTACCTGCCCGCTATCGCCGATGAACTCAAGAAAAAGCTTAAAGATAAAGCGGTAATCGCCCCGGACAAACCCCGCCGCGCCGGCTTAATGGCGGAGCTGGCTAAAGAGCGGCTGGAAGCCGGAGACTACGACAGCGCCGCCACCCTGCAGCCCCTCTACCTCAGGCGCCCGGCGATTACTCAGCGCCGGCACCGCTAATACCGGGAACGGAGAGCAAAAATGACGAACTGGCCCAAACTATCGGTGGACATTGATAAAGACTTTAACATGTGCTTTGCCTGCGGGCAGAAAAACCCCATCGGCCTTAAATTAAAGTTCACTCAGGAGGGCAAGGGGGTCCGGGCTGAGTTCACCCCCGGCGAATTACACCAGGGCTGGTCGGGGGTGGTTCACGGCGGCATCATCGGCTGCATCCTCGACGAGGCGATGAGCTACGCCGCCCTGGCCGAAGGGGTAAACAGCCTGACCGCCCGGATGCAGACCCGGTTCAAGCGCCCCCTCCAGACCGGCCAGTCCCTGGTTATCACCGCCCGCGCCACCAAAAAGACGAGGAAGCTGATTGAGACCGAAGCCGAGATGCACCTCACCGACGGCACACCCGTCGCCGATAGCACCGCCACCATGTTTATCGCCAATCCCCGGCAAACCGATTGAAATTGATAGGATAAACTAGTATTCTCTAAAGGAGTTAAGATGGAACGGACCCTAGTTTTAGTCAAACCGGATGCCATGCAGAGAGACATGGCGGGGACAATCATCGCCCGGCTGGAGAAGCTGGGGTTAAAGCTGGTGGCGCTCAAGATGCTTCACCCGGATAAAGCTTTAGCCCAGCGCCACTACGCCGTCCACAGGGACAAGCCCTTCTACAATGAACTGGTGGACTATATCAGCTCCGCCCCCATAGCCGCCGCCGTCTTTGAGGGGGACGGTGCGGTGGAAACCGCCCGCAAAGCGATGGGGGCAACCGACCCGGCTAAAGCCGAAAAAGGCACCATAAGGGGCGATTTCGGCTTAAGTATTGAGAAAAACAGTGTTCACGGCTCGGATTCACCGGTCACCGCCGAGGCTGAAATCAAGCTCTTCTTCACCCCGGACGAAATATTCTAATTATTGAATACGCAGCACTGGCGTAGCCCTGCTCCACAGCTCGTCAAGCTGGTAGAACTCCCGTTCAGAGGGGGCAAAGATATGGATGATGGTATCGCCGTAGTCGAGCAGGAGCCAGCCGGAGTCTACGGTTCCTTCGTAGTGGTGGGGTAAAACGCCCTCGTTCTTAAGCCGGTGCCCAATTTCGTCGTAGACGGCAGAAATCTGCCGGTCGGATTCGCCGCTGCATATCACAAAATAATCGGCGAAGTTGCACACCTTCCGGGCATCCAGTAAAAGAATATCAGCCGCCTGCTTGTCAGCGGCCGCCTCTACTGCCTTGCGCGCTAGCTCTAGTGCTTCCAGTAATTAGCCTCCAGATAATATTATATCATACTTAGTATCAACCTCACCCCCAATTTTATCTTTACCCGCCCACCACCCTTTTAAGGTAAAAGGGCTAAAGCCCTTTTTATCCCCCCAATAACGTTAGGACTTCGTCCCCCTTAAACCCCCTGAATTCATGGCTTCGCCCCCTCTTAAACACCCCTGATTAGTTGCCTCCCCTTTTCCCCCCACCCCAAACGAGGAATAAATCCCTGACTCCCTGAAAAAACTCTAAAGGCTAAGTGGTGGGGCAGAAAGTATTAGAGGCGCAGCCTGTTAGGGCGGGCTGGGTGGGAAGAAAAACACCTGCTAAAAAGCGGGGTCGGGGGAATAATCCCCCACAGAGTAGAAGAGAGGTGAAACCTCTTTTGGGCGGGAGGGTGGGACGCAAGACAACCGTTTAAAAGAGGAAATAAGCAACATTATGTTATACTTAAACTATGGAAAAACTGCTCTTCGGCACCGGGGGCAGTCCCCACAGCTCCCCCACCCCGACCGCCATAGACGGCATCAAGCGCATCGCCGAACTGGGCTTAAGCTGCATGGAGCTGGAGTTCGTCTACGGGGTCAGGATGGGGGAGGCGGGAGCCAGGCTGGTAGCGGAAACTGCCCGGAGCGAAGGCGTCAGGCTGTCGGCGCACGGCCCCTACTACATCAACCTCAACGCCCGCGAGCCGGAAAAGGTAGCCGCCAGCCAGCAGCGGATACTCCAGACCGCCCGCATCGCCGCCGTCTGCGGGGCGCACAGCATCACCTTCCACGCCGCCTTCCACCTCGGCGACCCCCCGGAAAAGACCTACCGGGCGGTCAAGAAAAACCTGGCCGAGGTCTTAAGCCAGCTTAAAAAAGAAAAAAACCCGGTGGCTGTCCGGCCCGAGGTCATGGGCAAGCCCACCGCCTTCGGCACCCTGGACGAGGTGCTCAAATTATGCTCGGAACTCGAAGGCACCGGCATCTGCATGGACTTCGCCCACTGGCACGCCTACAACGGCAAAGCTAACTCCTACGCCGAATTCGCCTCGGTTCTCCGGCAGATAAAAGAAAAACTGGGAGACCAGGCTCTCGCCGATATGCACATCCATGTCTCCGGCATTGCCTACAGCAAGAAGGGGGAATTAAAACACCTCAACCTCAAAGAGTCAGACCTGCGCTATGAGGAGCTTCTCCGCGCGCTCAAGGACTATCAGGCAAAGGGGCTGCTAATCTGTGAAAGCCCCAGCCTCGAAGAAGACGCCCTGCTCCTCCAGGAGACCTACCACAAGATGTAACCCCCCTTAATAATAGCTTAATATTTATAGCCTATCATAAACTATGGTGCAGGTACCCGGTACCAATTCGCCATACCATATGGGTATTGACATTTTTCCTATTGACAGCTATTTCTGTTATAATGTAAACGTAGAGGTTTGCCAATGAAATCAGGCTGGTTACGCAGTAGCTTAATATACATCATCATTCTGGTGGCAGTGGTCATCCTCCTATATCAATTTTTCCCCTTAACCCCCAAGCCGGCCGAAATCGGGCTGGACGAAGCTATCGCCATGTCCCAGCGGGGCGAAGTCGCCGAGCTGACAGTGGGCAACGGTGAACTGCTCATCACCACCACCACCGAAATCGAGATGAAGACCACTATCGGCGGTCTTACCCTGGTCGAGCTTCAGGAGCTGGGGCTTAACCTTGAGGGGGTGGACTACCAGGTAAAACCGTCCGGCTTTGACTGGGGCAGCCTGCTGATAGGCTTTATCCCCCTGGTTCTCTTCGGCGCCCTGCTCTTTTTCCTGTTCCGCTCGGCGCGGGGAGCTAACAACCAGGCGATGAGTTTCGGGCGCAGCCGCGCCCGGCTTTTCCCCGCCAGCACCCCCACGGTGACCTTTAACGATGTCGCCGGCGTGGAAGAAGCCAAGCAGGAACTGTCCGAGGTAGTCGATTTTCTCAAATCGCGGGAGAAGTTCCAGAGCCTGGGGGCGCGCATACCCAAGGGAATGTTACTAATCGGCCCGCCGGGCACGGGCAAGACGCTGCTGGCACGGGCGGTCGCCGGCGAAGCCGGGGTACCCTTCTTCTCCATCAGCGGCAGCGAATTCGTCGAGATGTTTGTCGGCGTCGGTGCCTCCCGGGTGCGCGACCTCTTCGACCAGGCAAGGCGCAACACCCCCTGCATTATCTTTATTGACGAAATTGACGCCGTCGGTCGCCACCGCGGCGCCGGCTTAGGCGGCGGCCACGACGAGCGGGAGCAGACCCTCAATCAGATTCTGGTGGAAATGGACGGCTTTGACACCAATACCAGCGTCATTATTCTGGCGGCCACCAACCGCCCCGATATCCTGGACCCGGCCCTGCTCCGCCCCGGCCGCTTTGACCGCCGCGTGGTCCTGGACCTGCCCGATATCCACGGCCGCTCCGCCATCCTAAAAGTGCACTCCAAGGGCAAACCGCTGGCGAAGGAGGTCGACCTAGAGGTACTGGCCAAGCAGACCGTCGGCTTCAGCGGCGCCGACCTGGCCAACCTGGTCAACGAGGCGGCCATTCTGGCGGCACGCCGGGGCAAGAAGGTTATTGAAATGGAGGAACTGGAGGAGTCCATAGACCGGGTGATTGCCGGCCCGGAGAGAAAGAGCCGGCGGATAAGCGTCAAGGAAAAGGAAATCACCGCCTACCACGAGGCGGGACACGCCCTGGTAGCCAAGATGCTACCCAACGCCGACCCGGTACACAAGATTTCAATAGTAGCCCGCGGCATGACCCTGGGACACACCCGCCAGCTGCCCATTGAAGACCGCTACCTGATGACCCGCTCCCAGTTCAACGACATGATAGCCACCCTTCTGGCCGGCCAGACAGCCGAGAAGCTAATTTTCAGTGAAATTTCAACCGGCGCCGCCAATGATATCAAGCGGGCCTCTGAGCTTGCCCGCAAGATGGTAACCGACTTCGGCATGAGCGATAAAATGGGCCCGCGGAGCTTCGGGGAGAAGCAGGAAATGGTCTTCCTCGGCCGCGAAATAGCCGAGCAGCGGGACTATAGCGAAAAGGTAGCCCAGGAGATTGACGAAGAGGTACATGCCATCATCCAGAAAGCCTATGACCAGGCCGAGCGGATTCTAACCAAGCACAAGAAAAGGCTGGCTCACCTTGCCGAAAAACTGATAGCCCAGGAAACCATAGAGGGCGACGAACTGGAAGCCGCCTTCACCGAACCCCTGGGCACCAAGAAGGCAGAGCCCCCCCCCCCACCCCCCCCCCCGGCGGGGGAGGCGCCCGATGAGGGCAAAGCCAAACCGGCACCCAGGAAAAGGGCGGCTCCCCAGATTGTCCCCAAGCAAGCCCCACCATCCCCACAACCGTTATGAGTAACAGCGGCCTGATTGAGATTACGCACCAGCCAATCTCCCCGGAGCGGGTAGTCAGCCAGGTCAAGACCGACTCCAGCGGCTGCGTAGTCACCTATGTCGGCCTTATTCGCAACCTTTCCCAGGGCAAAGCGGTAACCTCCGTGGAATATGAAGACGTCCGGGGAAACGCCGCCGAAGGTCTTGAGCAAATCGCCGGCGAAATCAGGCAGAAATGGCAGGTAGAAAACATCGCCATCTGCCACCGGGTAGGCAAGCTTAAAGTCGGCGATATTAACTTCCTAGTTGTCATCGCCAGCGCCCACCGCCAGGAGGGTTTTTCCGCCTGCCAGTACGCCGTAGACCGCTTCAAAGAAATACTGCCCACCAGGAAAACAGAAACCTACACCGACGGCAGCACCTCGGTTACCTCCCACTAGCTAAAGCTCTCCCTTGACACCACCCCACCCAGGCGATAAAGTTGTAACTGGTTCTATGCCAGAAAAAAGCTTCTCCGGGCCAGCGGTAGCGGTTGATAACCTGTCCTTCAACTACGGCCGTCAGAAAGTCCTTGACGGACTGTCGCTGGAAGTCCCCGCCGGCATCAGCTTCGGCTTGCTCGGCCCCAACGGCGCCGGCAAGACAACTTTAATCCGCCTGCTGGTCGGCTTGCTCCGGGCCAGAGCCGGCACCATCCTCACTTTAGGCAAAAAACCCTCCCCCCGCACCGCCCACCTCACCGGCTATATGCCCCAGCTACCCTCCCTCTACGCCGAGCTGTCGGTCATCCAGAACGTCGAATTCTTCGCCCGCATCTACCGCCTGAGAAACCGCAAACAGAGAACGCAGCGGGTGGAAGAGGTAATCAAGCTGGTCGATTTGTGGCAAGACCGTAACAAAAGCGTCACCAACCTAAGCGGCGGCATGAAACAGCGGGCCAGCCTGGCCTGTGCCGTCGTCCACAATCCGCCCCTCATTTTCCTGGATGAGCCCACCGTCGGCCTCGACCCCGAACTCAGGGTACACTTCTGGGACTACTTTCAGGGGCTTACCCGGGGCGGCTCCACCCTCATCATCTCCAGCCACACCATGGACGACGCCGCCCACTGCAACCGCCTAGCTTTCATGCGCGACGGCAAGGTCATTGCCCTGGGCACCCCCGACGAGCTAAGGCAGGCAACGGGACAGGCAAAAGCCACCCTGGAAGACGCCTTCCTCTACTTTATCAAGCACGGCGGGGTGAATAAGAATGTCCGGTAGCACGCTTGTCATCGCCGGCCGGATTATTAATCAGCTGGTTCGCGACCGGCGCACCCTGATATTAATCGTCGTCGTGCCCCTGGTCATCGCCAGCCTGGTCGGCGTCAGCGTCCCCGATAAAAGCATACTGGACTATACCGCCCCGGCGATAATGGCGGTGCTGATACTCTTCTTCGGCTTCCTGCTCACCGGCATCAGCTTCCTCAGGGAGCGCTCCCAGGGAACGCTGGAACGGCTGATGGCATCGCCGGTCTCCCGGCTGGATATAGTCGGCGGCTACCTGCTCGGCTTCCTGCTCTTCACCATCGTCCAGACCATGGTCCTGTTTTTCTACTTGATATACGTGATTAAAGTCAACTACTACGGCGACCTGTGGCAGATACTTGTTTTCCAGGTTCTCATCGGCATCGGCGCCGTCTGCATGGGCACTTTCTTTTCGGTGCTGGCTAAAAACGAATTCCAGATGGTGCAGTTCATCCCCATGATTATCGTGCCCCAGACGTTCCTCTGCGGCCTGCTCTGGCCGGTAAGCCAGATGCCGGAATACCTGCAGTGGCTGGCTAATGTCCTGCCCATGACCTACGGGGTGTCAGGCATCAGGGAGCTGATGCTGCAGGGGCAGGACCTGCTGGACATCGGCAAAGAGATAGCCGTTCTGGCGGCGTATGCCGTCGGCTTGCTGATACTATCCGCCATCACCCTCAGGCGGGGCAAGGGCTAGTTCTTGCGGCTGAGGACAAAGTCGGCTATCTCGGTCAGCGTCTTGCGGGCGGGCTTATCCGGCAGCGGCTCCAGCCCCCGCCGGGCTTTATCGCAGTAATCGGCGGCAAGCTTATAGCATTCCTCAGCTACTGACAAACCAGCCACCATATCTATCGCCCGCTTTATTTTATCCCGCCGGTCTGTCTCCGGCATATCGGGGTTATTAAAAAGCTCCCTCACCGGGTTATCTTTGGGGTACCGCTCCAGGAGCAGCATTGCCGGCAGGGTCAGCGTTCCCTGGTCCAGGTCCGAGCCTACCGGCTTGCCCAGTTCCCCCTCGGTACCGACAAAGTCCAGTAAATCATCTACCACCTGGAAGGCGATGCCCAGGTTGGTGCCGTAATCTTTAAGCGCCCGGATGGACTCCTCCGGCGCCCGGCTCAGGATAGCCCCGGACTGGGCGGAAAGGGAGAACAGGGAGGCAGTCTTACTGGTAATCCGCTCAAAGTACTGCTGGCGGCTCTGCTCCAGCTTAAAGGCGTCAAAGGTCTGTTTCAGCTCCCCGCTGGAGATAATCTGCAGGGTCCGGGAAAAAAGGCGTATTACCCGCAGGTTGCCGGTCAGAGCGGCAAACTCCCCCGCCTTGGCAAAGAGGTAGTCCCCCAAAAGCACCGCCCGGTCTTCCCCCCACAGGCTGTTAATAGTTGGCCTCCCCCGCCGCACCGCCGACTTATCGATGGCGTCATCATGAACCAGGGTGGAGGTATGCATCAGCTCAACGGAGGTAGCCATGGGCAAAAGCAGGTCGAGGTCGTATTCATAGAACTTGGCGGAGAGAAAGGTAAGCGCCGGGCGGATGGCTTTACCCCCCAGCAGGATATGCTTCAGCAGCTCGGCAAGGTCGGGAAAGTCGACCTCGGTGACCGTTTTTATCTGGCTCTCTACCTTAGCCAGGTCCTGCTCAACCGATTGATAAATGGCTTTAAGCTCCAAGCCTCTCTCCTTTTAACTGACCGGCAGGCGGAAAAGCCCAATGGTATTACGGGCGGCAGCTTCCGCCACCGTCTCCACCGGCATCTGCCTTATCTCAGCCACTTTCTCGGCGGTATGCACCATATAAGCCGGCTCATTACGCTTCCCCCGGTGGGCCTGGGGGGCTAAAAAGGGCGCGTCCGTCTCCAGCAGCAGCCTGTCCAGGGGCAGTTCCCGGGCGACCTCTACCAGCTCCCCCGCCGAGGGGTAGGTCACCGAACCGGCAAGCGATATATAAAAACCCAGCTCAATATAGCGCCGCGCCATCCCGATATCCCCGCTGAAGCAGTGGATAACCCCCCGCCTGTCATTATCGGCAGGGTTGGCTTTCACCCAGGCGCTTAATATATCATATACCTCTTCATGCGCCTGGCGGCAGTGCACCACCACCGGCAGCTTTAGCTCAACCGCCAGGTCAAGCTGCTTCTTAAAGACCTCGAGTTGGCTTTCCCGCGGCGAAAGGTTGCGGTAAAAATCCAGCCCTATCTCGCCGATAGCCACCACCCGGGAATCTTTAGTTAATTCAGCCAGGGACTCAAGGTCGCCCTCTTTCATCTTAGCCGCCTCATGGGGGTGGAAACCCACCGCCACGAAGATATCGTCATACTTTTTGGCCATCGCCAGAGACTGGCGGCTCGATTCGGCGTCCAGCCCCACATTTATCACCGCCCCCACCCCCCGCCGGCGGGCGCGCTCCAATACCTGGTCGCGGTCTTTATTGAATTCCGGTAAATCGATATGCGCGTGCGAATCTATCAGCAATTGACCTGCCCCAGCCGGGCTGTCTCCTCCTCCACCAGCTTATCGTCCAGCTTGGTAAACAGGGGCTTGGGCTCGCCCAGCTTTTGCCCCGGCTCCGGCGGCTGCGGCTTCCAGCCGTAATCCTCCACCTTACCCGCAAAGCCAAGGTACTCGTGCAGTTTCTGGGAGCTGAAGGGTAAAAAGGGATACAGCATAGTTTTCAGCTGACAAATTACGTTGAGCGCCACATACAGCGAATCAGCCGCCGCCTGCCTGTCTTCTTTAATTACCTTCCAGGGGGACTTATCATCCAGATAGCGGTTGGCTTCGTGGGCAAGAGCCATTCCGGCCATGATGGCTTGCTTGAAATGACATTGAGAAAGCAGCCCGTCCATATTATTCAGCGTCTCTCTGGCGCTGTTGATGATGGCCTCACCCGGCTTATCCAGCTTCCCGGCTTTAGGCACACAGCCCTCAAAATTACGGTAGGTAAAGGTCAGCACCCGGTGGGCTAAATTGCCGTAGGTAGCCACCAGCTCGTCGTTATTGCGCCGGACGAACTCCCGCCAGGAAAAATCGGTGTCGCCGTTCTCAGGCATATTAATCGCCAGCAGGTAGCGCAGCGGGTCGGGCTCATAACGGGAAAGGTATTCGGGCAGCCAGACCGCCCAGTTGCGGCTGGTGGAAAGCTTCTTGCCCTCGATGGTCAGAAACTCGTTGGCGGGCACGTCATGGGGGAGGTTAAGCCCCCCGTAGCCCATCAGCATCGCCGGCCAGATTATGGTGTGAAAGGGAATATTGTCCTTACCGATAAAATAGTAGCTCTTAGCTTTATCATCCTCCCAGAAGGAGCGCCACCCCTCCCCATCTCCCTGTTTTTGAGCCCACTCTTTAGAGGCTGACAGATAGCCGATAACCGCCTCAAACCAGACATAGATGCGCTTGTCCTCATAGCCCTTAACCGGCACGGCAACCCCCCAGTCGATGTCGCGGGTGATAGCCCGGTCACGGAGCCCCTCTTTCAGGTAGCGTTTGGTCAAATTCATAACATTGGGCCGCCAGTGGCTCTGCTTTTTCACCCAGTCGCCAAGCTGTCTCTGGAAGTCGGAAAGCTTAAAGAAGAAATGCTCCGAGTCCTGGAACTGGGGCGTGCCGCCGCAGAGGCGGCAGTGGGGGTCTACCATCTCCCCCGGGTTCATCGGCTTGCCGCAGTCGTCGCACTGGTCGCCACGGGCGTTAGTCGAGCCGCAGAAGGGGCAGGTGCCCTCGATATAGCGGTCGGGCAGGTAGCGCCGGCACTGGGGGCAGTAGGGCTGGGAGACAACTGCTTTATAGATATAGCCCCCCTCCAGCAGCTTGAGGAAGATATCCTGGGTGACTTTGGCGTGGTTTTCGGTGCCGGTGGTGGTGAACAGGTCGAAGGATATTCCCAACCGCCGCCACGATTCGAGGAACTCCCGGCTATAGCGGGCGGCTATCTCCCCCGGCTTTATCCCCTCCTGCTCGGCCTTGATGGTGATGGGCGTGCCGTGCTGGTCCGCCCCCGATACCATCAATACTTCGTTCCCCTTGATGCGGTGGTAGCGGGCAAAGATATCGGCCGGCAGGTAGGCACCGGCAATCTGCCCCAGGTGCAGTGAGCCGTTGGCGTAGGGCCAGGCTACGGCCACCAGGATTCTCTCACTCATAGGCTACTTCTCTGACTAAGTCTTTTCCGGGAAAAAGGTGAGCACCCGCTCCCCCTTGTCCTCGGTATAGCGGGCGTAACCCTTATTCATGCAGCAGTCGGTGCACAGACAGGATATTTTACCTTCCTTCTCCTCGATAAGCAGGTAGCGTTCGGGATATGGTATCGGGCGCTTGCACCCGCTGCACTTTACATCACCTAAAGATATACCGCCACGGCGCACTGGCAAACCCTCCTTAATTTAGTTCGAGCCAGGCCTGATATAGCTCTTTCCGGGATAAGCCGGTATCGGCCGCCACACTGGCCACCGCCTCTTTAGCCCCCACCCCGGCTCCCTTCATCTCATTAAGTTGTTCCTTTATCTCATCGGTCAGCTGCGGCTTTTCCGGCTCTTTGCCGCCCTCGATAATAAGGGTAAACTCCCCCCTGGGGGAGGCAAAGTGCTCCATAGCCCCACCCACCGTGCCCCGGAAGACCTCCTCGTGAAGCTTGGTCAGCTCGCGGCAGACGGCTATTCTCCTATCGCCCAAAACGGCCAATATATCCTTCAGCGCCGCCGGCAGGCGGTGGGGAGCCTCAAAAACAACCAAGGTAGCCTTCTCCCCAGCGACCTCTTTCAGCTGGCGCCGCCGGGCGCTGGCTTTACTGGGCAGGTAGCCCAGGTAGCGGAACTGCCCGGTGTCCAGCCCGGAAACAACCAGCGCCGTCGTTACCACCGATGGCCCCGGTATTGGAACCAGGGGAATGCCCCACTGGCTCACCGCCGTGATAAGCTCGTAGCCGGGGTCGGAGATGCCGGGCATGCCGGCGTCGGAAACCAGGGCAACATCCCCGTCTTTAAGACAGTCCAGGATATAGTCCAGCTTGGTCAGCTTGTTGTGCTCGTGGTAGCTGGTGGTCGGGGTCTTGATGTCATAGGCGTTGAGCAGTTTCCGGGTGCGGCGGGTATCCTCGGCCGCAATAAGCTTAACCTCACGCAGGGTTCGCAGGGCTCGCAAAGAGATATCCTCCAGATTACCAATCGGGGTAGCCACAATATAAAGAGGCATGGTCTGTTCTCTCCCCGGCTTGGCTATTATAACCTATAGGCAATTCCCCGTCCACTTTAGTGTTTTTAGCTTTACCCGCCCGCCACCCTTTTAAGGAAAAGAGGGGGACTTCGTCCCCCTTAAGCCCCCTGAATTCACGGCTTTGCCCCCTCTTAAACACCCCCGACTAATCGCCTCCCCCTTTCCCCCCAAAAGGAAATAAAAGA
>Ga0315551_10001309_pt1 | contig 19005 bp, 20 predicted proteins | sample SalMarSW160290MG_FD_203678 | JGI IMG/M metagenome (GOLD analysis project Ga0315551, IMG submission 203678) | Salt marsh sediment microbial communities from the Plum Island Ecosystem LTER, Massachusetts, United States - Salt Marsh Sediment SW1602-90 ...
CTAAACTTAATTCAGAGGAATTTCGAAGTGAATCAATAGGTTTTGCAGACACAGAACAGATATTGCAATGCCAGGGACACTCTTGAGTAAGATTCCAAATTACATCTATTTTGCCAACCTCTCCATCGGTTAATTCTGAAACCTGCCGTTCTTTTGGCATATTTATTTCGTTTAGGCAGGCTAATTAACTTTTTAGTGATCAAAAAATATCTTTGTAGGTATTTTATACTTTTTGCTAAAATCTTCGACTTGCTCCTGAATTTTTACCCAGTATGAAGAGCGATTTTTAAATACACTCATGTAAAGAGGTATCAAGTCAGGAAAATTTTGAGAAATTACTGATTTTACATCCGACCATATACTACCTCGTAAATTAAGATTTTCTGCCATAATAAAACCTACTTGACAATCTTGAGCTGCTTTAAATAATCGATCTAAGTTAGTAATTCCTGGAAGAATCGGCCCGATAAACATATAAGTATTAATACCGTTTCTTTTTAATTCTTCTAGGGTAAAAATTCTCCTTGAAACAGCACTAGAACGAGGCTCAAAAATTTGTCTTGCTTTATCATCAAGGGTAGAAAAACTCAATCCCACTTCACAATGTCTCAACCGCTTCAGCAAATCAATATCTCTCAATACCAAATTAGATTTAGTTAAAATAGAAATAATTGGTTGCCGAGATTGTGGAAATTCGCTAACTGTTTTCAAAACCTGTCTTGTTAGTTGGTGTTTTCTTTCCAATGGTTGATAAGGATCGGTTACACTGCTTAGGATAATTGTTTCGTCACTTTTAACCCTATTTATTTCTCTTTTAATTAACTCTGGAGTGTTAGTTTTGATATCAACAAAGGTTCCCCAACGTTCTCCTTTATGCCCAGTAAACCTGATCATAAAGCGAGAGTAACAGTAAATACATCCATGAGAACAACCGATGTAAGGATTTACAACATAATCTGCTTCAGGCAAATTGCTTTTGCTGACGACTGTTTTTGTTTCAATTTCTTTAATATTCATTTTCATTTTTATGATTATCTAAAAAGCTGCCTTACAGGCAGCAACCGCATTATATCATATTGGGAGTAGAACAGGTTTAATAAATACATACATAAAAAATCACATGGAGAAAATTAAATTGATATTGTAAGTAATTCTTGCGTCTGTTTCATCGTAAATTCAGGATATTCAAGGTAAATTATCCAGTCTGTTCTTCGGTATTCGTCCCATCGGTGGAGCATCCTAACATTACTAGCGGATAGGACAATTGCCGAACTTCCAAAAGGTAAGCACCCAGTCTATTTGTCGATACCGTAACCACTTTTCGAGTGATGTCTAAAAAACTTGCAGTCCTGCACACAAGTTGGCATTTTCCCGATACAATGATATAATTTGATATATTGAATTATTTAATTCAATAACTATGAATAGCGAAAGAGAAGCCAGAATAGGAGTCGTTGGCACAGGCTATATTGCCAGGGGCTTGAGTTATGCTTTGAGAAATGATAAGTCCTTGGGTGTATCCAGAGTCCTCACCCGTCGAAATCCAGAGCAAGTCAGAGACTTGGCTATTGAGAAACGGCAAATCACCACTTCTCCGCAAGAGTTGATTGATAATTCCGACATTGTTGTTGAGTGTAGTGGAGACCCCGTGTATGCAACCGAAGTTTTATCCTCCGCAATGGATGTTGGTGTCCCTGTGGTTACAATGGATTCCGAGCTTCAAATTACGACTGGAAGCTGGCTCGCAAAAAGGGGTTTAATCACTGAAGCAGAGGGAGACCAGCCTGGAAGCATAGCTGCTTTGTACAGAGAAGTCGTGGCTATGGGTTTTGAGCCAGTTGTGTTGGGGAATATAAAAGGTTTCTTAAACCACAATCCCACCAAAGATGAGATGAAGTACTGGGCGGCAAGGCAGGGAATTAGTCTTGACCAGGTAGTTTTATTTACTGATGGCACTAAAATTCAAATTGAGCAGACCTTGGTGGCTAATGGCCTAGGTGCAGACATTGCTCAAAGGGGCTTACTTGGTATTGAATGTATTGATTACCAAGATGGAGCAAAAAGACTTGCCGAAAAAGCCGATGCTTTAGGGGTAAAAATTGCTGATTATGTTTTATCCCCCAAGTCTCCATCAGGTGTTTTTATCACTGCCAAGCATGAGGCAGAGCAAGCTCCCTATTTAAGATATTACAAACTTGGAGATGGGCCGTATTATGTGCTTACCAGGCCGTTTCACCTTTGTCATTTAGAGATTTCAAAAACAATTAGACAGGTTTTGAGAGGAGAAGGAGTTTTGCTTAACAATGGAGAAAATCCTCAAGTAAGTGTTGCCACTATTGCCAAAAGACGACTTTTGCCAGGAGAAATAGTTAAACGCGGAATTGGTAGTTTTAGTGTAAGAGGAGAGGCAGTTAAAATCTCTGAATATCCTTCGCACATTCCTATAGGTTTGGTCTTTGATGTTGTCTTAAAGCGGTATGTTGAGCCTGGCGAAATTGTTACTTTTGATGATGTTGAGGTACCAGAAAGTCAAGCACTTATTGCTTGGCAGGAAATAACAAGCAAAAAATGAGTAGAGCCGAACGCCCTAACTTTGAAAGATTTCTATGCGATACATGGTGGTATGGATTGACCCAACGAATTGACGACAAGAAGTTTGAAGAGTTAGCGAGACTGCGTGTGAGTCAAGGTTTTACAACAGTGCAAACAGTTGTCGGTATTCCCCCAGAAGTTGGCCCAGAAAATTCAAATGCTTCAAGTAAGGTTGGCCCTGCTTGGAATTTGAGCGGAGAATTTAATCGAGATTATTTACAATATGCAAGACAAAGGGTTGAGTACTTAAACTCTCTTGGTTTGTCTGCAATTTTATATGGAGCTTGGGGTCAACAAATTGAATGGCTTGGCGAAAAGGGGATGAAAGCGTGGTGGAGTGAAATTGTCAAAAATTTTGATGATTTGGATGTCATGTATTGTCTCGCTGGCGAGAGTGATATATTGGTGGGTGAAGAGAAAAAATTATTACCCGACAAGTCAACAGGAGAATTAAATACGGTCCGCCTAATGCCCTTTTTACACCCCCGATTGGTTTATATAGGTAAGAGGCTATTAAACATGATTAACGAGCCATTAAATGGGGGTAGGAAAACCGAGAGACGAAATAAATGGAGCCGAGTGCTTTCCCACATTTCCTCAATGACAGATAGACCAATTTTCATTCATGTCTTGCCTGACATGACGAGCGAGGAGGCTGTTAGAAATCCTCACCTTCTGGATGCAGTTACAGTCCAAACTGGGCACTCTGAAAATACTCGCAGGTTACTTTGGGAACTACCCATTGAGAGTACAAAGCAAAATCCAGATAAACCGTTTGTTAATTTAGAGCCTTGGTATGAAGGTATTACTGGCCGTTTTAGAACTGAAGACCAGTTATACGCTTACTGGGCAAGCATGATGGCTGGTGCTTATGCCTATTGTTATGGTGCACATGGAGTTTGGAACGCTGGTGATGGTAAATTCTTGGCCCATTGGGGGAAACAAACTCTTGGCGAGGCAGTGAGATTAAAGACCCCACAGCTAATTGGGACAAGCCATAAATTATTTATTGAGTCGGGTTTTACAGATTATCCGAGAGTAGAGGTCGAAGAAAAAGATGGCGAATTAGTTAAAATCACCAGGAGTGATCGTAATGGGGCCAATGTTGTCTATATTCCTGATGTAAGTTTAGTGGATGAGTTGCCAGAGGGCAACATCTTCTCACCAGTAAGGGGTGAATTAGTCAAGGCTCTTCCTAAATCTGGACAGGTTGTAATTATTTCGCGCTAATTGGCTTTACCATGGTTGGTGGTATATCAACATCAAAGTAATGTATTCCTCTTGCTTTTGTAATGAATTTCTGTAGATAAGATAACCCCGCTCGGATCGAGGTTTGCCAATTGACAATGTTAAGTTTATAAACTACGACATTCAATAATAAATAGGCGATCTAGAGAGACAAAAGGTGCTTGATTTGATCGAGAGTGAACTTTGGGTATTCAAGGTAAGTAACCCAATCTGTTTTTCGGAATTTTTCCCATTCGTGGAGCTGATTGGACATTAATATATCTATATATGCAATATTTGCACTAAAGTGATAATATTAATTCAGGGTAGTAGATATGCTGAAAAATAAAGATGAAATTCTAACAACGATTGCCATTCTGATTCTTTTCCTTACAGCAATGATTAATTGGACAATCTACTCATGGCTTATTCTTGTAGCTGTAATCATACTTCTTATAGCTTGGTACTTCAGGAAAAGTAATAAATAATCAAATTCTTATAACAACAGGTTTTACTTTATCCATTTCTTCTCTCAATTGGCTAATGAACTTAAAATCCTCAAATACTTTGATAATGGTTCGGCAATGCTCACCACAGGTATGGGAAAAACTCTTGGTTATATTAAGGTTTCGCTCTTCGAGCACTTCGATAAACTCAGCGTAAACCAATCGGCACTTAATATTCCAAGTTTATATAATGTTAGAATAACTTTATGTCGACTAATTTTTATAATAAAGTAGCTAAAAAATTTGGGAATTATCACACTGGTGCTAAATATATTACAGAATACCCAAATGGCGAACCTGAAAAAGTTTTCAAAGAAAAACTCTTAGAATTAAGTGGCAAGAATAAGATAGTATTGGATGTTGGTTGCGCTGATGGTCGTTTCACGCTTTCTATTGCACCCCATTTTCAGAAAATAACAGCAATTGATTTATCTACAGGCATGCTTAATGCCGCAAAAAAATTACATAAGGAAAAGGGTGTAGAAAATGTAAGTTTTGAAGAACAAAACGCAAGTAAGACAACCTATGCTGATGGCACTTTTGATTTGGTATATAGTCGTCGCGGCCCTACACCTTTTACTGAGTTTCAAAGACTTTTAAAGTCAGGTGGTAACTTTATTGGAATAGATATTGGTGATAAAGACTGTCAAGAGATCAAGGAAATATTTGGTCGTGGTCAAGGGTTTGGGGAATGGAATACTTCAAGATTAGAGAAAGATAAACAAGAGCTTGAAAATACAGGTTTTGAAGTTGTCTTTGCTCAAGACTATTTCTATAATGAACACTATGCTTCCAAAGAAGATCTGGACTTATTTTTACAAGGAGTGCCTATCTTTGAAGATTTTGACTCTGAAAAAGACAAAAAGTTTCTAGAAGAATATGTAGCAAAATTTAAAACTGAAAAAGGTATTAAATTCCCAAGACATAGAGTGGTCATTGTTGCAAGGAAACGATAAAAAATTTATGGAATTTGTAAAATTACCAAAACTCAAAACAGGTGACAAACTGGATTAAGAAAATTAATAGCCAGCCACAAAACTAGTTCTAACTTCGTCTACGAGGGGAGCTCTATTCACCCCGAACCTTCTCTAGGAATCCAGCCGATTTTTCTGTTATCATTTAGTTAATGCTCGCCCGAGTTTTTTCTGGAGCCTCTGGAAATCTCGATTACCTATAAATGGTACAAATTTTGCTGGAGCATAAATTGTACCAATTTTCGTTTTAGAAAAGACCTCGGGCAAAAATCTGCCATTTATGGTGCAAAATCGGTTCTTATTGAAAACAGAATTTACATGTTATAATATAGACAGGATGAAAAGAAGAAAAATAAATAATCCATTAATTCCTTTTGAAAATCAGTGGGTTTTACTGACACCCAATAGGAGTAAGGTGATTGCGTCCGGGGCTACGATTAAAGAGTTAAATAAGAAATTAGATAAGGTAGAAAATAGAGACGCAATTTATACAAAGGTTTTTTCTTTTGACCGAGTGATTTCCCCCTGATGCTGATTTCCTTCCCCTACAGACCTTATCCCGAAAAAGATCACAAAACCAACAAAATAATCGGAGAAATTTATAGGCCGGTGATTCCCATAAGAATTATTTATAAACATCAGTTTTTGCCTTATCTAATTGATTGTTTAGTTGATTCAGGGGCGGATAGAAATTTATTCCCAGCAATTTTTGGGGAAATGTTAAGAATTAAGGTAAAGAAGGGGAAACTCAAAAAAATAAGCGGAATTGGAGAAAGTGAAATAGAAGCATACACACATGAGGTAATGGTTCTTGTGGGGAAATTAGGAACTCCCAAATTTAAAACAACGATAGATTTTTCTTATGAACAAAAGGATGCGCTTCTCGGTAGAAATGGTTTCTTTAATTTTTTTAAACACATAAAATTTAGAGAAAAAGAGAAAATTCTCGAGTTTGAGAACTCATAGAATTATTTTGCCGAAGACAGAATTATTTGCTTTCTGTTATTATCTAATTAATGCTCGCCAAGGTTTTCTCCGGTGCGACAGTCGGCTTAGAATCCGTTCCCATTGAAGTTGAAGTCGATATTGCTTCCCAAGGCTTGCCCAGTTTCACCATTGTCGGCCTGCCCGACAAAGCAGTCGAGGAGTCCCGCGAAAGAGTCCGTTCCGCTCTCAAAAATTCTGGCGTGGATTTTCCGACTCGAAGGATAACCGTCAACCTCGCCCCGGCTGACCTTCCCAAAGCTGGTCCGGGTTTTGACCTACCCATTGCCCTTGGTATTCTCATTGCTTCTGGCCAGCTCAAACCAGACCTCGAAGATACTCTTGTTCTCGGTGAACTCTCTCTTGACGGTTCGCTTCGCCATACTAATGGCATTCTGCCTATAGCCCTTCTCGCCAAAGAAAAAAAATTTAAAAACCTATTTTTACCAGCCATTAACGCTAAAGAAGCCTCAGTGATTAAGGGCTTAAAAATCTACCCTCTCAAATCTTTGATTCACCTTTTCTACCATTTAATGAAACATGAAGAAATTAAACCCCAACCCCATACCCCTTTTTCCCGAATTAAGACGTCAATTCTGGCTGAATTTGACATGGCTGATGTTCAAGGACAGGAGCACGCCAAAAGGGCTTTAGAGATTGCCGCTACCGGTGGTCATAACGTCTTCATGAAGGGCGTGCCTGGTGCGGGCAAAACTATGCTCGCTCGGGCTTTACCTGGCATCCTGCCTGATTTAACTGAGGATGAGGCGATGGAGGTGACGAAAATCTATTCTGTCACTGGTAATCTTCCTCCTGGCGAGTCGGTGATTAAACATCGCCCTTTTCGCGCTCCTCATCATACTACTTCAAGAATCGGTCTTATCGGTGGCGGTACTCGACCAATGCCCGGAGAAATCTCTCTCGCTCATCGGGGGATTCTTTTCCTGGACGAATTTCCTGAATTTCCCCGCCATGTTTTAGAAGCCCTGCGTCAGCCGATGGAGGATGGGGTTGTTACCATCTCTAGAGCCGCCGGCCAAGTAACTTATCCGGCAAAGTTTATCTTAGTGGCTGCCTCCAATCCCTGCCCTTGTGGTTATTATGGCGATCCCAAAAAACAGTGTCGTTGTTTACCTGGCCAGATTAGCCGCTATCAAAAAAGAGTTTCTGGTCCGATTATCGACAGGATTGACCTTCATTTAGAAGTGCCGGCGGTAAAAGTGGAGAAACTAACTCAAGACCTGTCTACGCAGGCAGGCTTGAAACTAAAAACTGAAAACTCAAAAGCAATTAAGAAGAGGGTTCAGAAAGCGAGGAATCTTCAAACCAAGCGCTTTGTCAAGACCAAATTAAAATCAAATGCGGAAATGGCGACTAAAGAAGTTAAGCAATTCTGTCATCTTTCTAGTGAGTGTTTATCATTACTCCGCCAGGCCGTTAGTCAAATGAATCTTTCTGCTCGGGCTTATTATCGGGTGATTAAACTTGCTCGGACTATTGCCGACCTCTCCGGAGAAAAGGAGATTATCTCCACTCATATAGCCGAATCTTTACAATATAGGCCAAGAGAAGAGAACGAAGGGTTTTAATTAAGAGAGAAAAATAGTAAAATAAGAAACCTTGAAGTTATAAGACAGAAAGGAGGTGAAGAAAATGAAGAAAAATCTACCCATAATTATTGTTATTGGCGTGGTGGTTGTTGCTTTAGGAATTGGAGGTTGGTATTTCTTTCTTAAGGGTGGTCAACCAGGAATGCCTTCAGGGGGCGGTCAGGGGATTTTGACGCCTCAGGAAGGAGAAAAAGGCTTTACGGGCAAACTCAAAGACGCCTTAAACTTGGGCCAATCAATGAAGTGTACTTGGAGTCAAGACGCCGACAATTTTGGGACGGCTTATATCAAAGACGAGAAAGTGCGTACTGACGTGACCACTGACGGAAAAGCCGCCCATTCCATTATGGCCGATAATTGTACTTGGGTTTGGGAGGAAGGAAAGGCTGAAGGATTTAAGATGTGTTATGAGCCAGCCGAAATGGAGGAGATGGAAGAAGTTCCTGAAATGGAAGTGGGTCAGGAGGGAATTCCAGAAGAATACTCCTACCAAACACCAGATATCGATTATACTTGCCAACCAGACGTTTTTTCTGATTCGATGTTCAACCCGCCGTCTGGGGTGAATTTCATCAACCCTCAAGAAATGATGATGCCCTAAAAGGGGAAAGAAGAAAACAAAAACTTACCCTGAGGCATGGGATTTTTGTGTCCCCAAAACGTCTAGAACACAAAAACCCTTGCCTTTCGGCATAGGATTTTTGTCTATCTCTTTAATATTAAAGAGATTTGGTGTGTGCTTGCATTGATTAAGCGGCACCAATTCTAAACATTGTGGTGCCACAGTCTGGACACTTTGCCTTCATCGCGGGTTTGCCATTCTTCATCGTCACCTTTTGAGGGTTGTCGACTTCTTTCTTTTCGCGGCACTTAACGCAGTACATCGTTGCCATATTATTAGCTCACCTCCTCTCTTAATATAATAAAACTTCCTTTTCAGGGCAGGGGAATTCTTCCAAAATTTCGACGATTATTAACGCCAGGTTAAATATAGCACAAGTTCAAGGCTAATTGCAACTATTGACAGGAGAATAGTTTTCATCAGGTCCTTTTTAATTAAATCAGGGGAGAGAGTCAGGGTCTCAGCCGGGGGTTGAAATTCTGTCTTAGCTTCTGTTTTTACTTTCGTTTTTAAGGAGAGTTTAGGAGTTAAAGTTAATTTCTCTTCTTGGGCTCGAAGTCTTTTTCTTAAATCAGCAATAATCTTTTCTTGCTTTGTTTTTCTCGCCATTACCCTCGGATAATACCATATTGAATCAAGCTTGACAATCTTTGTCATTGACAGCCGTTGACCCTAACCGTTAAAATACATCAAGATGGTACCCGAAATTAGTTTGGTTTTAGCTTTGATAATCCTTGTTTGGTTATTAGTCTTGACAATCTTATTGATCAGGATTTTTACTCGTTATTATCGTTTAACTAAAGAGGCAACCAAGGAAGACCTGGGCTCGATTCTTGAAAAACTTCTCAAAGAGAATAAGATAAGAGAGAAAGAAGTAAAAGAGTTGCTCAAACGTCTGGAAGGAACAGAAGACGAGGTTGCTGGCCATATCCAAAAAATCGGCTTGGTTCGTTTCAATCCTTTCACCGCCACCGGCGGCAATCAAAGTTTTGCCCTAGCGGTCCTTGACGGCAATGGCTCTGGTGTAGTAATCTCAGGACTACATAGTCGAGATAGCACGCGGCTTTATACCAAGTTAGTTGAAAAAGGAAAACCAGTGAAACATGAATTTTCTAAGGAAGAAAAAGAAGCGATTACTCAAGCTCAAAAACAATGAAAGCTTTTCTTAAGAAAAACATATTTTTAATCATCGGTGGGATTGGTCTCTATCTTTTGAGTACCGGTATTGCCTACGCTACTTTCAGTTATCTCCGACCGGCAACGATGATTTCACCGGCGCCAGAAGTGACTGAAGAGGGTGGTTTTAAGGTCGATGTCACCGCCCCCAAAACTGAAGCTTGTCCTCTTAACGGCGAGAAGTACACTAAAAGTGAGAAAGAGGCTTGGGAAAAACTCCGACCTTTAATAGTGATGATTGAGAATCATGAAGAGGCTCGACCCCAATCAGGTCTTTCCCATGCGGATGTTATCTATGAAGCCGTCGCCGAAGGCGGTATCACTCGCTTTTTAGCTATTTTCTATTGTGACATTATTTCCCAAGCAAGAAGTGGGGTTTATGATTTGGGGCCGGTTCGCTCTGCCCGAACTTATTATCTTGACTGGGCTTCGGAATATAGTGATTATCCGTTATATGTTCATGTCGGTGGCGCCAATCTTCCGGGACCAGCTGATGCCCTCGGTCAGATTTATGATTATGGTTGGCTTTCTCAGCGTAATGATATGAATCAGTTTTCTCTAGGTTACAATATTTGCCGAAGAGAGCCAGAGAGAACAGGCAGAACCGTTGCCACCGAGCATACGATGTACTGTGGCTCTTTTGCTCTTTGGCAGGAAGCTTTAGAAAGGGGTTTGGGTGCGGTTGATGAAGACGGTAATCGTTGGAATAAGAATTTTGTTTCTTGGAAGTTCAAAGATGATGACTCCAGTGGTCAATCACTCTCGCCCGAATTCAATTTCTGGGAGGGCTATAAAGAATATCAAGTTAAGTGGGAGTATGATTCCGGGAGTAATCACTATAAAAGAATTAATGGCGGCACCTCTCTTACTGACAACAATAATCAGGAGCAATTGACCGCTAAAAACATTGTTATCCAATTTGCTCGAGAGAGAGCCACCGGTGACGCCGAAAAGCATTTACTCTATACGACCACGGGTGAAAGTCGAGCCTTGATTTTTCAGGATGGTCAACTCATTAAAGGCGAGTGGAGTAAAAAAGACAGAAAGTCGAGAACTATCTTTACTGACCTCAACGGCAAGGAAATCAAATTTAATCCTGGCCCAATTTGGATTGAAGTTTTACCAATCGGCAGCGAGGTGGATTATTAACCCTGCCCCTTGTAATCATGGAACTCCGCAACCTATTTATCTCTAAGGTAAGGGTGAAGCTGCTCCAGATTTTCTTTGATAACCCTAATGAACTTTACTATGTCCGTCAGCTAGTGAGAAAAGCTGATGAGGAAATCAATGCCGTTCGCAGGGAATTGGAACACTTAGAAAAAGCCGGTCTTTTAAAAAAAGAACCTCGAGGTAATCGCCTCTATTATTGGTTAGATAAAAACTGTTCTTATTTTGATGATTTAGCTTCAATGGTTGCCAAAAATGTTGGTTTGGGTAAGGAAATTATCAAGAACAGGAATAAATTAGGAAAAATTTCTTACGCTTTTCTTTCGGGAAAATTTATTAAGAGGATTTCTCGACGGGAAGATGAGGTTGACTTATTAATCGTTGGCGAGATGGTCATGCCAGAGTTGGCGGCTTTGGTCAGAGCCGAAGAGGCAAGGCGGGAGCAGGAAATTAATTATACGGTTATGACCAACCAGGAATTTGCTTTTCGCAAACAACGCCGCGACCCCTTCCTCCTAAGCATTCTTACTAGCTCAAGAATAATGGTTATTGGTGATGAGGAAAAAATGTTAGAAATATCAGGGAGTTGAAGATGGCGCAGAAAGTGATTAAAACCGGCAATTCAGCGGCGGTGACCCTGCCGGCTGATTTTGTCAAGGATTTAGGCATTCGGATTGGTGACCCGGTTAAGGTGAAACTTGACCCGGAAAATAACAAGATAGTTTATCTTTTTTCCGGAACAAAACAGCTCCTTCTAAGCGAAAGTTTCCTCAAAAAGAAGCGGCTTAAGAAGAAGAAATAAAATGGCTCCAAAAGGACGAACAAGAACACTTTTTTGGCTGATTATCCTCATCAGTTTTTTGGCTCTGGTGATTGATTTACCCCAGAACCTGCCCTTAAGATTTTCCTGGAAAAATTTTACTCTGGACACCCAAATTTCTCGGCCGGATTTTAATTTCAGTTTCGGCAATTTTAAATTTAAAAAGGAATTAGAGCTTAAACAGGGATTGGATTTAGCGGGCGGTTCCCATCTTGTCTTTAAAGCCAAGATGGAAGGAGTGGCTGAAGAAGACCGACCGGCCGCCTTAGATGCGGCTCGGGATAATATTGAGCGCCGGGTGAATTTTTTTGGTGTTTCTGAGCCTTTAGTCCAGACTTCAAAGGTGGGTGAAGAATATCGTTTGATTGTCGAACTGCCGGGAGTGACAGAGATTGACCAGGCAATTGATCTCATTGGCCAAACTGCTCAACTGGACTTCAGGGAGCAGGAGAGTAGCGATTCGGCGGTTTTTATCTCGACTGATTTGACCGGCAAAGACCTGAAGCGTTCCCAAGTTCAGTTTGACCCCAATACTGGTCAGCCGACCGTGAGTTTAGAATTCAATGCTGAAGGCGCTGATTTATTTGGTCAAATCACGACTCGCAACGTGGGCATGATTGTGGGCATTTTCTTAGATGAACAGCCTGTTTCCCTACCTCGAGTCGACGAGCCGATTACCAGCGGCCAAGCGATTATCCGGGGTGATTTCACTTTAGAAGAAGCGAAAAAGCTTTCCATTCAGCTTAATGCTGGGGCTCTACCAGTGCCGATTGAAATTATCGAACAGAGAAATATCGGAGCGACTTTAGGCCAGGAGTCAATTGAGAAAAGTGTCAGAGCCGGTTTAGTCGGTCTTTTGATGGTCATTGGGTTTATGTGGGCTTTATATGGCCGTTTGGGCTTTTTAGCTGACCTGGGTTTGATTATTTACGGTTTAATCACCTTGGCTCTCTATAAATTAATTCCGGTGACTCTCACTTTACCTGGGATGGCCGGCTTTATTCTCTCCGTCGGCATGGCCGTTGATGCCAACATTCTCATCTTTGAAAGAATTAAAGAAGAAATTCGTTGGGGCAAACAACCCCGAGAAGCAATGGAATTGGGTTTTGGCCGCGCCTGGGATTCGATTCGGGACGCTAATATCTGTACCCTAATTACCTGCTTCATTCTTTTTAATCCTTTTAACTGGTCTTTCCTCAATGTCTCAGGCATGATTCGGGGTTTTGCCCTAACTCTCGGTCTAGGTATTTTCATTTCCTTGTTTACCGGCATTGTGGTGACGAGAACACTATTAAGAACGTTTTTCATTAAAAAGGAGAATAAGGCATGAATTTTATGAAATTTAAATGGTTATATTTCTTGCTTTCCGCTTTGGTGCTGGTGCCAGGAATGATTTCCTTAATTCTTTTTGGTCTTAAGCCTTCAATCGATTTTATTGGCGGCTCACTCCTCGAATTGAAATTCGAGGAGAGCCAATCGCCAACTACTGATTACCAGAAAACAATTGAGGAGACAGGTTTCGAAGTTTACTCAATCCAGTCCTCAGGCGAGAAAGAATTTTTAATCAGAATGAAGCCGATTACTAAAGATGATGTCAGTCTCATTAAAGCCGCTTTAGCCGAGAAATTTGAAGAAATGCCTCAAGAAGTCAGATTCGAAACCGTTGGTCCGACCTTAGGTCGGGAATTGCTAATTAAGACTTTAATCGCCATTCTCTTAGCCGCCAGCACTATTCTTGGCTATGTCGCTTGGGCTTTTAAGAAAGCGAAATTCGGCGCCTGCGCCATTATTGCCATGTTCCATGACAGTTTGGTCATGTTGGGTATTTTTTCCTTGCTCGGTCATTTCTACGGGGTGGAAGTGGATACTCTTTTCGTCACCGCTTTGTTAACCATTCTTTCTTTCTCGGTTCATGATACCGTTGTCGTCTACGATCGGATTCGGGAATCCCAGAAGCGTCATCCTGGCATCAATTTTATTGATTTAGTTAATAAAGCGATTACCGAAACTCTGGCTCGTTCCCTAAATAACTCCATGACTATCATCTTCATGCTCTTAGCCCTTTATCTCTTAGGCGGGGAGACAATCAAATGGTTCATCTTCGCTTTGTTAATCGGTACTATTTCCGGGACTTATTCATCGACCTTTACGGCAGCGCCTTTATTAGTCATTTGGGATCAAATTGAGGCGAAAGTAAAAAAGAAATAAGGTTCTAGCTTGTTTTAATATTGAACAGTTTTGTTAAAGTAAATATAGATTAAAGACTAGCATGGGAGAAAGCGAGCATTCGACTATTACCATTAGACCTTATAAAGATAGACCACTTCAAGAAATCCGAGTTCCTTTTTCTGAAGAAGAAATTGGAATAATAGAGTCGCTACACAAAGGTCTGGATACTCTAAGAAAAGCAGAAGCTACAGATGTTTCTGGGCCGATAAGACACCTTGAACATATATTGGTTTTCATCGAAGGCCTTTCTCTTCAAAATCGAGGGGAAACTCTTGAAAGTTTGAAAGAGGGAAGACAGTGGTTAGACAAAGCAATCGAGATTACTGAAGAGGATGGTTTTTATAGATCGAGTTTCTCCACTCTCCTTAAGATGAGGGAAGATTTTGGAAAGATTCTTCCTGACGAAGCTGAAGAGTAACCCACACTCGTCCTCCGAAAGACCGACTATCACTTTTTGACAATATCAACTCTTGACTTAGAGAGATATTTCTTTCAAAATGATCTTAGATGATTAATTGGATAAAACAGAATAAGGTAACAACTTTATTAATCGTTCTTTTGCTTCTTTTTATTGGTAAAGATTATTTATTTAACACTTCTCTTTTTCAACTCCGAGCTCCTAAGAGTGAGTTGATGTATGGAGAGGTGGGGGATGTTGGCTTAGCCCCTTCGGCTCTGCCTGAAGCTGGGGGTGGGGTTGCCTCCCTTATTCCTCGTCAGGAAGCGGCGCCGACAGAAGACGAAAACCGCCTAGTCGTCGAAGAATCCTCAATGTCTTTAGTGGTCAAAAGCGTGCGGGAGACAAATGATCAGATTATCGACCAAGCAAAATCTGTTGGTGGTTACATGGTCAGCTCTTCCATAACCAATCCTGAAGAAGCGCCTTTTGCCACTGTGGTTGTCCGTGTTCCGGCAGACAACTTCCGCTCTGTTCTTGACCATTTCCGCTCTCTGGCGGTTAAAGTTACTTCAGAGAGAATTCTGGGTACTGATGTTACCGATCAATACGTTGACCTTGAGGCTCGGTTGGCGACTTTGGAAAAGACCAAGACCAAATTTGAGGAAATCATGGACAAGGCGACTGAGGTTCAAGATATTTTAAATGTTCAACGCCAATTGATTTACATTCAAGACCAAATTGACGCCCTTAAGGGCCAGCAAAAATATCTTGAGCAAACGGCCAAACTGGCTAAAGTTACCGTCTACCTTTCCACGGACGAATATGCTTTGCCCTATGCGTCGAGTGAAGCTTTCCGACCAGCGGTGATTTTTAAGCTGGCGGTTCGGTCATTGGTGGGAGCCCTAAGAGGTTTGGCTAAAGCCTTAATTTGGATTGGTGTCTACGCCGTCATCTGGGTGCCGGCTGGTCTCATTCTCTTCTTTGCCAGAAAGTGGTGGAAGAAAAGAAATCCTTAAAGAGTTTTCCCGATTTCCTTAATTCTTTTTAAAAGGATTTCCTTTTCGTTTGGCAGGCCTTCTTTTACTACCTCTTTGAAGATTTTATTCAAAATCCTGCCCACTTGTGGTCCGGATTGAAGATTTAAGGTTTTTATGACGTCATGGCCACTGACCTTGAGGTCACTAACAGAGAAAGGCTGTTTTTGGACTTCAATCAGTCTTTCCTTAAATTTTTCCAACCGCCAGGAAGTTTCTCGAGCGCCGCCCCCTAAACGATCACCGACCCGTAAATCAAGAATATGTTTCAGATTATCTTTACCCACATTCCTAATAAATCTCCTAATGGCGGAGTCAGTTTGTCTTTCATCAACCGTAAACTGATGCCAGCGAACCAGAGTAACCAGTTTTTCCGCTTCCTTTTTAGAAAAACGGAATTTCTGGGCGAAATTACGGGCGATGGAAGTGCTGACAACTTCGTGATTGTAAAAAGTGATGGTGCCGGTTTCCAATTTCTTAAAAGTGGCCACTTTACCCAAGTCGTGTATCAAAGCCGCTAAGCGGACAACGGGGTCATCAGAGGGGCAATGTTTCAAAGACATGATACTGTGAGTGCCAACATCATAAATATGATGTCTCCCCGGTGATTTTTGAGGAACATCAAAAGCTTTTTCTAATTCAGGTAGAATTTCTTTTAAGAGACCTGAGTTTTTTAGAAGCATCATCCCATCCGCCGGATGGTCAGTTTTAAGAATTTTGATGAGTTCATCTTGAATTCTTTCAGCCGCAATTTCATTAATTAATTTAGTATTATCTTTAATCGCCTGAAAGGTTTTCTCTTCAATTGTAAAACCTAGTTGGGTTGCGAACCTAAGCGCTCGCATCATTCTTAAAGCATCTTCAGCAAAACGCTTGTTGGGATCGCCAATTGCTCGAATAATTTTCTTTTTTAAATCTTCCTGCCCCTTAAAAAGATCAATGACGCTAAGTCCCTTTTTCCCTTTCCGCGGGCCAATGGCAATGGCGCTGATGGTAAAATCTCTTCTTGATAAGTCTTCTTCTAACTTTTTTCCGAAAAGGACTTTGTCGGGATGCCTTCGGTCGGAATAACCCCATTCCTGGCGATAAGCCGTGATTTCATAGACTTGCTCATCAATTTTCATCCCAACCGTGCCAAACTTATTGTCATAAAAACTCTTAGAATAGAGTTTTTGGATTTCAGTAGGGGTGGCATTGGTGGTAAAATCAGGATTGATAATTTCTCTATTAGTCAGAAGATTGCGGCTGCCTGCCCCAATCATGTAAATCTCATAACCTGTTTTTTGAAATTTCTCGAAAACTTTGATGATTTGAGAAGGAATTTTTTTCTCTAACTCAGGTGGTAGTTTTGCTCTCATCCTGTTAATATTATACACAATAGATTATGCGCTGGCGAGTTTCAAAGACAATTAAAGGAAAAGAAACAAAAAAGAGGCGAGAAGAGATAATTAAATCGCTTTTCCTCAGTCGCGGTTTGAAAACAAGGAAACAGCAAGAAGAATTTTTGAACCCCAAAGATCCTTACCGATTGACCCCTAAAGAAGTAGGTATTTCTCCAGTTCAATTAATTAAAGCACTTAAAAGAATCAAGAAAGCGATTAAGAATAAAGAGAAAATCATTGTTTATGGTGATTATGACACTGACGGTGTTTCCGCAACAGCAGTCCTTTGGGAAACTTTAAACAAGTTAGGGGCTCAGGTGATGCCTTTCATTCCCAAAAGAGAAGAAGGCTATGGTTTAAAGGTTGAACGGATTGATGAGATGGCGAAAGACGGAGTGGAATTGATTATCACTGTTGACCAGGGAATTGTCCATTCGAAACAGGTCGCTCATGCTAAAAAAATAGGAATCGACGTCATCATTACTGACCACCACCAGCCGGGAAAAGTTAAGCCAAGAGCGGTAGCTCTTATTCATACCACTCAACTAGCCGGAGCCGGAGTTTCCTGGTTCTTGGCTAATTGGCTATCAAAGCACCTTCGGGGTCGACAAAAACACCTCGGAGGTGGAGTTGGTTTAGATTTGGCGACGATTGGGACGGTGACGGATATGGTGCCTTTGGTTGGCCCCAATCGTTCGTTGGTTAAATTCGGTCTGGAGGCAGTCAGAAAAACCAAAAGACCGGGTTTATTGGCGCTTTTCCAGTTTGCCGGCATCGAAAAAGAAAAAATTGGCACCTATGAGATTGGCTATCTCATCGGTCCGAGAATTAATGCCAGCGGCCGAATGGATGACGCCATGGAGGCGCTGCGTTTGGTTTGCACCCAAGATGAAGCTCGAGCCGTCAGCTTAGCTCAGAAGATTGACCAACAGAATCGGGAACGTCAGGAATTGATGAAGCAGACGATGATTCATGCTCGTGAGCTTTGGCAAAAAGAAGACGGCAAGAGCGCTTTGATTTTTATCTATCATTCGTCCTACGAGCAAGGTGTTGTTGGTTTAGTGGCGAGTAAACTCAAAGACGAGTTCTACCGACCGGCCGTGGTTTTGGCGCCGAGAGAAGATTCTTGGGTGGCTTCAGCCCGGTCAATTGAGGGGTTTAGTATTATCGAGGCCATTCGTGAATTGGCTGATCTCCTCGGTGACCACGGCGGCCATCGTCTGGCGGCCGGCTTTAGCGTTAGCGAGGATAAATTAGGGGAGGTTAGAGAAGGATTAATTAAAAGGGCACAAAAGGCTTTGGTCAAGGCCGAATTGGCCCCCACTTTAGAGATTGAGACGGAGATTGAGTTAAGTGATTTAAATTTATCTTTATATCAAGAAATCGAAAAATTTGCTCCTTTCGGCATGGATAATCCTCGGCCGATTTTTGCCACTCGGGGAGTAGAAGTAGCTAATGCCCGACTGGTGGGGAAAGGAAAACAACACCTTAAGTTGGTGATCAGTGATCAGCGACCAGTGGCTAGATTTGACGCCATTGGCTTTGGTCTAGGCGATTTTTATAACCAGTTAAGTCAAGAGAAACCAGTTGATATTGCCTATGAATTAATCCTCAATGAGTGGAATGGCCAGAAGAAGTTGGAATTGAGGCTGAAAGATATTAAGATTTAACTCGAAGTTTGATCCGTCTTTTCTCTTCCCGTTTTAAGAATATTGATTTGTCCTCGTTTAGTCTCAACTTGATGAGAATTAGGAAAGACAACAGTTGCTTCTTTGCCATTTTTACATTGAACTCTACTTTGACAAGGACATTGTTCAATTTCTCCATTTTCGACAGCCTCATAAACTGTCTCAATAGCCTTTTGAGCTGGTGGATCCTTAAGTCCAACAAAGCGGTTACCTAAAACATTTAGGGCTTGTCTTAATCTTTCATTCATAATTCTTCGACAAAAAAAACGCCTTTTCTTTAGGCGTAAATAAGTTTAACATTTCAGCCTGAGCCTTGTCAAGGGAGAGTAAGCAGTGTAAAATCAAACCATATGGAGCGAACTTTAGCCCTCGAAACGACCAAAAAAATTAGTAAAAAAGTTAAGCTTTGTGGTTGGGTAGACCGCAGAAGAGACCACGGCAAACTGGTTTTTATTGATTTAAAAGACAGAAGCGGTATCGTTCAGGTAGTGATTTCTTCCACCCCCGAGGTGGGAGGTTCGGACACCTCGGGGGTGTCAATTAGCGGATTGCGTATTGCCGATGTCATTGAGATTGAAGGTCAGGTGAGAAAAA
>Ga0315551_10001310_pt1 | contig 18999 bp, 16 predicted proteins | sample SalMarSW160290MG_FD_203678 | JGI IMG/M metagenome (GOLD analysis project Ga0315551, IMG submission 203678) | Salt marsh sediment microbial communities from the Plum Island Ecosystem LTER, Massachusetts, United States - Salt Marsh Sediment SW1602-90 ...
AAAGTCGCCATCGGTGTCATTGCGAGCGAAGCGAAGCAATCTCATTCAATGTAAGTATTTGAATTTACGAGATTGCTTCGTCACTCCGTTCCTCGCAATGACAGTTTAAAAGACTTTTTACGAGTTTGTCAATATTGACCTCTTGCCCCATTATCTTTACCTTTTTTGCCCTCTTTATGGCCCCTGTTTCATATGGGGTATATGAGAAGATGAAATCTACTCTGATACCCATATGTTCATCCAGTGCAGGCAGCATCATGGTTTCTCTGACAAATGATTCTATCTCTTGAGGCAGGGGTTTAAGATTGAGTCCTTGAACCACGGCAAGAACCTCTCCAAGATGGTCGACATCTACCCCGAGGGTAATATCAATATCCCTTGTGAGGCGGGGTTCTCCATAAAGCAATACCGCCTGTCCGCCGACAACCATGTAAGGAAGGTTATGTTTGCTGAGGGAGACCCCTATCCGGGAAAGGATTTTTCTAAACATGAATTCAGCGTCTTGGCAATTTTTATATCGACTTCTATGCCTTCCCATGGATCTTTAGGAGGGAAAACACCAAGATCTAATGCCTCATTCCACATATAGGCAAAGAGCTTTATGGCAGAGCTGAAAGAGAGTTTTCCGTCATCTCTGATAAAGTTATCTTCGAATTCTTGTAATACTTCTGGGTGCTTAATCATTGTATCCATAAAGAAGAATGAAAATAGATCAATTATATTACCAGAATGCAATTGAAATGGCTATACAATATGAAAGTAAGTATATTAATATTCTGAGAGTATTATCGGTTATGAGTTCCGCTTTTCAGGTTCGGGCAATCATGAAAAATACAGGGGAAGGCAAGGCCCATGGATGAAGAGCCCTAAGACTTTCCAGGCTATTTTCCGGCTTACTTGTGCTATATGGAAATAGGAAGCCGTGCACTGAACTCCTTCCGGTACGGGACCGAGCAACAGGTGGGCTGGAAGCGCGGCCTCAGCCCGAGGGATACAGCAAGATCAACCGTCTTCTCCGACCACAGGGCCATCCTCGTGGCGCCCGCATGGATGGCGAGTTCCTCCATGACCTGGCCCTCCCCGGTTCTGGGCCTCTCGCAGCCAAGCGATATGGGAACAAAGGGCATCATCAATCGGGCCGTCGCGATTAGGTTTCCAATCTCTGCAGGCGAGGGAGGTGAAACGGCCGACATGGGCGTGTCCTTGAGAGGGGTGAGCACCACGATCACCAGCGATGCAGGACGAAAACGGGCGATCGTGCGAAGGGCCTCGTATTCACCCTGCATCCTTCCATACATGAGCCCCGCCACAATATGGGGCACTACCTCGATGCCCGCGATGACGAGGTTCTCAAGAGAGTCTATCACCGTGTGAAGTCCATCGAGGTGATAGATATCCCTGGCTGTCTCCTCGTCGCCCATGATATCGATGAGTGCCTGATCGACCCCCGCCTGCTTGAGGCTGGCAGCAGTTGCCAGATCCAGAAAACCGCTATGCACGGAAATGAACAACCCCGTTTCGGACTTCACCTCGGAGATGGCCTCGTAAAACATCTCCCACGGCAGTCTGCCTTTGCAGTCCGATCCGCCGCTCAAAAGCACGCCTACCCGTCCCGAACGCGCCAGGTTTCGGCACTTCGCAACGAGTGCCTCGGGACCGCTGACCTGTATCATAGGTTTAAGCAGCAACCCCTTGCAATGCTCGCATAGCAGCTCACATCTGTCTCCCGTAAGCGATAGTGCTGGGTAGAGCCCTCTGAGGTTCCCGTATCTGATCATGCCGGGAAGGTAAAAGGTCACCTGGTCTCCATGGTGCCTCCTGGAAAGGTTCCAAGCCTCGTCAAACAGGTCTCTATCAACATCCGGTGCCCTATAAGGGCTAACCTTTCTCATAGCTATTTCCTGATCCTCACCTTAAGGGTGCGCCCATCTGCTGGCTCATTTTCCTTGAAACGTATGCGATTCCAGTACTTTTTCTTGACAGCGCACGGTTCTTGCTAATACTAATAACGTAACGAGGCATCTTCATAGCTCAAGATTTTGGCATGTGTGTCAAATTTTTGAAGGCGTCCGATGCAAGCTGCAAATGTAAAAATACAAGATGAACAGTAGAAGGTTGCCGTTATAACCATGGAAAGAAAGGTAGTGTTGACTTTTACACCTTGCATTCTTTATTCTCCAACTCGAAGCTTCTCCACATGTATGCTGGCAACACCTCCTCGGCCCGCCCTGGCGCGAGGCAATTGGGGCCTTTATTCATGCTTCAGGTTCATAAGGTAGCAGCTTTTCAACCCATGTCCTTGCATGCCAGCCTGCCCTGGCGCGACGACACAGGAACATTATCATGCTTTGTAAAGGTTACGGTATCCATAGATATAAACCCACTCTTTCAAGGCCAGGTCTGGGCCAGGGGTCTGGACCAAGGTTTGAGGCGAAACTTCGTTAGCAATAGAATACTTTAGCAACATTGTCCACCACCTGAACGTTTACACTGGAGATCGCCATGAGGGCGTTGAGATTTAGCAGAAAGTTCTCGGCATGGTTGATTATTGGCTTGTCTCTTGCATGTGCTATGTTACCAAGACTCGATGTAATCTACAAGACATTACCGAAATCAAACACCTTGGGAGGCAAAGAAGTCTATTTTAAGGTGACTGATAAAAGGCCCACGAGGGATATTATCGGCCCTGGAGCAAAGAGGGTATTTAAGGATTTCGCTGGAAATATCACCCTCATTGTGGAAACAGGCCCGGAGCAGAGATCAACCGTAGGCTTGTATGACGTGAGGGAACTCTTCGAACATGCCTTCACGCGCTATCTCGAGAATAGGGGTCTGAAACCGCGGTCCGAGCCGAAGGGGGAGATCCCCCGGTTGGAAGTCGCTATCCAGGATTTCACCCTGGATCTTCCCGGCTCGAGGTGGACCGCCAGGATCCTTTACGAGGCCGCGGTCTCTGGTAATGGGAGGACCTTGGTTCGGAGATATCAGGGTGAAGGCGAAAAACTCAGGGTTTCGGGGCTCACTCAGGCCCATCAAGTGATGAGCGAGACATTTTCGGATATCATTCACCAGCTCGATGTGAGCGAGATGCTCTCGGCTCTCGCGGAGAGATAGGGGCTAATCTACCAATGATGAATAGCGTGAAAGGACGGCGCTCTGAACTATGCCGGACAGCCCTAAGACAATAGATCGCTACGAGATCATTACAAAGCTAGGGAAGGGAAGCAGGGGAAATGTCTATCTCGGCAGAGACCCCTATATTGAGCGCCAGGTGGCCATCAAGACCTATCGAGTCCCAGAACATAAAGGGCCGAGGGAGGTCAAGAAGTACCAGAAGAGGTTCTTTGTTGAGGCCCAATCAGCAGGACTTCTCATGCATCCGAATATTGTCGCGGTGTACGATGCCGACATCACCGATGACCTCTGCTATATCATCATGGAGTATGTCGGTGGCGACACCTTGGAGATGTTTTGCAATCCCGATAATCTCCTGCCCGTTGACAGGGTAACAGAGATTATATTCAGCGTCTGTCAGGGACTTGAATATGCCCACCAGCAGGGGGTAATTCACCGTGATATCAAACCCTCCAACATCATCCTGAGCTCATCTGGGCAGCCAAAGATAAGCGACTTCAGCATTGCCTTTATGAAACGAGATGGCTCCACCCTTGAGCAAGGCCTCTTCGGCTCACCAAGCTACATGTCTCCCGAGCTGGTAAAGGAGGAACTCATCACAGAGCAGACCGATCTGTTCTCTCTCGGCACAATCATGTATGAGATGCTTGCCGGCAAAAAGGCATTTGATGGAAACAACGACTATGCCGTGATGTATAAGATCGTAAACGAAGAGCCTCCCCCTGTCCTTGAGATGAGGCCGGAATTGCCGCTGATCTTCGGGGAAATCCTCGCTAAGGTCCTGGCCAAGGACACCTCAAAGCGGTATCAGAACAGCATGGAGTTTGCCTACGATCTCAGATTAGCCATCCGTGATCTCAGGGAAACTCCAAAGGAGACCCACGATAGGGAACTGATCAACTACATCCATTCTCTTCCCTTCTTCCATGATTTCACCGAAGCCCAGATCGACGAGATCCTCTCCGCAAGCAATCTCAGTAAGGTTGAAAGCGGAAAGACGATCATAGAGGAGGGAGAGGTTGATGACTCCTTTTATATCCTGATCAGCGGTGAGGTACGGGTTCGAAAGGCAGATCAAGACGTTGCCGTTCTTGGAAAAGGTCAATGCTTTGGGGAGATGGCGTATCTCACCGGCGAGGCGCGTCCGGCATCAATCATCACCAAGAACGATTGTATCCTGTTGAAGTTCAGCTCCACCCTCCTCGAAAGGCTATCGGAATCCATTCAGCTGCTTTTCTTCAAGTACTTCACCACCTCCATTCTCAAACGCCTGTCAAGGATCGAATGAGATGCACCGTGAACGATGACCTATGGAAAATCTTTCCCGATACCTCGCGCCCACCTTTTACATCGATTATGACTCCCCTTCGATCTCTCGCCTTGTACGTGAATTAACCAAGGCCCACCCCCATGACGTGGCCAGGGCTGTCTTCAGCTTCGTGAGGGACGAAATTCCCTACAACCCTTACAGCCCCTTCTACCGGCCGGAGCACTACCGCGCCAGCGAGACGCTCAAGAGAGGGGAAGGCTTCTGCGTTCAAAAGGCTGTTCTCCTTGCTGCACTTGCCCGCGCCAGCGGCATACCGGCACGCCTCGTCTTTGCCGATATCAGGAATCACCTCATGCCTACAAAGCTGTGGAATATGATGAAAACGGATTTTTTCGCCTTTCACGGCTACGATGAACTCTATATCGAGGGCAGGTGGGTAAAGGTTACCCCCACCTTCGATGGAGCCATGTGTAAGAGGCTTGGCCTGAGGCTCGTGGAGTTCGACGGCCATAACCATGCAATCTTTCACTCCCACGATCTGAATGGACGCTTGCACATCGAGTATGTCAATGATCATGGCGTTTTCGATGATCTGCCCTTCCAGACGATCCTCGACGGGTTCAGGCATGCCTACCCGAAGGATATGATTAAGAGATGGATGGACTTGGGTTCTCACGCGGAGGGGGGAACATAATCGGCAGATTGAAATCAAGGGATTCGTTTCATAAACCCCGTGCTGAGGTGTTTCCTATCGATGTGGTGTCGATTGCAGCAGACCAAGCACCTCCAAAAGAATTAAAACGGTATGGCAAAGGTGTTTTTTATCAGCCTCGGCTGCGCCAAGAACCTTGTCGATAGCGAGCTCATGCTTGGCTTCATCAGGAGCAACGGATACGAGGTCACCGATGAGCCCTCGGATGCCGAGATCGCGATCGTGAATACCTGTGCCTTTATCGGGCCGGCTACCGAGGAGAGCATCGACACGATCCTCGATCTTGCCCGGCTCAAGCAAGAGGGCAGGTTGAGCCGCCTTCTCGTTGCAGGTTGCTTTGTGCAGCGATACGGACGAAAGCTCATCAGGGAAATCCCGGAGGTTGACGGCTGGCTTGGTACCGGCCAGATTCACAGGGTGCTCGAGCTCATAAAGCCCATCGAAGGCAACACCCCGGTCATGTTTATTGACAGGCCGCTCTTTCTCGCTGACCATAGCCACCCCAGGGCTCAGACCACGCCATTCTACAGCTCCTATCTTAAGATCGCCGAGGGATGTTCCCATCGCTGCTCTTACTGCATCATTCCTGCGCTCAGGGGGCCTTACAGGAGCAGGACCGTGGACTCGCTCCTCATCGAGGCCAAGGCCCTGGTCGAACGTGGCACAATCGAGCTCAATCTCGTGGCCCAGGACACCACCTCTTACGGCCATGACCTCGATCCACCGCGCACCCTTGAGGATCTACTCGAGGCCCTTCTCACCATAGCGGGGCTGAAATGGCTGAGAGTCCTTTACGCTCATCCGCATTCCATCACGGAACGGCTCCTCGATCTCATGGACGCCGAGGAAGTGTTGTGTCCATACCTCGATGTGCCCATACAGCATGTGAATCAGGAAATCCTGAGGGCCATGAGGAGGCCTTCGGGGAACGAATCAATGTATCAATTGATAGAACGGATCAGGCGCAGATCCAGAAGGATCGCCCTCAGGACAACGCTCCTTGTGGGCTTTCCGGGTGAGACGGAAGGCCAATTTAGGGAGCTCTGCCAATTCGTGAGAGAGGTGAAATTCGAGCGCCTGGGCGTCTTTCCCTTCAGCCCGGAGAAGGGCACCCACGCAGCGAGAATCAAAACCACGATACCCCACAGGGTCGTGAAGCACAGGGTCCGGGAGCTCATGGAGCTTCAGGCAGAGATCAGCAAGGAACTCAATCAAGGGCTTATCGGCAATACCCTGCCCGTGCTTGTGGAGGGGTCATGCCAGGACACGGATCTCCTGCTGACCGGGAGGATTGCCACCATGGCGCCGGATGTGGACGGGCAGGTCTTGATCAACAAGGGATCAGGCATTGTGGGAGAGATTGTCCCGGTCCGGATTACCGATGCTCACCCCTATGACCTCGTGGGCAGGATAGCGAAGGGCAGTAGGGGCGAGAACCATCTTGGCATAACCTCGTGAGGAATCTGTGGCCTCCCGTGCCCGTTCAATACCATCCTTCATACCCTTTCAAGGAAACATCACATCTGCTCGTTCCTCTGGACTATAGGGAGATAGGAACGGGTTCCCACTACATTCTTGTATGCGGGCCTGATGATCTTTCTCGAACTTATCAGCTCTTCGAGCCTGTGAGCGCACCATCCCGCAATCCTCGCCATGGCGAATAAGGGCGTGTACACCTCTCGTGGGATCCCCAAACAATCGTAAACAAAGCCCGAATAGAAATCCACGTTTGGAGCAATTACCATATCATTTCCTTTTATTTCCAAGAATACTTTCGGCGCCAGCCTTTCAATGGCAGTGTATAATTCAAACTCATCGAGTCGGCCCTTTTCCTTGGCCAGTTCCCGGGCCTGTTCCTTTAAAAGCACGGCCCGTGGGTCCGATAAGGTGTAGACGGCATGGCCCAAGCCGTAGATCTTCCCCGACCCGTCAAAGGCATCACCCTTCACGATCTTCATCAAATAGCGCTGGACTTCCTCCTCGTCTTTCCAGTCGCCAACGTTTGCCTTTACCTCATCCAACATGCCCATCGCCTTTAAGTTCGCGCCGCCGTGGAGCGGCCCCTTGAGGGAGCCGATTGCGGCGGCGATTGCTGAGTAGGTGTCGGTGCCCGAAGAGCTCACCACATGGGTTGTGAAGCTGGAGTTATTGCCTCCTCCGTGTTCCACATGGAGCACCAAGACCATATCAAGCGTTGTCGCATCAAGGGGCGTGTACTTGTTAGATCCCTTTACCATGTAAAGAAAATTCTCGGCAGTGTGCAGGTGCTGTTTTGGGTAGCGTATCGCCAGGGGCTTGTGATGATAGCGGTGACGCATCGAGTGGTATGCATAGGCAATGATGGTGGGGAACTTCGCGATAAGGTTAATGCTCTGCTCCAGGATGTTTTGGGTCGAGAGGTAATCGGCCTTCTCATCCAGGGTATAGAGGGCCAGCACAGAGCGGGCGAGCATATTCATGATATCCCTGCCCTTCAGCTTGAGGATCATATCCTCGGTGAAATTTTCAGGCAGATCCCGTAACTGGGCCAGGGAGCTGGAGAAGAGGCCGAGCTCTCCCTCGGTCGGAAGCTGCCCGAAGAGAAGGAGAAATACCGCCTCATCAAACCCAGGCCTTCCCTCCTCTTGGAAGCCCCTGACAATGTCCCTCAAATCAATGCCCCGATACAAGAGCTTCCCTTGGATGGGCTTTGCTGCACCATCTACCCTCTCATAGCCGATCACATCCCCGATATGGGTGAGCCCCACCAGGACCCCGGTCCCATTTTCATTCCTGAGACCTCGTTTGACATCGTATTTTCTATACAACCCGTCCTCAATGAGGCTCGATCGTTCAGCCATCTGAGCAAGCCTTACCAAAATTCCCTCGTCCATATTATCCCCTCCGTATCTTGTTTATAATCTCCTCAGCCATCTCCTGGGTGCCCACGGCGCTGGCTTGTTCATGGAACGGCTTTAGGTCATAGGTCACATGCACACCCTCTGCGATCACCTTTGCAACTGCCTTCTCCAAGCGCTCTGCCGCCTCATGTTCTCCAATATAGCGTAACATGAGCACCCCGCTTAAAATAAGCGCCGCTGGATTGACCTTGTTCATGCCTTTATAGCTGGGTGCAGAGCCATGGGTGGCCTCGAATACCGCATAGGTATCGCCGATGTTCGCGCCAGGCGCTACCCCCAGGCCGCCTACAAGGCCCGCGCATAAATCGGATATGATATCCCCATAGAGGTTGGGGAGCACCAGCACGTCATACAGCCCCGGCCTCTGGACCAGCTGCATGCACATGTTGTCTATGAGTTTGTGCTCGAATCCAATCTCAGGGTAGCCCTTCGCCACCTCTTCTGCCACGCGTTGAAAGAGACCATCAGAGTATTTCATGATGTTCGACTTCGTGATCGCGGTGACTTTTCTTCTCCCGTGTTCTCTCGCGTACTCAAAGGCAAACCGCGCAATCCTCTCCGAGCCAAAGGCAGAGATAGCCTTGATAGAGAGGGCGGAATCGGCCCTGATACCTTTACCCGTTATTGACCGTATCTCCTCGATGATCCCCTTGGTCTCGTCCCGTTCCTCCTCGAACTCGATCCCCGCGTAGAGGTCTTCGGTATTCTCCCTCACCACCACGATATCGATCGACTCAGGGTTCTTCATGGATGAGTTGACCCCCGGGTAGTACCTACAGGGCCTAAGGCACGCATAGAGATCGAGTTCCTGTCTGAGCCTCACGTTCACGCTCCTGAAACCCGAGCCCAGCGGGGTGGTGACCGGCGCCTTGAGCGCCACCTTATTCCTTTTTATCGAGGCTATCACCCGATCCGGAAGAGGGGTGCCGTACCTCTCCATTGCCTCAGTGCCGGCATCAACGACATCCCAGCTAAGGCCGACCCCCAGCGCATCGATGCACCGCCTTGCCGCCTCAGCGAGCTCTGGACCGACACCGTCGCCCCGTATGAGCGTTATCCTGCGTGATAACTCAGTCTGCATAGTAATTCAGCTTCCCTCCTTTCAAAAGCACGTGAACCTCTCTCTCACTCAGTTCGTGTATCAGGCGGAACCGGGCGCCCTTTGTTTTATTGACCGTCACGATATACGATTGGCGGGCCAGCTGCGACCAGAGCTCAGGGATCTCAAGGAAATCATTCTCCTCGATCAGGTCATAGTCGCCCTCATGCTCGAATAGAAGCGGCACGATGCCGAAGTTGATGAGGTTCTGTCGATGGATCCTCTCTATCGATTTCGTTGCTACCACCTTCACCCCAAGATAGGCAGGGCAGAGGGCGGCATGCTCCCTTGAGGAGCCCTGGCCATAGCTTACGCCCGCTATAATGATATTTGAGAGTTTCTTTTCCCTGTTCTCTATCGCCCGTTGCACAAAAGACGTATCCAATCCCTCAAAGACAAAGCTCGCGTATGTCTCGATATTTGAGCGGAATTTTAATCTCGAACCCGCGGGCATGATGTGATCGGTGGTAACTGCATCACCTACCTTTATAGCGACAACGCCGTGGATCTCCCGGGGCAATTCCTCCAGCCTGGGCAGTTCTCGTATGTTCGGACCCTTTATAGGCTCGCCCTCGTACCGCGGCTTGAGGATCATGCTGTCGTCGATAGGGTAGCTTTCCGGTGGGGCAATGAGCTGCATCGCAAGGCCGGCAGGGCTTGCAATCTCCCCCCGGAGCGAGGATATCGCGGCAACGATCGGGCTCACGAGATACACCTCAGCATCCTTGGTGCCGGATCTTCCAGGAAAATTCCTGTTGCTCGTCCTCAGGCTCACCCCTCTGCTGGGTGGGGCATGCGTTGCGCCGATGCAAAATCCACAGGCCGACTCCGCGATCCGTGCCCCGGATTTGATCAGCTCCGACAAGGCCCCATTCTCTGAAATCATCTCCAGAACCTGTCGCGAGCCAGGGGCAACGATGAGGCTTACTCCTGGGTGAACCTTTTTCCCTCTCAGGATTGCCGCGGCCATCATCAGATCCTCATAGGAGGAATTGGTGCAGCTTCCGATGCATACCTGATCAACCCGTATGCCCTTTACGTTTTCGACCAGATCAATGTTATCCGGGGAATGAGGCCTGGCCACCAAAGGTTCCAGTTCCTCAAGATTGACCCGTAGTGTCCTTTCATACTCCGCCCCTTCATCCGCCGTAAGTTCCCTCCAGTCCTCTTCTCTTGACTGCTTTTTCAAGAACTCCCGTGCTCTTCCATCGCTCGGAAAGATCGAGGTGGTGACCCCTGTTTCCGCGCCCATATTGGCCATAGTCGCCCGCATCGGAACGGTGAGCCGTTCAAGGGCATCGCCTGCATACTCGATCGCAAAGCCCACATTGCCTTTCGTGGTCATAACCCCTAAGATATGGAGGACAATATCCTTCGCAGCAACATAGGGCCTGAGGCGTCCCGTAAGCTCTATTCTTATTACCCGTGGTACGGTACAATAAAAGGGCTTGCCCGCCATTGCCAATGCCACATCAAGTCCACCAGCGCCCATCGCGAGGCAGCCCAGCGCCCCTGCCGTGGGTGTATGGCTATCCGAGCCGACCAGGGTTTTGCCAGGACGGGCGAATCTCTCAAGATGCACCTGGTGACATATGCCGTTACCGGGCTTCGAGAAAAGGATGCCATACCGTGAGGCTACTGTTTCAAGGTATTTATGGTCATCCGCGTTTTCAAAGCCCTGCTGAGCGGTATTGTGGTCTACGTAGCTGATGGAAAGCTCAGGGCTTACCCTGGTGACATGGAGCGCCTCAAGCTGAAGGGAAGCCAGGGTCCCGGTAGCGTCTTGGGTCAGCGTCTGATCTATCCTTATTCCTATCTCTTTTCCGGGACCAAGATCTCCCTCCAGAAGATGCGCTGAGAAGATCTTCTCGTAGATGTTTTTCGCCTTGCCGGCCATATCTACCTGCCTTTTCCAGAGCCTTACTTCAAGCGCTCGGTTCTTTTCTCACTCCATAAAAAAAGGGCCGTGGGTATCTCAACCCATGCCCCTTTATATAGGTAAGGCCATGGGCAGCCCCTGGGGTCTGCCCATGGCCTCGTGTTGCTTACTCTTCTATGCTTCGACAGAGGTGGGCAGACCCGTATCTCGGGTACCTAAACCCAAACCTCGGAAACGGTATCCACCCTATTCTTTTCATCCTGAAGACTCCTTTTAATTTCGAGCTTTTATATATGATTTCTATTGCCATGTCAATCTTATTTTTCCCTGTTCCGGAAACGCGCCAAATAATTGATCTTCGAGGTATATTGTTTATGTCATGTGCGAAGCGCCCATGGTATAAAAAGCCTTGCGCGAAGACCGGATACGGAAGTAGAATGAAGGCAATTTCTCAATACGTTCGGCTCATTCCTTGCCAAGTACATGTACTGTCATTGCGAGCAAAGCGAAGCACTCTCTCGTATCGAAAAGGGATTGCCGCGTCGTGGAGTTTATCCTGAGCATAGCCGAAGGATTCCTCGCAATGAGAGAACCCGAATTTATTGAGAAGTTACGAATGAAGAAGGAAGTCCTTTCCCGGGTGATCGGTTATGGGTAGAGGGAGTTCGAAACAGTCCTTGATTGTTGCAGGGATCTGGCTTGCGTTGCTCCTTGCTCTTTGGGGAGAGCCATGGGCCAAGGAAGCCACCGTGGTTTCCCTTGATGAAGGGCGCCTCCTCGAGGTAAAGGTCCACCAGCTTGGCTTTGATTCCACGAACAACCAGCCCCTGGTCTTTCTCTCCGATTCCAGTGGGCAGCGGGCACTTCCCATTTGCATCGGACTTTTCGAGGCCAGCGCTATCTACTCGGAGATGCACGGCATCACCCATCGACGCCCCCTTACCCACGACCTGCTCGAACGCATCATCCACGCGTCCGGGGGAAATATCCGCCGGGTCATCATCACCCACCACAAGGAGGGCGTCTATTACGCCACGATCGAGATGGACAGGGACGGCTCCCTTATTGAGATCGATGCCAGGCCGAGCGACTCTATCGTGATGGCCCTGAAGTTCAGCTCCCCCCTATACGTCACCAAGACGCTTTTTAAAGAGATGGCCATCCCCGTTCAAGAGAGAAAAGACCTCGATGAGCCCTATGGCCTCACCCTCCAGGAGCTTACCGAGCCCCTGGCCGAATACTTCTCTGTTGGATCAACACGGGGGGTGCTTGTTTCGGATGTACGCAAAGGAAGCCTCGCTGAAAGAGACGGGATTAAGAGGGGCGACATATTTGTTGAGGCAGGGGGCAAGAGCATGGAGGATATCGCTTCTCTCAAGGAGGTGATCGCCACCAGCACACGTGCCGTACAGGCCACGATCTTCAGGAAGGCGCAAGTCCTATCTATTACCCTTCATCCGAAATAATCCCTCTTTTTTATTGAAGGAAATCCCGTATCCTCCGGAGGAGCGATCTGGTCACCCGAACCCTCAGGTAAAGATCCCCTGCTCCTTGACCGCCCTTGCCGTTTGCGCCCATTCCCCTCAACCGTATACGCTGACCATCTCGTGTGCCTGGAGGGACCTTGATTTGCAAATCCTTGGACCTTCCCCTGTTGAAGTACCGTATCTCCGCTCCCATCCGCGCTTGCGCCGGATCGATGGTAATTTGATCATACAGATCCTTTCCCCTCTCCGGCAACTCCACCGCCAATACCCTCTTCAAGAGGTATCTGGCCGCCTTGCCTATGATTCCGCCCATAGGCAGGCCTGGCATGCCGTACAGTCGCTCTCCCGCACCCTGCTGAGGGTGGGGATGCCTCCTGCCCATGGGCGAGAAGTACACGAATCCCCTGCCGAAGGATCCCTGCCTATGAAATTCGAAGCTCCGGTACTCGGCGCCATAGAACTCCCTGAAGATCGCATCAAATCCCTTGAGCCCAAATGAGCGGGCCAGCTCTTCAAAGATCTGATTGATGTCGGAACCCCTGAAGATATCCTGCTCCGAGTAGCCCCGTCTAAATCGATCATAGGCAAAATCCCCATACTGCTGCCTCAAGGAGTCGTACTCCCTCCTCTTATTGGGATCTGAGAGCACCGCGTACGCCTCGTTTATCTCCTTCATCCTTTCAGCAGCTTCTGGATTATCCCTGTTCCTATCAGGATGATATCTGAGCGCCATTCCCCGATACGCATCCTTGATCTGCTGCTGCCTGGCGCCGGCGTCGATGCCTAAACTCTTATAGTAATCCTTTTGACTCATAGATCCTCTCTGTTTCCTCTCCTCCTCCCGCCTTTTAAGAGCCTGAGAGACTCTCTATGATCGGCAGGGCTCGTTACCTGCCCCGAGGCAGAAGGATCGTACATGAAGAAACTCTCCCAACCTTCACGTGCAATCCGGTAGTAATCTAATCACTCGATTATGGGGCGCAACAGAAAAAGGGGTGAACCATGACGGGGAGCCTCCGGTAGACCTATGGACGCTCATAGTTTGCCACATAGAAATCCTCGATGATCCCCTGCGCCTTTAAGGACGCACCATAGGCCTTTGCAGAAGCCTTGTCAGGGAAATGGGAGACTCTTACCTGGTAATAGGTCTTCTTGGCGCCCTCCTGTTTCCTCCAGTAGGCGTCTAATCCGCTCTTCTTTAGGTAACTCGCGTATCCCTGGGCATCCTCCGGTTTTAGGTACGCGGCGACCTGTATGGTGAATGGGTCAGTGATTACTTCCTCGACTATCTCCTTTTTTTCCGGCTGCCCTTTTCGTGTTTTTATGAGATGCCCAACCGTGTTGACTACCAAAACACCCACCGCCACTATCAAAATGGCCGTTAGGGACCACCCGAGAACAAGCTGTGATCTTTTTGAACGCTTTATTCCATGAAACAGGGCCCTTATGTTCCTCCTCATGCTAACGGCGAGGAATTTCGAGAGCCTCAAAAGCGCCAGGCCCACGTGCATGCTTGTTTTTCTGAGGGTTCTTCTCGCCTCTGTTCTGCGTGGAATCCTCAGCAAACCGGGCTCAACTTTCGGCGGAGTGAACCCCGACCTCATCTTCTCCAGGCTCGCACTGTCAAAGCCCTCTAATACACGCCGCGCTTCACGCAGTGGCTTTCTCGTTCGCTCGTTCTCGACTATCCAGTATACACATGCCGCTATGCCCTTTAAAAGCAGGGGCCTCTCAGCCTCGTGCTGCAAGGCCTGGAGGTAAACGGTAAGCGCCCACTCATCGGCACGCCCCTCCCGGATGAAGAGCACCGCGAGATCGCAAACGATGTCAGCGGCCAACGCGCCCCCCGCATCAAGCACGTGTCGGTAGGTCTGAAGAGCGGGAAAATCCGTTCGACGTGCCGCCAGATAGAGCCGAGCGAGCAGGTGCTGGACGTTGGTGTTCTCTGCCTGTGCATCACCGATGCGGTTTGCGAGCTCGTAGTAGTCCCTTTTGAGGTGCCCGAGTATCTCGACCTGTCGCAGCCAGTCCAACGCTACCTCACCATCTTCGGGGTGGGATTGGAGGTAGGAGACGATGAAGGCCTCAGAGTCTCGGGTTTTATCGGCCCTCGCAAGGTAGAATCGGGCCATGCGGGCGCCGAGATAGGTCGACTCCCGCCGTTTCACGAGAGGCGAGAACAGGAAGCTGTCCAGCACTGCCAGGGCCCTCTTATAGGTCTTTTCAGCCGATCTGAGCAGCCCAGACCTTTCCCACTTCGTAGCCTCTCCGACCAGCCGCTCAAGGGCGCTCACTCCCACCCGATTCGATAACCAGCCGACCACTATGAAGACTACGAAAAAGATCACCACAACCGGCACGAGCGCCCATTCAAGCCCAACAAGGGAATGGATGGCCGGCAGAACCAGCAGACACAGGACTCCACCTGCGAGCACCGTGACCCAGGTTCGAACGATAAGATGTCTCAATGTGCACACCATAGAGTCCTCAAAATTCTAAACCATACGATGGCATGGCACCTGCCTCCGGATCGCTGAGCCCCTCTTCTCCCACCGTATGCTCCTGAATCTCCTGGCCTTGCCTTAAAGCCACCCTTATTGGATGAGGGGTGTAAATGGTTGCCTCCGTACCGGTAATAGGATCAACCATCTTAAACTGGATATGGGGAGGAATCATGAACTCCCTGGGAGGATCACCCTCCGTTGCCTTGCGCATGAAATCGGCCCATATGGGTGCAGCGGCCCGCCCGCCGGTGATCCCCGTTCCTCGGGTATCTCTCAGTCCCTGTCCCCGGTCATACCCAACCCACACCGACGTGCACAGCGTGGGAGTGAAGCCCGTAAACCAGGCGTCGTAGTACCCATCGGTGGTACCGGTCTTCCCGGCTGCAGGCAAGGTAAACCCCATACGCCTGATCACAGACCCTGTACCCTCATCCACCACGCCGCGCATCAGATCGACCATCTGATAGGTGATGCTCACATCCAAGGCCCGCTCGCCGCTGACAATATGTTCCTCGAGAACCCGGCCCAGTGCATCTTCAACCCTCCAGATCCAGAAGGGCTCATGCCTGATGCCGCCATTTGCGAAGCATGCAAACGCAGAGGCCATCTCCAGGGGGCTCACGCCTGAGGTTCCAAGGGCCACGGAATAGACGGAATCCAGTTTGCTTGTAATCCCGCAGCGGCGAGCAGTCGCGATGAGCTCATCGGGTCCGGTTTGTTCCACCAGCTGCGCGGCAATGGAGTTGACGGACTTCATGAGGGCCTGTTTCAAGATCATGGGGCCTTCATGTTTGAGCCCGAAGTTATCCGGTTCCCAGTCCGGGGCTCCCTTGACTGGTATGGTCACCGGCCTGTCAACGAAGACTGTAGCGGGATTGAGGTCCAGCTTCTCAAAGGCGGTGTAGTAAAGGAACGGCTTGAAGCTTGAGCCCGGCAATCGGTTGTTCTCTATTGCGCGGTTGAATTCGGTCTCAACATAGCTTCTCCCTCCCACCATGGCCTTGATCGATCCCGAGTTAACCTCTACGGTAACCAAGGCCCCCTGTGGACGGGCTACTCCGCTGCCAACGCCTCGCCCAATTACCTCATCGATTCCCACCCTCCTGTCGAGCCCCTGCAATCCATCCCGCAGGGATTCCTCCGCCATGGACTGGAGCTGGGGATCAATGGTGGTGATTACCTTCAATCCCCCGTGGTAGACGACCTCAGGCCCGTATCGCTCTTCAAGGCTCTTGATCACCAGATCCAGGAAATAGCTGCCCGTACGCGCAGCCTTTGAAGGAGGCTGAGGGGTCAACTCGTCTTGAAATGCGCTCTGTGCCTGATAATTGGTGATGTAGCCCACGGCCTCCATTCGAGACAGGACCACCCGCTGGCGTTCCTTTGCACGATCAAGGTGAAGGTAGGGATTGTAGCGCGTAGGCGATTTCGGTAGACCTGCCAGAAGCGCTGATTGGGCCAGAGTTAACTCAGAAGCCGGTTTCCCGAAGAAGGTTCGTGCAGCCTGTTCGATCCCGTTGGCCCCGACTCCCATAGAGATCTGATTTAGATACGCCTCGAGTATCTCCCCCTTGCTATATCGCGACTCGATCTGAATGGCCACCAGCAGCTCGCGAAACTTTCTCATATAGCTCCTCTTAAAGCTGAAGAAGAGGTTCTTGGAGAGCTGCTGGGTGATGGTCGATGCCCCTTCAATCCTTCCGGGTTGAAAGAGCGTGACCAAAATCGCCTTTATGGTTCGCAGCTTATCCACTCCATGGTGTTCCCAGAATCTATGGTCCTCAGTGGCCAGAATGGCCTGGATAAAGTGGGTGGAAACATCGCTTAACGGGATAACCTCGCGACCGCCTATGATCATGAGCCGTTCTCCGGTCGCCGCGAAGATCTCCGTGGGCGGAGTCTCAATAATCCGGCTCAATGGTTCAGGCACACGCGGCAGATCACGCACCGCGATAAAAAACATCCCCACGCCAATGAGCGCCGCTGCGCTGATCACGGCTAGCGTTCCATAGAACGCGGCCCGCACAATCCTTATGAGGGTGATAGCACCTGTCATCCCTGATCCCCGATCTCCTCGCTACCTGAACTTTTCTGCGTATCCTGGCCCATCTCCTCGAGGTATGACCGCAGCATCCACACAGCCCACTCACGCCCCTTGAGCAGGATCACCTTTCTCCTCGTGCCGTCCTCAATCTCAAAGCCGAGCTCGATATACCCGGATACGGCCTCATCCGAGATACCGACCCTCACGATGCGACCGTCGATGCCCAAGAGCTTCTCGGGCTGTGAAATCACACTTCCGAGATCCTCATGGGGCAAGGAATTGAGCGCCCTGAAGAAGCGCTCCGCAGGATAGACGCGGCTCTCGAAGGTGGGCAGATCATCCAGCGTCCCCTGCAATGCAAGTTCAACCCGCTCGATCTGGTAGAGCAACTGTGTTGGGATCCTCAGGTCCCTGAGCACCCGGTTCTCGTTGTTGAGCAGGTAGATCTTCAGGCCGTAATCCTCGTTCTCAAGATAGGTTCGAACCCAGCGCCCATCGCTTAAAAGGCGAAGGAGCTCAAAGGGCGCGACAACCTCTTGGGCTAATGTCCCGGGGAGGGCGAGATAGAGCCTTCGAAAGTGTTCCGATGACAGCATCACTCCCTGACCGGGGGGAAGGCTCGATACAATCTGGGTAAAGGTATCCGCTCCTCGCGCCTCACGCTGGGTAGACTGACGATCGGTGATGAGCTGCTCCAGCGTCTGACGTGCGGTGACCGTCCTGTGGCCCACCTCCCAGATCGATCCGGATTCAGGCCTCTGGGTGTTTGTGGTGACAAGGTATGCACCCAGGACCTGCTCTGCCCAATCAAATCGCAGCTCCGATATCACGATACCGAAGATGAGCAGGATCAGGACCAGCGGCCTAAGGGCAAACACCCTGCTTGCCCACTCCCTGAAATTCTGTGGCTCTGAGAAATCCATATCCTTAAAATTAATGCACAAATTACCCCGTATCGCAAGCTAATTCACTGGCGCCGCCATGCGTCCTAGGCCATGCGGTCTGGCATCCTCGTGGTTTTCTGAGACGAAATAAAGGGCTTGGATGGCACCTGGGAAAGCGAGGATAACATATTATTCATTTTGAAGATTGTTCAACCGAAAAGGGCTGTTTACTGGGCGGTTACTACGGCAAGTGCTTCACAACAACTCCATGTAAGGGCTGCCTCTGAAAAGTCGGTTTTCTGAATGCTTCAGCCTGACACCCATGGTGCCCGGCACGTTGTCTCTCATACTACCTTATCATCGAACGTACATGCCATAGGAGAGGCTCAAGTCTATTTGTCGGGCTTCTTTCGCTTGTCGCGAATATAGATGGATCTGGAATGGCCATCACTCTGTACCCTTTGATCCACCTCGAAGAGTTTGGTGGCTATGGCGAGTTCCCCAAGCTTGCTAAAGCCGTAGTTCCTTGGGTCGAACTCTGGGGCCTGCTTCGCGATATTACTGCCCACCGCACCCAAATGTGCCCACCCACCCTCGTCGGAAGCCGCCTCAAGGGCATTTCGGAGAAGAGATACCAATTTGGCATCGCCTTTCAGTTCATTTGCAGTCTTTGGTTTAACGGCAGGCTCGGCATTATCGTGGGACCGAAGAACTTCAGTGAATATGAATCTGTCGCATGCAGATACAAAGGCCTTTGGGGTCTTTTTCTCTCCAAATCCGTATACGAGGAGGCCTTCTTCTCGAATGCGGGAGGCAAGACGAGTGAAGTCACTGTCACTGGATACAAGACAGAACCCATCAAAACGTCTCGTATAGAGCAGATCCATTGCATCTATTATCATTGCGCTGTCTGTCGCGTTCTTCCCCACCGTATAACGGAACTGCTGGACAGGCTGGATGGAATACTCCAGCAGGATAGACTTCCATCCTGTGAGGCTCGGCGTAGTCCAGTCACCATAAATACGCTTTACACTCGAAACCCCGTACTTGGCGACCTCTGAAAGGAGTCCCTCCATGATCGAAGG
>Ga0315551_10001311_pt1 | contig 18996 bp, 21 predicted proteins | sample SalMarSW160290MG_FD_203678 | JGI IMG/M metagenome (GOLD analysis project Ga0315551, IMG submission 203678) | Salt marsh sediment microbial communities from the Plum Island Ecosystem LTER, Massachusetts, United States - Salt Marsh Sediment SW1602-90 ...
TCTGAGCACACCGCTACAAATTGACGTAGGTCGTAGACCTACGTCCACTTATGCGTCTGTACTGTAAAGAGAAACCTATCTTGAGAAAGGCAGTGAATGATATGAAAGACTGAGGGTACTCATATGGTCTTCCTCTCTTGTTTTTATTCATTGTTTTTATTTCATGATCCCAGTTATCTAAAAAATCAAAACAAAGATAGATCTCTCCTCTTTTTACTAGTTCTTCATTGTACTGACTCCAATCTCTCTTCATAGGTTAAATGGATTGTAAGGGTTTAAGGGTTTTTCGGTGGAATTATGCAACACAGCATGTCAATGGTAACATTTATAAAACAAAAAAATTATTATAGTGCACTCTACTTAAGATTTAAGTGAAGAATCCCACTTTATAAAGTCGAGGAGAATTAGTAAATTGGAGTGAAATGCTCAAACCGTGGAAAGGGAAACAAAATGGAATTAGATGTAATGAAGAAAGTATTCAGGATAGGAGATATTAAACCATTCGAGGTATTACCTTCAGGTCATACCGCGTGGCTATTGGCTAAAGTGGACGATCTAAGGATTAATATTTTTGAAAGCAAGCAGAAAACGGAATTTCCGTCATTCCGTCATCGGGAAGAGGAGTTTATCTATGTTCTCGAGGGGTGCTTGGAATACGAGGACGGACGAGTCGCTACATTCGATGAGGCAGTTTATAATCTACCTCACATACCTCATCCGGGTAGATATACCGGGCGTCTGCTAGACGTCTTGGTTGGTCCCAAAAGAGGAACGTCCCTACCGAGCAAAGATACAATGAGCAAGATTATCAGGGTAAAGGACATTGATACACACGAGGATATTATGGCTAGTGATATTCGTAAGATATTATTGATTACAGAAAATGTTTCATTTTGTATAACTGAAGCCCAGCCTGGAACAAGCTGGGTGGAGCCCGGGCATCCGGAGAAAGAAATTGTCTATCTTATGCAGGGGAAGTTAGAATACGACGATAGGCGAGTTGTTAGAGCTGGAGAGGCGATAGTCAATCTTCCTAACATACCTCACCCAGGTAAACGTGGTGGGGGGGAGCTTGTACGCTTACTGGAAATAAAGTCGCCGCCCAGCTCAAGACTATTAAAATTGTTGCGAAAGTAATGCTCTCAATGTAAGTGCCAACTTACTCTTGTGCCTCCCCTTGACCTATAATTACAGAGAAAAGTTCAATTCCTGAAGACAAGATTGGACAGGTTTCCTTAGATAGCTTATCTTAAAGGACTTGGCTGACATTGTTCTTTTTTTTGGCTTGGTTTATGAATAACAATGAAAATACGCAAAATTATGAAAAGAACAGTACTTTTTTTAAGCAAGATAAGACAAATTTTTTGATAACATTTTATCAGCAAATCCAAGCGAGAATCCCGTTTTGAGTAGCCTCACGAATGTTAGGTGCTTTTTAATAACAATTTTTGAAGATATAAAATTTTTATTCCTTTTAAAGTATATAAAATCGTTAAAGAAAGTATTAAAAAGATTAAAATCATTGAAAGATAATATGAAAGAAATTAAAACTTTTTTTAAGGAGATGACACCATGAATAATAAGGAAGATATGCTGGTAGTATTATGGACTAGTGGAGACAGAGAAGTCGCATTAAAAATAGTTTTTATGTACACCTTGAATGCGAAGTTAAAAAGTTGGTGGCAGAATATTTGTTTTATAGTTTGGGGACCGTCAGCAAAGTTGTTGAGTGAAGATAGAGAACTCCAAGGCTATATAGCAAAAATGAAGGAAGCGGGGATAGTGTTAGAGGCCTGTAAAGTATGTGCAGATCAGTACGGTGTTTCAGAAAAACTTAAAAAAATGAGTATAGATATAAGATACATGGGGAAACCTTTAACATCATATATTAAAGAAGGTAGAAAAGTAATTACTTTTTAGGCATCCCATTCAATAAGCAAAAGAAGATGGTTTTTCCGTTATAGAGATCGCATCTAATGCAACCTCTCATTATGTCTCAGACGTATTTTTGTGGAGACTTTAAGACCCTATCATATGTGGGAATAAAAATATAAAACTTTTAATATTATTATGATTATAATTTATTTTTTTACCTCCTTTTTTATTTTTTTTTGCAAAGTTAATACATTACATTAAGAGCAGTAGTAAAGATAACAAAATTTAAAAACAGTATAATTCCTTTTGATTCTCTATTTTATATTTTTTGATTATTAAGCAAAATTATAGTATATCATATTATTATAAAATTATCATTTTCTTTGTTCTTCCATTTCAGAATTTTCTTTAACTAGTCTTCTTCAACATATATTGCTAAATCTGGGCAATTTATCTCACAACTTTTACATAGAATACACTTTTCTGGGTGTTTAGCTTCACTAAAGATAAATCCTCTTTTATTTCTTTGTTTTGACATTTCAAATACCCCTTTGGGGCAAAAATAGATACACAATTCGCATCCTTTGCACACTTCTTTATCTACATAAATTTTAGCCATTTTTATCCCTCCTATAATACGCCCAATAATAATTTTGGTATATCGCGAGGAGTTTTTGCTATTAGAGAATCACATTTTCTCAATGCTTCTATTTTACTTTTCGCTGTACCTGCTTTTCCTTCGATGATAGCTCCGGCATGGCCCATTGCTTTTCCCGGGGGAGCAGATCGTCCCACAATAAGTGATACTACTGGTTTGTCTATGCGTTCCTTAATATATTGTGCAGTTTTTTCCTCCATTGTTCCACCGATCTCACCCAGCAAAACAATAGCTTTTGTTTCTTTATCCTCTTGAAACAATCTCAATACATCCGTTTGTGACGTTCCCCACAGCGGCCCTCCACCGATACCGACAACAGTAGACTGGCCCATGGACTCCTCTACCATGGATTTACATACCTCATACGACAGTGCACCACTTTTAGAAACCACACCAACGATTCCCTCTTTGAAAAATCTGTCTGGATGTACTCCTATTTTACATTTTCCGGGAGATATGAGACCAGGGGTATCGGGACCTAATATCCTTGAGTTTTTTGCATGTGCATACTGTATCATTTTGAGAATATCTACATTGGGTATTCCTTCAGCAGTGATCACCATAAACTGTATTCCTGCATCTATTGCTTCATAAGCAGCATCCAAAGCAAATTTTGCAGGTACAAAACTTATAGCAGCGTTAACATCATGTTCTGCAACTGCTTCCTCGACAAGGTCATACACAGGGATGCCATGAATCTCCCGTCCACCTTTACCTGGCGTTACACCTGCTACGATCTTTGTTCCGCAATCCTTCATTATCTCCGCCTGAAAGGATCCTGTTCTTCCCGTTATTCCCTGCACGAGAACTTTCGTTTTTTTATCTATGAAAATTGCCATAGTCAACACTCCTTTGATAATTTTACAGCTTTTTGCACAGCCTCGTATGGATCACCAGTGGCTTCGAATCCTTTCTCTTGTAACATCTTTCTCCCCACATCCTCAAGCGTTCCACTCATTCGTATTACCACCGGCATCGGGCCATGTTCATCAAAGAAGGCGATTATACCTTCTGCCATTTCATCCATTCTGTCCAGTCCTCCGATCATGGTTGCGAGCAACACTTTTACATTTTGATTCGACGATACTGCTTTCATAGCATTTTTTATGGTTTCAGCGTCAGTAATGCCACCCAATTCAGCAAAATTTGCAGCTTTTCCACCGAGATCCTGGATGAGATCCAATGTCAGCATTCCTGTCCCCGCTCCACCCGATACGACGCCTATATTTCCGTCCAACTCTACGTACGTGGATAATCCATATTTTTTTATCAGCTTTTGTATTTGATCCTTTTTTCTTTCTACCCGTGAAAAAATTTCTTGTCTGTATGAGGCCTTATTATCGATTGTCATCTTCGCATCTACTGCGAGAAGTCCCTCCTCCGTTATTGCCAATGGGTTTATTTCAACGAGATTCGCATCGCATTCCATGAATATGCTATACATTTTCTTGAGAATGCTGAATATTTCGGGACCGACGTCAAGTTTTTTCGCTATTTTTCTCAATTCATATCCAGCCAATCCCTTGAAGATATCTACTCTCACTTTTAGAATTTTTTCTGGAGTTTTCTCGGCAACTTTTTCGATATCGACTCCACCTTCGGGGGACACAATGAACACAGGACAACTGTGCTCTTTATCCATGGTAATGCTCACATAAACTTCCTTTCGTATATTTGCTTTTTTTTCGATGAGAATTGTATCTACAGCATATTTTTTTATTGTTAGATCAAAGAGTTCTCGAATTTTCTCTGCAGCTTCTTCTTTAGTTTCTGCAAATTTTATTCCTCCAGCCACCCCTCTCCCTCCAGTTAATACCTGTGATTTTAACACAGCAGGAAGGGAGATCGTAGTGAGTAGACCGTTAATATCATCTTCTTTCGTGATTACGACACCATCAAGTACAGGAATACCATACTGTTCAAAAATCTTTTTAGCTTCAAATTCGTAGAGGTCCATGACACCTACCTTTTGACATTTTTAGAAATTTTAATTCCTTCTTCCACAGCTTTTAAGTCAGCTTCTAAAAATTTTTCAGGAATTAAATTTTTGATGGCATTTTTAAGATTTTCTTCAGATATCAGTCCTGCAAAATCTTGTAAAAATCCTAGCATTACCATGTTTGCAGTTATTTTATTTTTTATTTTTTCAAACGCAGTTTTTGTAGCAGGAACTTCAATCGATTTGACATCATTCCTCTCCTTCAACGTGGTGACCATTTCGGGGTCGATGATCAGCAGTCCCCCACTCTTCAATGAGTCGATGTATTTATCGTACGCCTGTTGCGACATTGCTACAAGTATATCAGCTTTGTCAGCAATAGGTGAATTTATCTCTTTATCCGACAGTATGAGGTCGGATTTACACTCTCCACCCCGGGCTGCAGAGCCGTAAGATTGTGTCTGCGCACCATGTTTGCCACCGTATTCCACAGCTGCGGTACCGAGTACTACAGCGGAGAGAATAATGCCCTGTCCGCCAAATCCACAAAATCTTATCGTCATTTCAGACATATTACTCCTCTCCCTGGGCTTTTTTTTCAAGTTCAGCATATTTATCTTCGAAAGAGGGATAGCTCTTCTTCACGAAGTTACCTACAACAAATTTACCTTCTAACTCTTCCTCACTCATTTTCTCTGCTTTTTCCTTCGTGACGGTTCTCTCCTTCATCCATCTCAGGCTATCCTCTGCTCTGGCAGATTTCAATACATATCGTCCAAAGTGGGTGGGACACTGCCCAATAATCTCTATAAGTGAGAATCCCCTATGTTCCATGCCCTCTTTGATGGTTTTCACAATCTGCAGAGGGTAATTGGTGGTCCATCTGCTCACAAAGGTAGCTCCTGCAACTTCAGCTAATTTACAGATATCGAACGTTCGTTCTATGTTCCCTCGGGGCGATGTAGTAGTGTAAAGACCTAGAGGGGTCGTGGGCGCCGCTTGACCTCCCGTCATACCAAAGTTCATATTGTTGTTTACTATAATAGTAATGTCTAAATTTCTTCGTGCGGCATTGATAAATTGATTTCCTCCTATCGCAGCAATATCACCGTCTCCTCCAAATATCACAACTTTGAGATCAGGGTTGTGAAGTTTTATTCCCGTCGCCCACGCAGGACAACGGCCATGGATTCCGTGAAGTGCATCCGCTTTTATATAAACCGGAATTCGTGCAGTGCAACCGACACCACCTATGACGACTAATTTATTCATATCGAGCTTCATTTCATCTGCAGCACGTAAAAACAAGTTCATGATCTGTCCAGCCCCACATCCTGGGCAGAAAAAGTGTGGCATGCCCCATTCCCTTATATTTTTCCTGAGAGGATTGATTTTCATCTGGATACCTCCTCTATTTTATTCAAAATTTCTTCCACCGCAAAGCTCGTTCCTCTATCCTTTAATAACGATACAACTTCACAATTTTTCTTTGCAACACGGTCTACCTCAAAGAAATACTTTCCAACGTTCAGTTCCATCACGATTATCTTTTCCACCTTTTTTGAAAGGGTTTCGATAATCTTTTCAGGAACAGGAAATATTGTGATTAACTTCAGGAATCCAACTTTATATCCTCTCTTTCTTGCTTCTCTCACAGCAGCTAACGCAGGTCTGCACTGGCTTCCGTACGCAACGAGGAGCACATCAGCGTCATCGATGTAGTACGTTTCGTATTTACATATATCGTCAACATTATTCCTTATTTTTCCTAAGATACGTTTATAGAGCTTTTCATGAATGTCCGGATCCCATCCTATTCTTCCATCTTCACCATGGGGATTGAGTGAATACAAGACTTTGTATCCCTCACCGAACGGAGGAAGTGGGGGAACATCGTTTTCATTCGCTTTAAACGGGAGAAATTCTTCCGGAGGAACTGTCGGCTTTTTTCTGTTTACAATTGTGATCTCATCTGGATCGGGGATCACAACTCTTTCTCGCATGTGACTCAGTATCATATCTATAAGAACTATTACGGGATTTCTGTACTTCTCTGCAAGATTAAACGCCTCTATTGTATGATCAAAAAGCTCCTGTACACTTGAGGGGGTCAGACATATGGCTTCGTAGTCACCGCTTGCTCCCCATCGTGGCTGCATTACATCCGCATGAGATGCATCGATTTCTCCCCTGATTCGTGACGCATCCATTACGACGAGCGGCGCCTCAACAGCATAGGCGTATCCAAGTCCCTCCTGCATATAATTAAATCCTGCGCTTGCGGTAGCAGTCATGGCTTTGGCACCACAGAGAGAAGCACCCGTTACCGAGAAGATGGATCCCATTTCATCCTCCATCTGTATAAATTTTCCACCCACCTCCGGCATTCTCTTGGACATTCTCTCAGCTATTTCACTAGCAGGTGTGATGGGATATCCAGCGAAATACGTGCATCCAGCTGCGATGGCACCTTCTACGATGGCATGGTTTCCAAACATAAAATGAGTTCCAGTCAAAATCTTCCTCTTTTTATTCATATTTAAAATCTCCTTTCGTTTTTCTTTTATACTTCTAAAAAAAAGTTAAAATACTTTTCCCTATTATAATAGAAGTAATATTATGATATAACAACAATAAAAATCTATTAAGTTTTCATATGTTCATTAGAATTTCTTAGGCGTAAGCAGATTAATCAAATAAAAATAAAAGAATGCTAATATAATAGGGGCAATTTTTTTATGTATATGTTGCTATAGAAAAAGAAAAACTAAGAAATAAAGGAGTGACATGTATGAAAATAGCTATTCTTGGAGGTGGCAGTGCCGGTCTGGGCGCTGCTGGCTATCTATCCTTGAGGGGACATGATGTCAATCTCTACAATCGGACGCCAGAAAAAATAGCACCAATAGTATCATCTGGAAATCTCAAAGTTTCCGGCGTGATAGAGGGAGTCGCAAAAATACGGAAAGTCTCATCATGTGTTAAAGATATTGTCAGAGACATTGATTGCGTTCTGGTCACTGCCAGAGCGTTTGCGCATGAGCCCATCGTTAAAAGTTGTCTTCCTTATCTTGAAAAAAATGCAACGATCGTTATCTTTACGGGATACTGGGCGGCATTGAGATTGCAATCTCTTCTTTCCGAATATCAACGGAAGGATATTACGATTGCGGAAACGACACTTCTGCCCCTGGCTAGTCAAGTAATAGGACCAGGGCATGTAAAAATTTCGGGAGTTAAGTCAAAAATGAGAATAGCAGCGTATCCGGCGTCGAAAACGTTGCAAGTGCATAAAAAACTTAGTTCTGTGTTTCCTCTATTTTTTCCCGGTAAGAGTGTACTGGAAACAGGTCTGGAAAGTTACAATCCTGCGCTTCACGTACCCATCGCTTTTTTCAATCTCGGACAATTAGAAAAAAAGGTAGATATGTTTAAATTTTATCATGATGGTATTTCACCAAAGGTCGCCAAAGTCATCGACAGCGTCGATCTCGAAAGAATGAGTCTCATACGAGAGTTCGATCTTGATCTGATGTCGGCACGTGAGATGCTGCTGGATTATTACGAAACCGAAGGCGACTCTACTTACGACGTTCTCAGAAATTGTAGAGCTATGGAGGACTACGTTCTGCCCAATCCATTCAGTTACGTGCAAGAAGACCTTCTCTATGGACTCGTTCCGATGGCATCGATCTGTGATCTGCTAGGGATTCCAGCCGAGACTACAAAGGCATTCATATCATCGTGGTCCGTAGTGAACTCGGTGGATTACTGGGGAGAAGGAATAAAGGTCACCAAACTCGGTATAGATGACATGAGCAGTGAAGAGATCGTTGAATTGGTAATGAAAGGTCAGAAATAACTGTTAATAATAAAAAATAATAAAATATAAAACTAAAAAGATTTTTAATATAATTCAGGATAGTTTATTGGTGGTGCTTTTATTATAGGGAAAATAAATAAAAGATATAGGTTATAACAAAAATGTATGTATGAAACAAATTTAACGTGTTTGAACTGCGGGAAAGAGTATCCTCTTGGGAGAATGTTTGAAGGATGTCCTCACTGCAGGGAAGAGGACTTCGCTGCAAACCTTGTCGTTGATTACGACTACGAAACGATCAAAGAGAAAATAAACAGGAACACACTCGAAAAAAGAAAAGGGTGCGGCATATGGAAATACGAGGAACTGTTACCGATACGTTCCGAAGGGAAAAGGATAACGTTGGGGGAGGGAGGAACTCCGTTGTTGGAGTGTAACAGGATGGGGGCGGAGTTGGGCGTCAAGACGTTATACGTGAAAGACGAATCGAGAAATCCCACACACTCGCATAAAGACAGACTGATTTCTGTCGGCGCGTCCGTTGCTACAAAGTTTAGATCAAAATATCTTATAGCAGGAGGAGGAAATGCGGCGGCTGCAACGTCAGCGTATGGTGCTAGATACAACCTGGAAACGATCAGTTTTGAAAGAACCCATGAATCGAAACAGGCAATATTGCAGACATTATCGTATGGTGGAAAAATTGTTTATTTAAAAAGACCTTACGAAGATCGTAATGGATTGATGAAAAAGTGCGTGGATGTTCTCAAAGCTTATCCCGTGTCAAGTTACACATCATCACCCACAGGAAATCCCTATAATCAAGAAGGATACAAAACCATTGCGTATGAAATCTGCGAACAGCTCAACTGGGACGTCCCTGATAAAGTGATCGTTCCAGCGGAGATGGGATTTAGTTTGTATGGAGTGTGGCGAGGTTTTGTCGATTTCTATGAAATGGGATTAATTGATTCTCTGCCAAATATGATTGGAGCTGAATCTGCTGCAGGTGGATCTCTCACGCAAACATTCCTCAGCGGAAGTGAAAAAATTAAGAAAGTAATTCCAAAGAAAACAATAGCGAGACATGCCGTGGGTCCAAAAGTCAGTTACAAGGGATACAGGGCGATTAAAGATTCTGATGGAAGGGCTGTAACAGTCGAAGATGACGAAATAATGAATGTGCTGATTGCTTTGGCAAGAAAGGAAGGCATTTACTCAAGTACAACTTCTGCAACAACTCTGGCAGCGGCTAAAAAATTAAGAAATGATGGATATATCGATGAAGATAGTACCGTAGTCTGTGTAATGACAGCAGGGGGATTGAAGGACCCGGACCACATCGAAAAAAATTTTCCAGAACTTCCCGAGCCGATAGAAGGAGACTGGGAGAAATTCAAAGCGCTAATGAAAAATCGATACAACTTATCATTTTGAGAACTGATAAACATTTTTTTATAGTATATCCCATATCCTTATAATAAATTTAATACCTATATTTCTTTTTTAACATCCATGAAAAGTATATTTAGTACTATTTACTTTGCCTCTTATAATAGGGCAAACATATTAAATCGAAAAATGGAGTGGCAATACATGTTGTCCCAAAAGGTGAGAAATTTAAAACCCTCTGCAACGGAGGAAGTAGACAACGAAGTGAAGAGACTGAGGAGAGAGGGCGTTGAAATCATATCGCTGGGAGCAGGTGAACCGGACTTTGACACGTTCCAGGGTATACGAGACGCGACGATAAAAGCATTAAACGCCGGAATGACGCATTACGAACAGACGAAGGGAGCCTACGAGCTGAGAGAGGCGCTGACAGGAAAGCTCAAAAAGGAGAACAACATCACCGCTGATCCGGAGGACATAATCCTCACTGCCGGTGCAAAGTTCAGCATATACCTCGCTGCTCAGGCGCTTCTTGAGAAGGGAGACACCATGATGCTCCTCGATCCTGCCTGGGTTTCCTACGAGTCCATTGCGGCTTTGTCGGAAGCAGGGACCACGAGAATAGCCACGAAGCCGGAGGAGGGATTCATCCCTGATCTCGATGTCATTACAGAGCAGATGGATAAATCCACGAAGATGATCATCGTGAACTCTCCCAGCAACCCCACGGGTGCTGTCTACCCGCGGAAAGTACTGAAGGGCATTGCAGAAATCGCTGGAGATAACGGAAGCTACGTACTCTCAGACGAGATATACGAGCGGATGATCTACGAAGGAGAACACTACAGTCCTGGATCCGAGTACGACAACGTCATCACGATCAACGGGTTTTCCAAGAGCTACGCCATGCCGGGATGGCGGCTGGGCTACGTCCACGCGTCGAGCGAGATCATAGAGGCCATGGTAAAAATATACCAGCACTCGACGACGTGTGTCACGAAATTTACCCAACCGGGTGCTCTGGAAGCACTCACCTCGGAGGAATCCGAAAAATTTGTGCAGCACATGGTGGGCGAGTACAAGAAACGAAGGGATTTCATCATGGGATTGATAGACAAATCGGAAGTCTTTTCGTGCAAGAAGCCCAACGGAGCGTTTTATGTCTTCCCCTCATATAACGTAAAAATGTCTTCGGTGGAGTTTGCCAAGAAACTGCTACGAGAGGCACACGTGGCAACGGTGCCGGGGTCTGCGTTCGGTGAGTGCGGAGAGTACTGCCTGAGAATAGCGTACGTTGTTCCTAATGAGAAAATTGAAGAGGCGTTTGCCAACATAGAGAACTGTCTCAAGTGAATATTACATGGAAGAGAAAACACTTGGAATTTTAGGAGGTATGGGTCCTGAAGCTACGATATACTTTTTCAAGAAAATTACAGAGGCTACCCGTGTGGAAAAAGATCAGGATCACATTCATCTAATTATAGACAGCAATCCCAAGATACCCGATAGGACAAAATATATTCTGGGAGAAGGTCCTAACCCTTTGTCAACCCTTCTAAAAAGTTTGAAATTATTGGAAAACTTTGGAGCGGATCTTGTAACCATGCCCTGCAATACTGCCCACTATTTCATAGATGATCTTAGAAAGGAAGCGAAGATTGAGGTGGTCAGTATTCTGGAAACAACGAGAGATTATATTAAAGAAAAATATCCCCTGGTAAAAAACATCGGGTTACTGGCCACTTCTGGAACTATAGAATCAAAAATCTATCACAAAACATTTGAAAACACGCATTACGCTATTTTAACACCGGAAAAAGAAGATCAGGAAAACCTTATGGAGGCCATCTACAGCAAAATAAAGAGAGGTAAGATCGAGGAATCCAGGCATTTTTTTAACTACCTCTGCAAAAAAATGATCGGTAGAGGATCGGAGATGATCATAGCAGGATGTACAGAAATTCCACTCGCCATGGAAACGCTCAGCGTAGATGTTCCCATTATTGATCCCATGGAGATCACGGCAACCTATATAGTAAGGAAAATAAAATCGGAAAAAGGAAATCATGAGGTGAAAAAATGAAAATTTATTATGCAGGTTCTTACGTGGAAGTGGAAGTGGAAGTGGATGTTGCGGAACCGAAAGATATTGTATTTGATTTTAAAATGGAAGATTGCATTGAAGCGTTGAATGAATTTGTGGATAGAAAAATGCTGTACGTTATAAATGATGATCAGAGACCGACTCCTTCTCACGAGGTTCTTTCGCGCGCACCACTGAAGAAAGAAGATTCTATCATCCTAGCTACGGGGTCTCACGAGAAACCAAGTGATGCGTTTCTCTCTACATTCGATAGAAAGGTAATAATTCACGACGCAGTAAAAAGTAAGTTCACGTTTTATGGTGAAACTTCCAACGGTAATGCTGTATACTTGGACAGTGCTCTCGACGATTTTGAAAAGATAGTGGTTATCAATTCAGTGGAGCCGCACTATTTTGCCGGGTTCACCGGTGGAAGAAAGAGTTTTATTCCGGGAGTAGCAAGGTACGAAACCATAGAAAGAAATCATAAGCTCGCTTTAGATGAACGTGCCAAGGTATTGAACCTTAGAGGAAATCCCGTGCACGAAGAGATGATAGAAATCTGCAGGATGGTACTGGAACAAAAAGACGTGTTCTGTATGAACTTAGTACTGGATAGAGAAGGCAACATTGCTACCATACAGTATGGCGATATAATAAAATCATTTTACAGTGCAGCAGAAATTGCCAAGGAAATTTTTGCCGTCAAAACAAGTAAATTATACGATAACGTCATCGCGGTCGCAAAAAGTCCCATGGATATCAACCTCGATCAATCTCACAAAGCCGTAGAAAATGTGAGAAATGTGGTGAAAGAAAACGGCAATTTGATCTTAGTTTCTCAGTGTAAAGATGGAATAGGTTACCCTCCACATTACTTCGATCTGCTGATAAGCGGTACGCCTGAAGAGGTATTCGAAAAAATTAAAAAAGACTACAAATTAGGATGGCATAAAACAGCAAAAATCTTAGAGGGTCTGCAAAAATTTAAACTTTATGCTATTACAGATATAGATAATGATCTCCTTAAAAAAGGTCACATACAGCCGTTTACATTTAAAGATATGGAATCCTTGGAAGGTGATACATTACTCGTACCTGATGGTGCAGCTACTGTTCCGTATTATTATGCACTGTAATACTACTTTTTTATAGTGAAATCTGCAAGAAAAAATTTATATCTATTTCAAACTATAACCACTATCAACTACCAATACTTCGCAGGTTACAGCATTTGCATCACCTGAAGCAAGATAAAGTACTGCCCTGGCAATCTCTTCCGGCTGAATAAACCTTTTGAGATACGTGTCTTTAATGACGCTTTGTCTTGTTTTTTCGTCCAAAACTTTATTCATTTCTGTCTCTGTAAATCCTGGAGCTACGGCATTGACATTTATGTGCGGTGCCAACTCTTTGGCCAGTGTTTTGGTAAAATTGATTACAGCAGCCTTGGAAACTGAATAGCCCATAATACCCTCCCTACCACAGTGAGGCAAGCCACGCATTGAAGCGATATTTATGATTTTTCCTTGTTTTTTCTTCAACATTATCTTTGTCGCTTCTTGAGCGCAGAGGAACACCCCTATTACATTTGTAGAAAATGTTTTTTCCAAATCTTTAGCGCTGAGTTCAAAAAAAGATTTTGGCCTGATTATTCCAGCGTTATTGACGAGAATATCAACTGTGCCAAAAGCTTCGATAGTTTCTTGGAAGAGTTTTTTAACATCTTTGGATTTTGAAACATCTGCTTGAACGAGGACTGCATCGTAGCCGAATTTTTTTATTTCATCAACGACCTCACGTCCCCTCTCTCGATCGGTTCTGCAGTTAACCACTACTTTTGCTCCTTTTTGAGCAAACAATAAAACTGTGGCTTTTCCTATTCCTCTTGAAGAACCAGTAACGACTGCAACTTTATTTTTGAATTTTATAATCAACAGTTATCTCCAACACCTTTTTTAATATTTTCTGATTTCAACGTACCTGTCAAAAATGAGACATGCAATGAAATTTTTACAGAAAATTATGTTCTATTTTACCTTCTATAATAGGGAGAAATTATTAAATTAGAAAATAAACGGATAATACATGTTGTCTAAAAGGGTGAGAAATCTTCCTGTAGATGAAGCAACGAGATCACAAAGGCAGAATGTTTATTTTTTTCAGCTGGACAGAAGAAGTCCACGTAAGGGAGTAGTATGATGGAACCTTCTGATATTGCAGGAAGAGTACAAACCGTCACCGGACTGCTGACTCCGGATCAGTTAGGCATAGTGTTGCCTCACGAACACCTATTGATAGATATGTCGCTCTTTCCTAGATATACAATCCCTGAGATACCTGAGCATGCGTCTGATCGTAACCACTATTACGAGCCAGTTAGCCTGGAAAATCTTTGGTGGGTGAGGTATCATTGGAACAATCTCGATAACTGGCGCTTGTTAGATACGGAGACAGCTGTTCGCGAGGCTCTTCTTTACAAACGCGAGGGGGGCCGTACTATCGTGGACGCAACTATCGTGGGAATAGGCCGCAATCCATCGGGGCTGGTCCAGATAGCACGTAAAACGGGCCTCAACATTATTATGGGCACCGGATATTACGTAGATGGTACGTACCCCCCAAACATGGACACACGTACCGAAGACGAATTGGCAGGTGAGATGGTTCGAGAGATTACCGTGGGGATCAATGGGACCGACGTTCGTGCGGGGATCATTGGGGAGTTAGGTAACTCGTGGCCCTGGACATCCAACGAACAAAAGGTAGTACGAGCAGCAGCACGAGCACAACGTATCGCAGGTGCTTCCGTGACCATTCACCCTGCGCGGCATGAACGTTCCCCCTTTGCGATCATCGAAACGATGACCGAGGCTGGAGCTGATATAAACCGAGTCATCATGTGCCACATTGACCGCACTCTCTTACGCACCAAACAGCAGTTACAACTTGCCAAGACCGGGTGCTACATGGAGTTCGATATGTTTGGAGTTGAATCCTCGTATTATCCTTATGCACCCATTGACATACCCAGTGACGCTCAGAAGATTGACCACATTATTAATCTAATTAATGAGGGTCATCTGAAGAAGATTCTAGTTTCGCACGATGTGTGCAAAAAAATTCAGTTGACCAAGTACGGAGGATACGGATATGGACATATTCTCCGTAATGTAGTCCCCATTATGCGCCGTAAAGGCATATCTGAGGATCAAATCTCTACCATTCTCGTAGAAAATCCTGCCAGACTCCTCACATTCACTTGACCTTCTGATCCCGATTAACGAGCAGAGTACGTCATGAATTTTTCCACTGAACAGATAGTTGAACTGATCGTTCAGAGTACACGCGATCACTTATTTTTTCGTAAGCTCTTTCTTCATTAGATCAATGGCTGCCGATACTTCATCGATGGATGCGCCGTCCTCAATAGTACTCAGGTCTCCGAGAGTTTTTTCTTCGTACACGCTTTTTAGGACACGTCTCATTATCTTTCCGCTTCGGGTCTTTGGTAACATGCTGACGATTTCAATTGCTTTCGGTGTGGCAATAGGACCAATTTCACTTCGTACAGAACTTCAACGCAACGGGTGTCAAAATCACCATGATGATGAAAATCCAAATCATGCCCCCAATAAAACTGCCGCTTGTACATCCGTAGAGAATCAAATCAACTTTTGCATCTTTTAAAAGTTTGGCACTTTCAACAGCCAGAACGTTCATCTTTATTAACTCCTCTTTAGTTACCCCTGTTAAAGGCATTCGCGAAGTATGAAGAGAAATACCATTGGGCAAAACCCTGTACAACTCCATCTCCATTGTAGTATTGGATGAGGGAACTATAAGTCCGATTCTATGTTCGTACATTAAATCTACTTAGAAGATGAGTATATAATCTTTAGGTTTTCTCGTTGATAATCTTGTGAGTCAAATTATTTGGACGGCAAAAGTAACAGTCTACTAACGCAAATCTGGCGAGCTGAAAATTTGGGCTGAGTTTCAATGCTACTTTAAATTCTTCCATCGCCCGACGTATTGCCACATATGCCCTATCTCCAATTCCACCTTTCCACATGTACTCTTGACATGACTGAATTCCTCGATCGTAATGAGCTTTTGCTTTGCTATTTGGTTTAATTTTTGGCTTTTCTTATGAAAGTCTAGATCCACAGTTCTCACAAAAGTTTGAGCCTTCTTTATTTACAAATCCGCAGTTCTTGCATTTTAGAGTTTCATTTTTCTGAACTTTTATCAATTCCTCAACATCTCTTTTCGCCTTCAGCAATTTCCCCTTGTCGTCACTGTATACTCTTGCTTCTCGCCCCGAGGGTTCAGCCCAAAAACGTTTAAACCTCATCAGCTCACCGTGAGCCAACACAAAGCAGTTTCCGGCATCGTCCGTGTCTATCGCATGCGCATTCCATAGCAATAGTAACCCGTCCTTTCTTACCCGAAACAAAAGGGCTTCCGGCCGCGAGTCATACTGAGAATCATAGACAACCTTCATCTCGCGGGACAGTCTGACCAGCCGGTCCCCGTCGAGTTCGAGCACATATATTCCGCCGTCACGGGTGAGACGTATGGCCCCAATTTGTCTGAAGATCGAACACGAATTGACGAGGTTGCCAGCAGGATCGAATTTGAACACGGTGTTGGCCACCCAGTTTGTGTGGGGCGGAGCACCAACAACATACAGAAAACCATCGGGACTACACCGTAACATATGACCGCGAATCATAATTTTGCTAACATCGACCTCATGAACTTTTTCCCCTCGCACAAATCTAAGAATGGTCTCGCAGACACCGTTCAAGTTCTCATAGCTCGAAACGCCCACAATTGTGCCGTCAGGAAGAACATCAAATCCACCTGGATTTTTTACAGCACTGATTACCTGACCTTCAGGATCAACTCGATACAGCCATGAGCCACTTGAAACGAGCAATTTGCCGTCATGGGATATCCTTAGGGCAGCGGGCCAGGACAGACGGAGGAGCCCATCCGGATTTCCATCGAAGTCCAAACGGCAGATAGGCTTCAGCACATCAGAACATACGTAGATATGCCTACCAACCCTGTCTATAACCATATCCTCCCCGCCGAGAATACGCAGGGACCAAAACACAAGATTGCGGAGCTTGTAAACCACCGGGGGCTTTGGCGTCCATTCCTTCCATGGGCCCGGCTCAAGCACGTTCGTTCCTACCAGCACAGGTCCCTCAAGCTGCTTCTTTTCAGGTGCTTTCTCTATTTTTTGTGCTCTTGCCTTTTTCTTTCCAGATAACTTATCAAATATTCCCATTTTCTCACTTTTTTTCTTAAATTCTATTTTGAAGATGTTTTATTTTGAGTTCCTCCATTTTATCAGTGAAGAGCCTATCTTTTTTCCTGTATTATTATAGATATTTTTACTTCTTTGTAGCATTATATTCTTCCAATCGTTCCGTAAATCTCTCTATGCATGCAGTAGCAGTTTCAAGATACTCTTGTGTCTTCATTAAATCTTCTTGATCATGGTTTTTTGCACCTCTTTCTCCATAGTATCCTGCCCATCTACAGGCGTTTAAAATCTTAACAAATTCTCTTTTGGCAGGCTTCAACTCTGGAGATACAGTAAACTCCTTTTCTTCATCCAATGATTCTATTGCAAAACCATAGAGATCTCCGCAATGTCTTTCAAGTACTCCCCAATCGTTCGCATCGATAGATTCCTCCATTAACTCACATGTCTTCGTCAAATCACTCAAAGTTTCTGTCGTCCATGAAAGATACTCTTCATCTGGATGTATTACAGACGGCGAAGTGATAGGAGGTGTAGTAGTAGGTGCGGGAGTTGTCGTTTGTATAACTGTTCCCTCCGGTTCGTGGATTGGAGTTTCAGTGGTAGTGTTTTTCCATAACTCTGAAAAGGCTAAATATGTTACACCGATTATCACCACTGTAATTATAGCTATAATCGAAATTATTTTTGGACTAATTTTCTTTGAAGTTTTTTTCTTTTTTGATTTTTCCTTTGAGAGACTGGCCCCACAGTTTTCACAGAATAAAGAATCTTTTTTAATCGGAGCTCCACACTTTGGACAGAATTTAATAGTTCCTTTTTTTTCTCTTTTTATTTTTTCTCCCCCTTTGGAAGATGCATATTTCTGCTCAGCTGCTGCTCCTGCGATCGTGCTAGCTATTTGCTCCAGTTCGTTCATGTAAGTTTCTAGTACCCGGATCCCCTCACTACTAAGTACCGCAGTCATCAATCCAACAAACGCTGGGGCTCGTGTGGCAATCACTAGACGTTTAACTCCGTCTGCTATCTGGGAGTTGGTAATGGGTCGATTGTGAATATCAAGTCCCTTTTCCAGAGCTTTAATAGCATCATCGATTACTGCACAAATTGTTGGAATCTGTTCCTGTGCCTGAGCTACTCCAGCACCGAAGGTAAAAGTTCCTGTTGGATATTTTTGAGGCAATTCAGAAAATTTGGATTTTAGAGTCAGTAGTTCCTGAACTACCTCAGATGCATTTTTTTTCTTGCCTGACGATTCACCAGATGCGCTCATTGTCTTACCTCTTTTTCCTTTATAAATCGCGAACAGTCTGTTGCATCTCCCTTAAGGGAATATGAACTACTTCTTTTGAACAATACGTAATTCAGAATTTACAACATTGATATAGGAGTTTCCAAATTCAATGTGATTTGTTGCTTTATCGATATGTGATATACGACCGTCATCTCCATATTTGATCATTTCATCAAATGCTTTTATATACCACTCTATCCCCTCCATGAGATTATCATGCATATCCTCAAATGTAATTTTTCCAAGAATAACATCAGATGGTGGAACTATACTATTCATATTAACTCTGGCTGTTTCTAAGTTACGTTTTCCCAACACTGCCACTTCCCTAAATTCCTCCATAGTTATTCGATCATCTGCAAGGTCTATACTGGCTTGACTGGCTATTTTAAGCGTTTCATCGATAAAAGCTAATATTGCAACAACTTCTTCTATGTAGGTGTCTTTATCTAGGTACTTTAGTTGCTGGGGTGATTCTGTAGATGATTTTTCTTCTTGAACGCAACCGCTAAAAACTATTCCAATTACTACTAATATTATTATAAATGCTTTTTCTAATCTTATTATTTTTTTCTTTAACATGCCTATATTATATTCTCTCTTCAGACGTTATAAATTTTTCGTCCTATACGCATACTAAAATATATGCAT
>Ga0315551_10001316_pt1 | contig 18924 bp, 16 predicted proteins | sample SalMarSW160290MG_FD_203678 | JGI IMG/M metagenome (GOLD analysis project Ga0315551, IMG submission 203678) | Salt marsh sediment microbial communities from the Plum Island Ecosystem LTER, Massachusetts, United States - Salt Marsh Sediment SW1602-90 ...
TGGTGTTCGAGCAGGGGCAAACCAACCCAACATAGATAAGTCCGAAAGCACGCATAAAATCAGCCTTTTTCGTTTGACTTCGTTTGTAACGAAGATTACATTGTTCATTATTAATTGCGCAGGCCCGATTGCATCAGAGTGAACTACAAAACAGCAGGTTGGAGAGGCACGAATTACTCTCTGCAATTTCGTATGTTTCGGAAGGAGGTGGTAGGATATTGGCTGTACATCGCTGCCACGGATCATTAATGAACCGATATCACGTAGGTCAGGAGGCTTGTCCTCCTGACGCTAAAGCGAAGGAAGAAACAAAGATCGTCAGGACCACGAGGGTCCTGACCTACTTGACTGCCAATTACGGTAGGTCTCCCCGAGACCTGCCCTACTACTCACGTGCGAAGCTACGGGCTATCGGGAGGCTATAAGATTAACAAAGTAATCGGAAGGGGTGGGAATCGAACCCACCGGGGACAATACGATTGCCCCCCGCACGGCTTTGAAGGCCGGGACCGCCACCAGACGGCTTCCACTTCCAGCTATAGTATACCATGAGAGGTTGCGAATTGCAAACGGCGCGGCGAAAGAATCGTAGGATAGAGGGATCTATACCCGTGAGACTATCGAAAACTTTCGCAAACTGTCAACGAGGGGGTATGCAATAATAGATGAGACCTAATACTACGATGCGTTCAAGGGGAATCAACAATCCCGTTCTGGATGAGAATAGTAGTTCAAAATTCCCGCCTTGGCGGGTGTTTTTGGCGCCACACATGTCGTCTTAATCTCGTTGTCGAGACCTTATGACACAGCCTAGCTGGGGTTTTGACCCACTACCACTTATAAGAGTAGCGCGGGTAAGTTTTTGTTTGCCCTTTGATAAATTAAGCGATAAACTAATAGCGACTTAGTTCGATATTGAGGATATAAGAAGCAGTCGGTGACTGGACGAAATGTAAAGGGATTTAGGTTGGGAGTTTTGAATTTCCTATCCAATGACATTGGGATCGATCTCGGTACGGCCAATACGTTAGTCTATGTGCGCAATCAAGGGATTGTGTTGAATGAGCCGTCGGTGGTGGCCATTGAGCAATCCACCGGCAAAGTACTGGCGGTCGGCTCCGCCGCCAAGGAGATGACTGGCCGTACTCCCGGAGGAATTGCCGCTATTCGTCCTTTGAAAGACGGCGTCATTGCTGATTTTGAAATCTCCGAAAAGCTGATCGCTAATTTCATCCGCCGCGTGGTCAAACACAAATACCTGATGAAGCCGCGGGTGGTTATTTCGGTCCCTTCCGGCATCACCGAGGTTGAAAAGCGAGCAGTACGTGACTCGGCTGAAAACGCCGGTGCTCGTGAGGTCTACCTTTTGCAAGAGCCGATGGCGGCTGCTATTGGAGTTGGCTTGCCGGTGGAGCAGCCGTCGGGAAATATGATAATTGATGTGGGCGGCGGCACCTGTGAAATCGCGGTCATTGCCCTAAACGGCATTGTCAATGACATCTCCATTCGTGTTGCCGGGGATGAGCTTAATGACGCTATTATCATGTATCTGAGAAAAAACTACAACCTGCTCATCGGCGAGCTCACGGCTGAGGATATTAAAATAAAGATCGGATCGGCCTTCCCGCTTGAAAAGGAGCTGTCTATGGAAGTCCGGGGGCGGGACCTTGTGGCCGGGATCCCGAAAAATCTGACCTTGTCTTCGGCTCAGATACGCGAAGCGCTCTCTGAAACCGTCGACATCATGGTGGAGGCCGTGCGGCAAGCGCTGGAAAGAACCGCTCCCGAGTTGGCCTCGGATATCCTTGAAAAAGGGATTATTCTCACCGGTGGAGGAGCCTTGCTGCGCGGACTGGACAAGAGACTCCGCGAGGAGACCAATCTACCGGTCAACGTGGCCGATGATCCCCTGACATGTGTCGTACGTGGCGCCGGAAAGGTTCTCGAAAACCTTGCTCACTACAACAAAGTCTTGGAAAAAAGCAGAAAAGACTAAATTGATTTCTTAAATAAAAGATTGTCGGGTTTCTCATCCGCCCATGGCGGACTCGGAACCCAACCTACGAAAATGCGTTGCCGGAAATATTCACAGGCTTTCTTGCCAGTGGCAAAATTGAATTAATCCTTTTCTTTTTTTCGTTGTCATAATAGCAGAAATTATAACGATGGTGGCTGTTGACCATGAGATTGTCGAGTATCTTTTTCGACGGGCAAAAGAAGGCGACAAAGAAGCCTTTTCAAAGATAGTACGGATGATGATGAAAAATGTAGTGGCGACAACATATCGAATGACCCAGGATCGCGAGAGCGCTTTTGATCTGGCCCAAGAGACATTTATCTCAGCGTGGCAAAACTTAAGCGGCTTCAGACAGGAATCAAAGTTCGAAAGCTGGCTGTACCGGATTGCCTCTAACAAAACGCTCAACTTTTTGAAACGGCGCTCTCAAGGACAGACGTCTTCAATTGATTCTATCCCATTATCTTCCATGGCATTGGGTTCAAGTTCTCATAATCCGGAAACTCCGATGCACCAAAAAGAGTTACAAAACGTTATCCTCAATTTCATGGCTGAGCTGCCGCCCCAGCAGCGATTGGTTTTTGACCTGCGTTTCTACAAGGAACGAACCTTTGAAGAGATTGCTCAAATTACAGGCAAAGCCCTGGGAACAGTAAAAACGCACTACCGACAGGCTATTATTAAACTGCGGGCATTCGCCAAACAAAGAGGATGGCGGTAATGACGTGCTCTCATTTTCAAGAGCAGATGCTGGTATACTTTGGACAAAAGCAACTGCCGACTGATTTGCAAGAACATCTTGCTGAATGTACCACATGTCAGGCAGCGTGGAAAGAATTGTCCAATCTGGGCGACAGACTTGGGGAGAATGATTTATTCCACCCGAACGATGCTCAGGTAGACAGATTAGTATCGAAGATTAGCTCGACCATAGAAGAGATGGAACAAGATAAGAAGCACTACGTGCCCTGGGTGAGGAAAGTCTGGTACACGTATGTCCCGACGGCGGCGGCCGCAGCGCTGGTCTTGGGTATCGCCATTGGGAAATACATGACAGGAGGAACCGCGCCCGACTCCAGAGTAACCGAGATGGCTGTCAATAAAACTGACATCTCCGGTTTGTACGAAGAAGGTGACCAGGAACTGGATGAAGACGCAGTTGTTACTCTTATCGATGATTTTACTGCTCAGCATTCCTCCGACGCAAGCGAATGGCTGCTGGACGACCTCACCGAAGAGGAGCTGAAGTACTTGGAAAAGAGTTTTGATGTAGGAGACTTACTATGATCCCCGTGAGGCATCAAATGAAATTAGTCATGCTGTTGGTTGTCGCAGCGTTTGAACAACAGGCCAGAGCACAAGACGCACTGTTGGAAGCATGCTGGCCTGACAGAGCTGTTTATGCTGAGAGGATTGGTGAGAAGTTGCTTTGTCAAGCCCAGCTTGACCAGCAGCTCGGACAGGATGAACGCCCCCAGGGTCAGAAGCACCAACGTAAAATGGGCACGATGGGGCCTCAGGTTAAACAGCGCAAATACTTGGAGCAGTTCCGCCTGTTAAAGCTTCTTGAACTGTTGGACTTGGAAGAAGGGCAGGATGTTGATTTCATTACTGCTTTTCACTCCATGCGCCAGCAGCGTCGTGTCCAGTACGAAAAGAAAAAGGTGCTGGTTAATAACCTGGCTGATGGACTTCGGGCCGGAACCATTACTGATGATGAAATAAAACAACTTATAAAAGAAGTCGTGGAGTTGGATAATCAGGATAGCCAGATGAAACAGGATTTCCTCACCACGGCGAGGCGGATTCTAACCCCCCAGCAACTGGGGAAGTTTATAGTGTTTCAGGAGAGATTTGAACTTGAATTGTTGGAAACGGTCAGAGCCTTTAGGGAAAGACCGCGTGGCCAGTTGGAGCCCTTGACCCCAGAGGAACCACCTCCTTACGAGCTTAAAGAAAAGGACAGTTCTTAACAACGAAATAACCTATAACAAATGGAGGAAACCATGAGAAGAGTATTGAGTCTGACGGTAGCAGGTCTTTTGGTTTTGTCGTCTGTGACCTTAGCTCAGCCCCGCTGGGGTGGTCGTGGCCAACCTGACCAACCGGCATGGCATCAACCCGAGAAGCCCTGTTCTCAACACGGTCCCCAAATGCGTGTCGGGATGCCCGGAATGAAAATGATTTTGGCCATGGCGGATGATATCAATTTAACCGGCGAGCAAAAAGCAAAGCTCGAACAAATGGTAGTCACTTTCAACCTGGAAAAAGTTGACCAGCGGGCCAAGGTAGAAAAGGCCAAAATCAAACTCCGCGCCCTCATGCGTGATGAAAACGCCAAGGAAATAGAGGTCAACGCTGCGATCGACGCGCTGGCCGGCCTGAAAGCTGAACTACAGAAGATGCGCTATCGCCACCACAAAGAGGTGCGCGGTCTGCTGACGGAGGTTCAAATCGACAAGCTAAAGCAACTACATCAGGAAAAACGTCAACAAATGAAGGGCCAGCGTTCCGGCAAAGTCCAGGGCAGTCCCCGTGGCCCCGGCTACAGATTTGACTTTGACCCTGACTCCGACATCTAACCACTCCCTATTTCCTCACTCGAGAAAAAGCCCGCCCGTGTGCGGGCTTTTTTATTGCATGTAGCAAAAGACAATAGAAACTCCCCAAAAGTGGAGAGGTCTTGGCATCTATTCTCGCTTGTTGTCCGATGAGTTTTTTTCTTGAATTTGCAGATGCTTATCGAATAATTCATAAATTGTCCGGTAAGATTGATAAGAAGGAAGCAAAAAACAATGTGCTCGGATGCGGCACTGGTGATGGATATAAAAGCTGGTAACAAAAAGGCGCTGGGCAAGTTAGTCGAGCGGCACAAGAAGCTGGCCTATCGGCTGGCGCTGGGATTGGTCGGCAACAAGGATGATGCCTATGACATTTCCCAGGAGGCGTTTTTAAGAGTTTATCGGTCAGCGAAAACATACGATGAAAAACAGCCTTTTCTGCCCTGGTTTTACACTATTATTGCCAACCTGTGCCGCACCTGGTTACAAAGACGGGCAAAAAGTGAAAGCCGGATGGTGGCCGTCGATGAGGCGCCTTATCTGCTTGTCGATGATGCAAATCCAGAAATGCACCTGATCCGAAAGGAGACGATCGCCAGACTCCGCCAGGCGCTTCTGGACCTTTCTTTTGACGACCGGGAGATAATAACTCTCCAGCATTTCCGAGGAATGTCGTATGATGAGATTGCTGGCTTGCTCAACATTCCGCGGGGGACAGTCATGTCGCGCCTCTACTATGCCCGCAAGAAACTGGCGACCTTAATGAGGGAAAATGATGGATGAAGATAAACGCAAGTTGTTGGCCGGCTACGTTGATGGTGAGTTAAGCAACGAAGAGCGAGAAGCCTTCGAGCGAGAGATGCAACGTGACCCCCAACTGAGAGCCGAACTTCAAGAGTTTCGCAAACTGAAGGAGGTAACGAGCATGGTGCGATACGCCGATCTGCCGGATGAAGTATGGGAAAGTTACTGGCAGTCACTGTACAGAAAACTGGAGCGTGGTATCGGCTGGATACTTCTTTCGATAGGGTCAATAATACTGCTTTGCTTTGGGCTTCACCAGGGGCTACATGGGCTGTACATTGATCCCACAGTTTCCATTTGGGTGAAAATTGGTGTCACGGCGTTAGGAGGCGGTGTGATATTTTTGCTTGTCTCTTTTGTGCGGGAGAGGTTGTTTGCATACAGACATGACCGTTATCGAGAGGTAACCAAATGATAATCACCACTTCCTTTGAGGTTGCCGGCAAAAGGATTGTCAAAACAATCGGTCTGGCTAAGGGGAACACGATCCGAGCGCGCCATCTCGGAAGGGATATTGCAGCGGTACTTCGTAATGTCATCGGCGGCGAGGTAAAGGAATACACCAAGCTGATTGCTGAAGCGCGGGAGCAAGCGATCGATAGGATGGTAGACGATGCCCAGGCCAAAGGAGCCAATGCTATTATCATGGTACGCTTTTCTACCTCCGAGATCATGAAGGGTGCGGCGGAACTCCTGGCTTACGGCACGGCAGTAATAGTGGAGGATGCGTAACGGCATTCCAAGCTCTACACTCGAATATATCCCCCAATGTTCCCTTGACTAGTTCAGCAGGGGAGCTTTATTCCTTCCATGCAACGCTTTCAGCCCCACAGGAGGATTGACCTCTCAGGTCTTTTGCCCTCTCAGCCGTTCGTATTTCTTTTTCTCATCTATCTGCTGGCCATGCTTTTTCTTACAGGGTTTCGTCTTTTGTTCTTGATGAGTTTTCACCAACAGTTGGCTGATGCCGGCAGCGGGGATGTCCTTAAAGGTTTCTTAATTGGTCTTCGCTTCGACCAGATTGTTGCCCTGTTCATTCTGTTGCCGCTTCTTTTAGTTTTACCGTGGATAAGTTTGCGATTTCGTGTCCTGCGCAAGCTGACCTTAGTTTATCTGATAATCGTTTTCTCGCTGACATTCCTGCTGACTCTAATAGACATCCGGTATTATTCGTATTTCCACTCACATCTGAACTTCATGGCCATCGATTATATCGACGAAGGTTCGATAGTGTGGAAAATGATGGCCACTGATCCAAAGCTCTACTTATTTACCTCGCTCTGGTTATGCTTTTCATTGCTGTTTGCAGTGCTGTCAATCGTCGTTTGTAGAAAAGCTGGGACGCTGCGCCACCGACGCTCGTGGCCCAATCAATTTATGTACTTCGTAGTGGGAACAGCGCTGACCTTTGTAGGGATCAGAGGGAAAGTGAACTTGTCTCCTATAGACTGGGGCGTGGCCTACTACAGCCAAAACCATTTCCTTAACCAACTGGCTCTGAACGGAGTCTACACCCTGGGGCGGGCGATACAAGAAGAACATCACGATCCTCGGCTCTCTTACTTGAGCGAAGCGGAGTGCTTCCCGTTTGCGCCCTTTTCCGAGGGACTGGATACAGTCCAGTCGATGCTGTGGCAGGAAGGTGATAAGTGGCTTGAACCATCGCAATCAATTCTCCGGCGGACCTCTCAGGCGGAGTCACAGATTGGCTTCAAGCCGAATATCATTCTGGTGGTAATGGAAAGCTGGACGGCCCTGCATACTGGAGTCCTCGGATCCACTCGGGAATTAACCCCAAACTTCGACAGTTTAGCTTCAACAGGACTCCTCTTTATAAATTTTTACGCCAGCGGAACTCGGACCAATTACGGTCTGCCTGCTGTGCTGTGTTCCTTCCCGTCGCTTCCTGGTCGATCAGTGATGAAGCGATACCATGCTCGACACCCGTTCCGGGCGCTGTCGGAGATTCTCCACGAGCGGGGCTATTATGACGCCTTTGCCTATGGAGGTGATCTCGACTTTGACAATATGGAAGGGTTTTTTACTCAGAAGCAGTACGACGGGTTTTATGGGGAAGGGTATTTGGGCAGTCAAAACGATTTCTCAAAATGGGGAGTGCCCGATCATGTCGTCTTTGAAAAGAGCGCTAATATCACAGATTCATTGCCGCGACCCTTTCAGTTGACAATCTTAACTCTCTCCAATCACGAGCCGTTCGACCTACCGGATTCATCAGTGCAGCGATACATGGATGCCTCCGACAGCTCCAAGATTTTCAACAGCCAGCTCTATGCCGATTATGCGCTGGGATGTTTTATTTCAAGTATGAAAACGAAGCCTGCTTTTGACAGTACGATTTTCATTTTTACCGCCGACCACGCCAGGTTCGGTTCCGGCAAATATCGAGAAGATCCCCAAAACTTTCATATCCCCCTGTTGGTGTACTCACCCGGTGTGCTGGGAATGAAGAGAAAGAGAATAGCCTCCTTCGGCAGTCAAATTGATATTCTTCCAACCCTCATGGGTCTTTTAGGCGGCGATTATGTCCATGCGAGCTGGGGAAGAAATCTGTTGAAACTGCCCGAAGATGATCCCGGCTTCGCTCCCATGAACGTTTGTGAAAGCATCGCCTGCATAGACCGCACTTATTGTTACTGTGAAGTGCTTGGTCACAGCACAGCTCTGTATGAAACCAAGGCATTAGGGCAAACACTCTCGGACGTGAAGGACAATAGACAAGCCGACTTCCTTCGTGCCCAGCGTCGCCTGCGGATATTCGACCAGATAGCCGAACAGCTCTCTACACCGGGTGCCCCACAGCCGGGTGCCCCATAGCTTGCTGTGGGTTCCTCCAATCCCTAAAGGCTTGTGTGGTAGTGATCCCCGATCGAGGTCGGGGACAAGCCTGTGATCGCAGTTTACAACCGCTCACAGAAATGGGTTTGTTTGGTAATTTTAATTTTAGTCGATAGGCGGCGTCTCCGAGGGCTGGGGGTTGGAAAGGCAACGATGCTCTTGCAGGCGATACAATTGTGTGATAGCCCGATGGAGCTGACGCTCGATGGCATTTTGATAGCGGACGATTCTGAAAGTGTCAGAAGGGGAAGGTCGAACACATGACCGGCGACAGTACGCAACAGCTGTTTTCTCCACCAGTATTTCATCCAGGACGCCAAACGGTTTGAGTTCGTTGATTGGTAAGCCGCGATCAGAGATTGCGGCCAGACAAGATGCGGGAGTCCGTGGGCCGCAGGCATTGCCTGATTTAATGGAACGCTGTGCGTTGCGCCGGTTAGCCTCGAGCTGCTTCGAGCTATTGCCTGACATAATTGTGCCTTTCTGTTACTAAAGGGAGTGAAGGAAGAACCAACAGCGAAGTTGATGTGAATTTGCAGGGGGCTGCCAAGAATAATATCAAGCCCCGAGTAGGCTTGACCTACTGAACTACTGATGGGGTACGCGGTTCATTGTCCCACCTTGTTGGGCGGCGATAAGAGATTGTGACAATACATCCCGTTTTGATTAAGTTATTTGTCTGTTTTCTTATCCCTTTCCTCATGGAATACTGCATCGACCCCAAACATATCAACGTCTCTATCCAGCATCTGAAATGATTCTGACGATGCGACTTTGTCAAAGCCTTTTTCAAGTAATTTCGAGACGGCTTCTTGCTGACGTACGGAAAGCTCATTGTAACCCAAATCCACTACTTTGGCTCTTTCCTTGAGATAATTGAAAAACTGCATAGGTAAAGTCACGTTTCCTCCAATGGTTCCGTGCTTAACGTGAATCTGTGTACCTACCCATTGGCGAGGGTATGATATGTCTATGAACCCAAGAAGCGTGATTTTCCCCATCTTTGTGTATATGAAGATTGGCCGGCCTTCTGATAGTCCAAGATTTATGTGTGACCCTCGCGTCATAAAACGATTCATGTTTGGCGGGAGATCCAGCGATCCACTGAATCTGTCAATAGAGTCAAAAAATATCATGTGCTGTTGAAATGGGCCTGGATGCGGACGGAAATCTAAAATGAATTCTTTCCAGATAGCAAGCGCTTTGTCAACAAGCAGAAGTTTCTCTTCAGTGTATTCTTTTTGCAGCCGTGCTACATCAATATACCAACTCAGTGAACGCCATGAAACTGAAGTAGCAAACTTGAGTAACCACGAACCATATTTGAAGGGCTTTTGTTCTTTGCGATTTAAAGGATAATAAATGTGCTTAGCAAAGAGAGTTTCCCATTTGTTAAATCGTCTTTCACAATCTCCACAGAGCCAGTGTAGTTTTAGACCATCTTGAGTGCGGCGATTAATCGGCTGATTGGTCCGTAGAAAACCTGTCGCTGATGTTCTCTTCTGGTGGTTGAACACAAACTTCGGAATTATATGGCTTTCAACCAAATCATTCTCACAACCACAGAACCTACAAATACCAAACTTGCCCATATTCATTCGTTTTGTTTTCTGCCATGTGCCGACGCGGAAGGGATTTGCGATCGCGGTGTACCCCAGCGCTTCGAAAAGAAGTTGCCACGTCGCTTCGTTCCTCGCAATGACGATTTTGGTGTGTTATACACGAATAAATGTTGTACGAGAGAGGTAGTGATGTCAAGCTTTAAGTTGAAATGCTACACCTCTATTGTCGAAACCCACAAGGGGATTTCGACCTACAGTATGTTGTCGGAACCGCAGAGGTTCCGACCTACAGCTTTATTTCCCCCACCGCTTTTTCAACGGTATCTACAATTGAGCCGTCACGCACAAGACTGGTGACAACCTCAATATCCGGGTACAACGGTCGGTCATTGACCAGCTTCTCTAACTTGCTTCGGATAATGGAGTAGGCAGCCTCTGTGCCTTTGCCTGCCCTCAGCGGTCGTTTGAAGTCAAGCGCCTGGGCTGCCGACATAAGCTGAATGGCCACTACGATTTCCGTGTTGCGGACGATTTCCGTCAGTTTCATAGCCGAGATCGACCCCATGCAGAGGTGGTCTTCCTGATCGGCTGAGACGGAGATGTTGTCAACCACCGCCGGATGAGAGAGTATCTTGTTTTCGGACACCAGCGCCGCCGAGGAGTACTGCGCCACCATCAGGCCAGAATTAAGACCTTTCCCTTCAACCAGGAAATCAGGCAAGCCAGACAGGACGGGATTAAGCAGGCGGTTGGTGTGGCGCTCGGCGAGGTCGGCAAATTCAGATATCGCAATGCAAAGGAAATCCTGCGCCATTGCCACCGACTGACCGTGGAAATTCCCGGTTGCAAGATATTCGTCCTCTTCAGTGAAAAAGAGCGGGTTGTCGGCTACGCCGTTGATTTCATCTATATGCTCTTTCATTGCATACCGAATGGCATCAAGAGAGGGTCCCAATATTTGAGGAATGCAGCGCAGCGAATAGGCATCCTGCACTTTGCCCTTATTGGCCGGTATTGCCTGGGAGCCCTCCAGAATCCTGCGGATGTTTTCTGCTACGACAATTGGACCGCGGTGATTCTTGATTTTATGTACCCGCGGGTCAAACCCGGCAGGATTTGAGCCGACGCAGTCAAATGTCATGGCGGCGGCAATAATCGAGTTTTTGGCCAGTTTCATAGCATCAAACAGCGCTAGTGCGCCAACCCCTGTAAATGCTTGGGTGCCGTTAATCAGACCCAACCCTTCTTTGTACGACAATTTGAGCGCGGCAATCCCGGCGGCCTTCATCGCCTCAGCACCGGACATCCTCTGGCCGTTGCAATCAGCCCGGCCTTCGCCTATGACCACCTCGGCCATCTGAGACAGCGGCGCCAGGTCACCGGAAGTGCCAACAGAACCCTTTTGATAGATCACCGGATGTACCCGTTTGTTCAGCATCTGTACCAGTGTTTCCACAATCAGGAGACGCACGCCGGAGTACCCTTTGGCTAGCATATTTGCTCTCAGTAGCATTGCCGCGCGCACGTCGCATTCGGGGATGTCTTCGCCAACTGCGGCCGCATGCGAATAGACGATACGCCTTTGCAGTTCCTCCCCCTGTTCAGGTGAGATCTGAATGCGGGCAAATTCGCCGATGCCCGTTGTAACGCCGTAGATCGGCATGTTCGCTTTGACCTTACGCTCGATTACAGCCCGGTTGGCTGTGATGGCTTCTCTTGCCTCTTCGGACAGGCTGACTACGGCCGGGCCTCGGCAGACCGCGTCTATTTGTTCGATGGTCAGATCGTTGCCGGTCAGAATAACCTCTTTTATCGCCATTTCTCTATTACTCCATGCTTTTATTTGTATAGCAAGACGCTCAGTTTGACAATTGTGTTTTAGTGAATACGTGTGACAGTGTTACTCATCTTGGAGGCCGGAGGCTGAGGTCGGTGTGTAACGGGTCATGACTGTCGTAACGGGTCTGGACTGGACACCTAAAGAGCAATAAGCCCTCACGGTAAAAGACATTTCATAACCTCCAAGAACAAAGATACGTTATAAAAAGCGGTTGTCAATCAAATTCCGACAGGCCATATTGAAAACATGTCGACTCCGCCGGGGCTTAATGAATTTTTGCGCCGCCAGGCTTTTATCGCCTTTGATACCGAGACAACCGGTCTGTGGGCACCGGTCAACAGGTTGGTGGAAATAGCCGCGGTCAAGTTTTGTCTGGACCAGCCTCGCATGGATACTTTCCAATCCCTGATAAATCCCCAACGACCTATCCCTGACGAAGTAATCGAAATTCACGGCATAACCGATGATGTGGTCGCCGAGGCTCCAACAGCCAGGCCGGTACTGGAGCAGTTTATCGAGTTTTGCGGGGATGGTTCTATCCTTATCGCTCACAACGCCCTGTTTGATATCTCCTTTGTTAACTGCGAACTGGCTCGCGTCGGTCTGGAGTTTGGCGACAATCTTATTCTTGATACGGTTGACATCTTCCGCCGACTTTACCCCGGCCTTGAATCGTATTCATTGCTGTCGCTGGTGACACAGTTCGACATTGCTCAAACGCAACAGCATCGTGCCCTCGAAGACGCCCATCTGGTTCGTCGTTTATTTTGCATGGCGGCTGAACAGCTTGGACCAATAGAGAACGTGGCCGATTTAAAATCATCTTTTACAACCTGTACGATATCTGAATGGCCGGGTGAAGCCAAAGAGCTGCCAGCTGAATTCGGGGAATTGAACCGAGCTTTGAAACAGAATCTAAGAGTAGAGATCATCTATCAATCCGGTTCGGAACTCGTGCGGACCAGAGTCATTCAGCCTAAGCAGGTGTATGTTCTCGGATCGACTTTTTACATAAATGCCTTTTGCGAACGCGCTCGAGCCGAGCGAACATTTCGCCTGGACCGAATCGAGGAGTTTAGAATCTTAGAGCGATGAGCGAGATGTTCATCGTCCTATCCTCCAGCGATAGCTTGGTCCGCAACTTTTGAAAGTTCTGTTTTAGTATGAAACCAAACGTCGAGCAGACGAGGTTTTCTTTTACTACGATCTATTGCTTATACCTCGTCTTGTTGATAGCGGTTTTTACAGCCAGTTTTTTCCCCAATCATCGCACCTGGGGTTTCAACGTTTGGGGATATTTCTCCGTCTGGGTTCCGTTCATCCTTTTGGGACTGGGCCTTGTACTACCGACGACATTCCTGTTCTCAGTACGGCATCGTGCCTGGACTGTCACCGAAGAATGCCATGTCTTTGATAGAAAGTACCTCCTGGCAACCACATGTCTTATTGTGTTATTAGGTTTAGCCTTTTACTTCTTACGCGCCCGTACCCATTTCCTGGGTGACGGCTACACGCTTATATCACTCTTGTCATCGAGCCACCCCTTGATAGAAAAGTATCGTGAGCTGGGCGAATCCCTGGCACACATCTGGTTGTACGCTACCATAGGGGGTAATAGTGAACATGATGCCGTCCTGACATACCAGATTATTTCCATTGCTGCCGGCATAGTATTTCTTGTAAGCGTAGCTCTCTTTTCAAAAGCCATTTTCAAAGAAACGAACAGTCGCCTGTTGTTTTTCCTGGGAATGGTGTCGGGTGGATACATGCTTCTGTATTTCGGGTATGTAGAAAACTACTCACTGTTTATTCTATCTGTCGTTGCCTATTGTCTAACGGGGCTATTGGCCTTGAAAGGGCAGCAGAGCCGATGGGTATTACTTCTGCTACAAGCACTCACTATCTTCTTTCACATATTTGGTGTTACGTTGATACCTGCCACGGCTTATCTTTTAATAAAGAACTCCAAACTTGAAGACCAGCTTTTGCGGTTAAGCCGAAAAACCAAGCTGTTGATCGGTCTGGCCATCGTAGGGCTGGCGTTATTCGTTTTTTCTTATGCGTACTCCACCGACTATTTCTTTCGCTTAGCATTGGTTTCTTTATTTAACCACCGGTTTGTCCAGGAAGGATATACTCTTTTTTCCCTTAAGCACCTTGCTGACCTTGGCAACTTATTGATGGTTCTGTTGCCGGGTTTGCCGATCTTCTTGGTGGTTCTCATGAGAATACCGTTGCGTCGACTTCTTAAGAGGGCTGAATATCGGTGGCTTGGTATTGTTGTCATTTGCACACTCGGGGCAACGTTTATTTTCGACCCCAAAATCGGAATGCCGCGAGACTGGGATCTTTTTTCTTTTCCCGGTATTCCACTTTCGGTGCTGTGTTATTATACAATCCTTGACAACCGCAGAAGAATTTATGGCTATGCGAGCATAATCATGTTGTCGGTCGTCCTGGGATTCCTGGTGTTGATACCGCGCGCGGTCTCATTAACCATCCCCAAAGTGGCAATAGACCATTTCAGAAACTACCTCTATTGGGACAGAGTAAAAAATCAAAACGGATGGATCTTTCTTACCAGTTATTATAAAAGCGTTGGTGACAGCACCAAGTGGGCTGAAGCGCTAGTAGAATGGAAGAGCAACTTCCCCGAAGAACGCTTGATGGCCCAGGCAAATGAACTCTATTACCAAGAGAAAAACATTGGCCAGACACTCGTATTGTTGTACAGAATACTGGATATAAATCCCACGTATCCTGCGGCCTACTCTTTCCTGGGATTTTGCTACTTGGAATTGCAGCAGTATGATAGTGCCACGACATTGTTGAAATTGGCTGATGCCCTGAGTCCAAATAGGCCAAACAACATCAATAACCTCGGTCATGCCTACTTTTATAAGGGAGAATATAAAAAGGCTGAAAAGGCATTCCTCAAGGCAGCGTATCTTGACAGCGCTGGTTATTCAGCTCAGTACAATTTGGCGCAATTCTATCGATATCGCAAACAACCAGATAAATACTACCACTACCTGGCAATAGCGGCTTCTCGACCAAATGCGCCAGCGCCGATTGTGAAGGAGCTGATCGGCTATCATTTACAGCAAGGTGAAATTAAGCAGGCCGCCGGTATATTCAAGGGAGCCGAACAGTTGTATTCCGACACTGCATTTGTAAGGAGTATCAAAGAGCTGTACCCGCAGTTAGATAGTCTGTTGCAATGAACTCTCAATATTACTCGGCCCGACTCCGTTAAAAACAGTTTGACAAGCGAGCGGAAGCAGCTATTTTAGCTGATGTGAGTGCCGCTCTGAAAAGCGGATATGGGGGTGTAGCTCAGTGGTAGAGCACCTGCCTTTTAAGCAGGGTGTCGATGGTTCGATCCCATCCACCCTCATATTTTTTATACATCAAGCGTTACTCATATTTCTGGTGGGACAATAGGTAAAGTGGGGCAGAACCCCGCCAAAGGGGGATTCTGCCTTACTGTGGATTGACAGCTTTATTTCTTGCACACACAAGTAATTTAAGTATCATGTATCATAATAGTGAACATGGATACCTCTAGCATTTAGTCGGAACAAAAAAGATGGACTATAAAGTCAGGACCAAGATCAGACAAATCGTCATTGACGAAAAGGTGCCGCTGGACACGATCGTCACTATCCTGGGGCTGGTGCGAACAGCCAGAGTCGGCAAGGGTGTGGCGTTTGTTGAGGTCAACGACGGTTCCTGCATGCAAAACATTCAAGGAGTTATCGCGGAGCCGAAAAAACACCCTGTGCTGGAGAAAATTCTCACCGGCGCGTCGGTCCGAATGAAGGGCAAGTTAATCCTTTCTGAGGGTAAAGGACAGAAATATGAGATCGCTGTCGTCACACTTGATCTCATTGGCGCAGCCGATACCACCTACCCTCTTCAGAAGAAGCATCATAGCTTCGAGTTTCTCAGAGAAATCGCCCACCTTCGTCCCCGCACCAATATCTTTGGGGCGGTCAACCGCATCCGTTCCAAGCTGGCCTATGCCATTCATAAGTATTTTCAAGAACGTGGATTCTATTACATTCACACGCCGATTATTTCCGCCTCTGACTGTGAAGGGGCGGGCGACCTGTTCCACGTCTCAGCCTTTGATTTCAAGAATATCCCTCTCAAAGACGGCGCGATCGACTGGAATTGCGACTTTTTCGGCACTGAGACCTTCCTGGCAGTATCGGGGCAACTCGAAGCTGAGCTGGTCGCTACCGCCCTGGGAGATATTTACACTTTCGGGCCGATCTTCCGAGCAGAAAACTCCAACACCAGCCGCCACTCTTCTGAATTCTGGATGATTGAACCGGAGATGGCCTGGGCGGAGCTGGAAGATAACATGGATCTGGCTGAAGATTTCGTCAAGTCGCTATTTCGATATGCTTTGGAAGAATGCTCTGAAGAGATGGATTTTTTCGGCCAATGGATCGACAAAGAAGTGCGGCAGATGCTGGAAGGGGTCGTTAAAGCTGAATTTGAGCGGATTAACTATACCGAGGCAGTCAAGATTTTGGAGTCGTCGAGGGAGAAGTTCGAGTATCCGGTCGAGTGGGGTCTTGATTTACAGACCGAACACGAGCGCTATCTGACCGAAAAGGCCTTCAAAAAGCCGGTCATGGTCTACGACTTCCCGGAAGAGATAAAGCCTTTCTATATGCGTGTTAACGACGACGAGAAAACTGTTCGTGCGATGGATGTCTTGGTGCCCCGGGTGGGTGAAATCATCGGCGGCAGTCAGCGTGAGGAACGCTATGAGGTGCTTATGGATCGGATGAAAAAGAAGGGGATTACCAATCCGGATGCCTACCATTGGTTTCTTGATATCCGCCGATACGGCACTATGCCGCACTCCGGGTTCGGGCTGGGTTTTGAACGAGCGCTGATGTACATTACCGGTATAGCCAATATCCGCGATGTCCTGCCGTTCCCAAGAGTGCCGCGGTGGGCGAAGTTTTGATGTAATACCATACAACTCTCAACTAAAGGCAGTACTAATACAATAGGGCTGATGTCCGGCGCTTCTACCAATTCTTCCCGGTGGATAGCACTCGCATAGATCGTGCTCTACAATGCTGAGAGAAATTTTTCGGTTTTCCAGCCCAGGGAAATGTTCAAACAAAGAACGCCCTGTGCCGGGGGAGGGAAACGACACAGGGCGACAAAGGCGACTCTGGTGTAAAACTAAGCGCTTAGTGCTGGTCGCCTTTTTGCGCGCTATCGTTTATAACCATACTATACGAAATTTGGTTTCAAAATTCGTTAAAATCAAGTTTTTTCTGCCCATGACAACGAAATGCCCTTTCCCTCAGGATAGGCCCATGCAGCCCAACTGCTGACCAGCGAACAGTCCAGAAGAGGCAAGGCCTTATGGTATTAACCCTTTTGCTATAGTAGGCCAAAACTGTGAAATCTTTATTCACGTCGTTCTGAGTGAATGCTTGAGTTGCAACTCTTCAGGTCAGCTTCGAACGGTATATTGGTTTTGTTACGGTCCACTACATAAGGCCACAATTGCCTTCATGCAGGAGCTTACCTTACACCGCCGTGCATTGAGGTGGGGAACGTCTATGGTGATCCTAGTGAGAAAATCAACGTCGCTGGTCTTCAGAAGCTTCCAGGCAATTACAGGATTTTACCGACACCTGGACGGAAAAAGAACCCAAAGCCGTCAGAGCCTTCGTGAGAAACTTTGACTGTTGCTTGATCTACCTGGAGTACCCTGACCCCATCCGAACCATGCTGAAAACCTATAATCCGATCGAACGCTATCTGGAGAAGATTCGCCGACGGATCATCCCCATGAGAGCGTTCAATAACACCAAAAGCGTTGAGAGAATAGTCTATGGCATTATAGCTTATGTGCTAAACCAACAACCGGGTATGCCCTGTTTCGAATTTACACATACCGCTTGACAAGATGGTGTTGTAGGTGAAGACAAAAATGTATTGACAAATATACTAAACTAAGTTATGTTACTAATGAGTAGGGAAGTTGAGAAGCTCTATTATTAAGTGTTTTGTAATATCCCCACCATACCCTCAAGAATAAAAGAAGGTTTCAAACGCTAAACAAAGGAGTGTAACAATGAAACGCATCATTCTGGTATTGGCCTTTGGGCTAATTCTTGTCGTGAGCTTAGGGGGCCAGGCATTTCCGAGAATGCAACCATTCGACTACCAATCCCCGTGTCTCGATGGTGACGAGCATACCTGGGGCGGTGAACAAGAGGGAGGAGTGCCCGATCTTGGCTATGTTATTCATGATCCATCTCATAGGATGGTAACCGGTTTCATACGTCTGGATGTCTTTTTGAACAGCTTCTTCTTGAAGTTGTGGCTTGTTGATGATACCCGCACAGGTGTCGCAACACGGGCCACATACTACGTTAAACCAATCCATCATGACAGTTATGACGGGAAACTGGAGGCAAACTCGAATAACAAAGGTAATTAGAGATGAGTAAGAACGTTAACCACGGCAGTGAGTTCCGCCGTGCCATGGATCATTACATGGCGTCATTGATCAACAAGCGGGACTTTGCCGGAGCCGTCAGGTACTACGAGGACAATCGTAGTGAGCTTGAGGCGATCGGCGACACAGTGGCGGGATCGATTTATCGCCGCGCTGCCACGGCCTACGCTTCCCTTTCTAATTACCCCACGGCGCTCAAAACCGCCCGAATCGCTCAGCACGTTGTTGCCAAGCAGGGTGACAGTGTTCTTTTAGGTGAGGTCTTTGTGAGCCTCGGTGGTATTCTTCGCGATATGGGTGAGTGGAAGGAAGCAGAAAAGGCCTTTCGTGACGCTGAATCGATATTCCGCCGCCAAGATTACTTTGATGGCCAGAGTCGGGCGCTTAACCTGTTAGCCGGGTTGTTTTACAAAGCCGCTGATTACAAGAACTCGCTGACAGTGCTTATGGACGCCATTGCCGTTGCCCGCAAATTAAATGACCGAAAAAAACTGGCCTACATGATGGGCAACATAGGTCGTATTTACACATTCCTGGGTGACGTTAGCCAAGCGCAAAAGCACTTGCAGATAAGCATCGAACTGTCTACCCAACTGTTCAATTGGCCGGAGGTTGCCCGCACCTACCTGGCCCTGGGCTATCTTCACATTCAACAGGGGGCGTATGACAGCGCCGAAGATGCTCTTGATCACGCTTATCAGTATCTTGTCACAACTAATAGTCAGCGGGATGAAGTGATCTACCTGACCTACCTTGGAGAACTGCGCTATCTGTGTGGGAGG
>Ga0315551_10001318_pt1 | contig 18919 bp, 21 predicted proteins | sample SalMarSW160290MG_FD_203678 | JGI IMG/M metagenome (GOLD analysis project Ga0315551, IMG submission 203678) | Salt marsh sediment microbial communities from the Plum Island Ecosystem LTER, Massachusetts, United States - Salt Marsh Sediment SW1602-90 ...
TGATTTTGATTTAATTCTATCACTGTTTTTTGCAGCTCACAAGCATCCACGGGATCAGTGCGCAGCAGCAATGGATATTGAGATGCATTTGCCAACATCGAATGGAACTATGTTGCTCGTATTTCTTGATGAATTGCCTCCCACCTGAGTGCGGTTCAGCGGGAGCGCTGCACACCAATCCGGGGGCAGTGCTGTCGGATCGGACAGCGGGAGCAGAAGGGGCTCACCGGTGTACAGACGGTCTGCCCGAATCGCACCAGGAGCTCATTGATCGGAATCCAGTACCTGCGGGGAAGGACCTTCTCCAAGGCGCCCTCGGTCTGCTCCGGCGTCTTTGTCCGAACCCAGCCCAGGCGGTTGGAGATGCGGTGCACGTGGGTGTCCACGCAGATCCCGTCCAAACCGTAGCCCAGGTTGCGCACCAGATTGGCGGTCTTGCGCCCCACCCCTGGCAGCTCGAGCAACTGCTCCATGCCCTGCGGCACTCGCCCCTCATACCGGGATACCAGTTGCTCCGCCACAGCTTTCAAATTTTGCGCCTTGGTGTTGTAGAAACCGGCCGGGTAGATCAGCTCGGCGATCCGCTTCCGCTCGAGCCGGGCGAGCTCGTGCGCTGTTGGCGCCCGGGACAGCAGCCGCTCGGAGGCGGCGGAGGTCACCTCGTCCTTGGTGCGCAGGGAGATCATCGTGGATACCAGGATGTGGAAAGGATCCCGCTTTCGCTCCGCTACGGCGGATACCGAAGGAAGGGGGGAACCCTCTACGTACTCCCGGAGGGTGGCGATAATTGCTTCCGGGCAGCTATCAGTCGGAGAGCTTCCGGTCGGCGTCCCGCCTGCGGGCGAGCTCACGGTTCCTCCACCAGAGCTACGGCATAGGCCTCCACGGCATGGCCCTGCCCGGTCAGGCCCAGTCCTTCCTTAGTCTTTGCTTTCACCGAGATTGCGGCGCCGGGAATGCCCAGATCCATGCTGAGAGTGCTCCGCATCTGTTCGATGTAGGGTCCAAGACGGGGCGATTCGAGGATGATCGTCGCGTCTACGTTTCTGGGCCGAAATCCTGCTTCCCCCAGAACCTTGAGGGTTCGCTCCAGAAGAATCCGGCTGGAGATGTCCCGATACTGCTCGTCGGACGGCGGAAACAACCGTCCGATATCACCGAGGGCGCACGCACCAAGCAGGGCGTCGATCAGGGCGTGGATCAGAGCGTCGCCGTCCGAATGCGCCTCCGGACCCAACGTGCTCGGAACCTGTACGCCCCCCAGAATGAGGGCTCGTCCCGGCACCAGGCGGTGACTGTCGTAGCCGAAACCGATTCTCATGGCAGGTCCTCTTTGAAGGTGATTTTCCTGTTCATCCTGTCCCCGGAAACCGTAAACACCCCGGACCAGTAGGCGGCGTAGACTTCGGCGTCGTCGATGAACAAGCGGGGATTTGCTTTCGCCCGCCGGTGAGCCTCGAGGATCCGCCGGTATAGGAATCCCTGGGGTGTCTGGGCCAGTTTGTACTGTTCCCTGGGTAAATCCTCCAGGATCAATCCCGAAGGCCCGATCCTCTTTGGCGCCTCGTTGGCATCCACCACCGGAATGCAGGCGCCCCATTTCCGGGCACCTTCCAGGACGCTTTGGATTAGAGCCCGGTCGATCCAGGGACGGGCTCCGTCATGGATCAACACGATGTGCGGCGGCTGTTTTCGCAGGGATTCCAAGCCGAGACGAACCGATTCCTGGCGGGATTTTCCTCCGGCAACGAAGCGGATCCGGCCGGCGTCGAGTTGGGGCTGGAGGAGGTGCCGTACCATAGGAATATCTGCTCGAGGTAGGGTGATGACGACTTGCAGGGTAGGTGTGAGCTCAAGAAACGGACCGACCGCCCGGCTCAAAACCGGCCGACCGTCCAGAGGGGCGTACTCTTTTTTTTGCTGATCCGCCCAGCGCTCGCTGGACCCGGCTGCGGTAATGATAACCGCGTCGGAGCTCAATTCACCTCCATCTTGCTCAGGACAAGCTCCTCTACCTCTTCCTTACCCTTTTGCAGGGAGAAGGAGATCTCGTCAACAAGGAGCTTCAAGGCGCTGTCGTACAGTTTCCGCTCCAGGATGGGAAGCTCTTTGATCCTGCTGCGATGATAGAGGGCGCGAACAACCGTGGCTATGTCCAGGACGCTGCCCTTCTTCAGCAGGTCCAGATTGTTTTGATAGCGGGCCTTCCAGTCCGTCGGCACAGGCTCGTACTCCTCGGAGATCAGCTTGAGGGCTTTGTTGGCCTGACGCTTGTCCACGATCGGTCGGATCCCCAGCTCGTCCGCCTTGTCCACAGGAACCATGATCGTCATGTCCGACACTTCCAGGTAGATTATGTAGTACAGAAGCTTTGTGCTGCGAAAAACCCGTTCCTCGATCGATTTGATCTGACCTACGCCCTGGAGAGGATAGACGATCTCCTGTCCCTTCTTGTATCTCAGCTTGCGGGTGCGGGATCTGCTGGTTTTTGTTTTAGCCGCGCTCTTGGCCGTTCCCGCCTTCGTGATGGAGGAGCGCCTGCTTCGAGTCGAAGTTTTCTTCGAGGTTGAATTCGCTGCCGCGGGTTTCTTGCCGGATGTTGCCTTTTGGGTAGTTTTTGTTGCCGAGACGCTCTTCTCACCCGTGGCACTGCTTTTCGCAGCCGGTTTCTTCTTGGATTTACTGTCGCCCTTTGCAGCCTTTGTCGTCTGAGAGGATTTCTTTGAAGTTGTCGCCATTACAGGGAGAATAATACAAAAAAAGGGAAACGTAGTCAAAGGAGTAACATTCGGTTCATAATGGTGCAATCTCGATCACGTCATGACGATCCGAAGAGTTATGTCCATGCTCGCTTTCCCCTTCCTGTTTCTCGTGCTCCTCGTGTTGACAGTCGTGTTCTGGCGCGAGTTGTGGACCTTGTTCGGTTCGCCCCAGGCGCTGCGGGAATGGATCCGCGGCACCGGAGTCGTCGCCCCCCTGGTCTTCGTAGCCGTGCAGGCCCTCCAAGTGGTGTTTTTTTTCATCCCGGGGGAAATACCCCAAGTGGCAGGTGGTTACATGTTCGGCCTGTGGACGGGCACGGGTCTCTCTTTGACCGGCATCACCCTGGGGGCGACTTTCAATTTTGTGATCGCCCGCCTATTGGGTGTACCCTTCGTCAACGTTCTGTTTTCAGCGGAAAAAGTTGAACGGGCGCGCAGAATTACCGGTTCCCCCAAAGCCAGGCTGTCTTTCTTTCTGTTTTTTTTAATCCCCGGAATTCCAAAGGATATTCTCTGTTATATGGCGGGACTGTCCGTGATGAAGCTCCACATCTTCCTGCTCTTCTCGACTCTGGGGAGGATCCCCGGAATCGTAGGCAGTGCTCTGATTGGAGACGCCGCCGCGGACAGACGCTGGATACTGGCCGGGACAATCTTCTTCGTTGCAGCGGTGTTGTTTGTTCTGGGCTTTCTCTTTCGGGAGAAGATCCAGCGTTTTCTGGAGGAACTCGGGCGCAGGCGTCGAAACAGGAGCAAGGTTTAAAACTTTACAACCCCGGGGGGCACCCGAAGAGCCCGGAAACGCAAGTACTTGAGGGGATGGATGTTCAGGACATTCGGAAACCATCCCTCCACCTTGTCCAGATCGATCAGGTTGAACGCCGGGGTATGGCTTATCGGCAAGACCACCGCCTTCTGAAGCAGCAGCCCCTCGCTCTCTCCAAGGGTTTCATACCGTTCCCGCCCCTCTTCCCCGAAAGATCGCTCGATAAGAGAGTCGAACTGTTGATCGGCGAAGCGGGCGTCGTTTAGATTGCTGTCGGTTGTCCACATCTGCAGGAAGGTCAGGGGGTCGGCATAGTCGCCGATCCAGGTGGCCGAGCCGATCGTAAAATCCGGCTTCTTCACCTCCTCCAGATAATCCTCGAAGGGGAAGGACCGAAAGATCACCTCCAACCCGAGATCCTCTTTCCAGGCCGTGGCCATAAGCTCGGCGATGCGCTGGCTCTCCGAGTCACCCGGCAGCTTGAATACCACCGCCGGCAAACCCCTGCCGCCGGGATAGCCCGCTTCTTCCAGCAGCCGAAGCGCCTCTTCACGGTTTGAGGTGTCGATGCCTTCGACTTCAGGATACCCGGGGATCCTGGGAATGAGATTGCTCGTCGGTAGAAGCACCTCATCCTCGTTGCGGATCCGCTCCCACGATGTGAGCAGGACCAGGGCCCGGCGGACCCGTTCGTCTCTCCAGGGTTCCTCAGTGCAGACGAAGAAGAAGTAGCTGGTAGCGAACAGGGGATTGAACACGATCTTGGTACGGTCAAGCAGCAGTTCGGTATCCCAGTTGTTCGACCAATGGATCTCTCCTTTGTTGAACCCCTGGCTGATGGCTTCTGGATCATCCATGAAACGAATCCGCAAGCTTTCCAGCTCAACCCTGGAGGCGTCCCAGTACAGCTGGTTCTTCTTGAGTACCAGCTCTCCCGGTTTTCGTTCGTGGATGTAATAGGGACCGTTGCCGATAAGGGTTTGATCCCGATCCCATCCCTCCCGGTCCCTGTAGGAGGAATGTACCGGCGCGAAGGTCATATGACAGAGTAACTTGAGAAAATGACTGGCCGGCCGTTCCAACTCGACTTCCAGCTGCGTCGGTGAGATCACCCGGATTCCCAGATCTTCGACATCCCGACCCAGGCGGTAATCTCTGGCTCCTTTGATTATGTCGAGCAAAAACGAGTACTCCGACCCGGCTCCGGGCTCCAGCACCCGCAGCCAGGAATCCAGAAAATCCTGGGCCTGCACCGGATCTCCGTTGCTGAAGCGGGCGTTTTCCCTCAAGGTGAAGGTGTATACGGTTCGGTCGGGGCTTATCTTCCACTGGGAAGCAACCGCCGGGATCGGCTCCAGGGAGAACGGGTCATAGCTCAGCAGACCCTCGTAAATGCCCGTGGACAGCTCGGATTCCATCGTCGTGTAGATATGCCGCGGATCCAGCACGAGATTTTTGGGGGCATAGACCAGGACGAACTCACTCGGCTCCTCCCGCTCTTCCTCCTGGGCGGGCAGGGCCGTCACAACCGTCAGGAGAGCAAGCGCCGCGAGGAGCAGTCGTTTCATGTCCATAAGGCAACAATACTGATTTTTGTCAGAAGAGGCTATACGAGCGGATTTCTTTTACCCGCAGCTTCACATCGGCTCGGGTCGTATAGGCGCCGGATTGAATGATGGTATGGGGCTCGTTCCAGATGAGGATCTCTCCGGTCACTTCTCTGGGTTTGTTGAAATACACGGGTCGAAGAGCTTCCCGCACGGCGTTTTTTAGAGCTTCCTGGAGAGCCTGTTGCTTTCCCTCCGGGCTGGGTGCGGTGAAAACGCTGTGAGTGCCCACCCCCGAGCTTGCCTCCACGGAGTTGCTGGACCAGGCCCGCCTGCGGGCAACCTGAAAGTCCTCCAGCTGGTAGGTGATCTTGACGAACAGCAGGCTGTCTTTGACATAGGCATCGGCTATTCGCATGTTCGGATCGCCCCAGAGGATCTCGGCGACCGGGGTCATGGCGAACTCCTCCCCGAGCTTTCGAACCGTGTCACCGGGGGTGTAACGGAAGCGGTAGCCGTAGATCATGCCGGAGAGGATCGACCGGGCTTCCTCCAGGACGCGGCGCTGAGCCTCTTCGGTGGAGAGGGGATAGTCCTGGTTTTCCTGCACCATCGGTTCCAGCTCACACCACAGGCGCACGCTGATCGGGTAGCCCTGAGCATGGCAGAGCAAAGGAAGGAGGATCAGGACCGCAATCGAGATGGTATGTCGCAGCATTCACCCTTAGTATCGGCAGAATGCTATCGGCGTCTGAAAAACACCCTGGCCGGATTGATCCCCATCCGGATGAGAAAGTACAGATAGCCGAAGAGGAAGCCGGCCAGATGGGTCAAGTGGGCGACTCCGCTTCGCGTTGCAACGAACATGAAGACCAGCTCCAAACCGACGAACACGAGCACGGCGATCCGAGCCGGTAACGGTATGAAAAAGTTGACGAATATGGTGGTGTCCGGAAAGAACGTGGCAAATGCGAGCATTACACCGAAAATCGCTCCGGAGGCGCCGACCACCGGAACCATGGCCATCCCGATGTACCAATTAACCGCAACCGTGGCTATTCCGGCACCGACTCCGGTTATGAAGTAGTACAGGAGGAACTCGGAGCTTCCCACTCTGTGTTCCAGACGGGAACCGAAAATGAACAACACCAACATGTTGATCAGGATGTGCCAGACACCCCCATGAAGAAACATGTAGGTCGCAACCTGCCAGATTTCCCGTTCCCGTACCACCAAATAAGGCGTCAGGGCGAGATACCTGAACAGCTGAGGGAACAACATCGTGAGCAGGTACATACCCACGTTTATGATGATCAGGGTAAGGGTGGCATTGTAGTAGCGATACCGGAGCGGACGCTTGTAGAAGGGAAGTTCATTCATACCTTGAAAGTACGTATCCGGAAGTCGATTCGTCAACCTGTGATGAGCAGGTCGACCAGCTCGGTGAGTTGATCCCGCGCTCCGGATGGAGGGGCCAGAGCTTCGAAATTCCCCTTGGTTTCCGCCAGAAGACCCCGTGCCTGCTGTTCCGCCTCTTCCAGACATCCGGATGGGGCAATCAGACCGATCAGTTCCTCAACGGCGTCCCTGGCCGCCTTTTCGTCCGGTCCGCCGGCAACCTCGAAGAATCCACGAATTATCGGCTTGTGTTCGGGGTAGCGATTGAGAAAGAGAATTATGGGCAGGCTCTTCTTGCCCTCGATGATGTCGTCTCCCCGCTGCTTTCCCGGTACTCCCGGTCCCAGGTTTTTCACGTCGTCGATTATCTGGAAGCAGGCTCCGAACTCCTCGGCAATCCGGCCCAGTTTTTCGGCTGTCTGCTCCGTCCCCCCGGCGGCGATCACCGCAGCCCTGGCGGCAAGACGGGAGAGGCCCCCCGTCTTGAGACGGCACATCTCGCGGTACTGCTCTTCGCGGGGAATGTTTTCGTGGTCTCTGTGCCACAGAATATCGAGGCCCTGACCGAAATGCAGCCTGACCATGTCTTCCACGTAGAAACGATGCAGAAGCAGTCTCTGGGCGTCCGTGAAGGAGGCGTTATCGATAACCCGGGCCGGAAGGAAGTACATCAGGTTGCCGGCGTTCAGAGCCAGATCCATTCCGAATTTGATGTGTTCAGCCTCCTCGCCCCTCCTCTGAACGGCTCCGTCTTCGATATCGTCGACGATCAGGCTGCCGTTGTGGGCGATCTCCACCAGCGGTGTCAGGGGAAGCGCCAGATGCCAGTCGCCGTACATCTCGGCGCAGAGAAGCATGAACAGGGGACGCCATCGTTTGCCCCCTCGACTCAGCAGATCTCGGGCCGGATTGCTGATCTGCTGCCACAACCCGGCGGGAATCGAGTTCAATTCGCGGCCCGATTGCCGGCGCGCCCATCCGTTGGCGATTCTGGCGGGAATGACCCGCTGAAGCTCACCTTCGATCGCCTCGATCTTGTCTTTCAATCGTTCGAGCAAAGGGATAGAATCCATTTGGTCAGTGTATCCGATCCTGAACTTTCTACAAGTGGTGCGATGAAAAGAAGCGCGGACTACTACAGCAGACTGGCCAAGCAGAAAAACTTCCCGGCGCGCTCGGTGTTCAAGCTCGAGGAGATGCAGGAGCGTTTTTCGCTGCTCAAAGCAGGTCAGAAGGTCCTGGACCTTGGATCCGCCCCGGGAAGCTGGAGCAAGTATTGTCTGCAGCGCCTCGGCCCGAATGGTCAATTGGTCGGGGTGGACCTGGAGCCGGTCAGCATTGCACAGCCTTTCGGTGGTTGCTACCGCTTTCTCCAGGGAGACATATTTTCGGGGGGGACCCTTGCCGCGCTGGGTGAGCTGGGGCCTTTCGATGTGGTTCTAAGTGATGCGGCGCCTCGCACCAGCGGCAGCGGCCTTGTGGATGCACAGGGTTCCCTGGAACTCGCTGAACGAGCCCTGGAGATTGCTGTTAACTCGCTCAATCCGGGGGGGCATCTGGTAGTAAAGGTATTTCAGGGAGGCGAAGAAGGACAGCTGCTGCACCGGATGAAATCTCTGTTTCGCCGAGCCCGGGCTTTCAAACCCAAGGCGTCTCGAGGCGAGTCCCGGGAAACGTACTTTCTGGGACTGTGCTTCGGTGCAAAAGTTGAAAAAAAAGCTTGATATACGGTATGATAGCCTTTATCATAAGGGTCGTATCCTTATTCTGATGACAGTCATTTTGACTGGAAGAAGACATCGCAATCCTCTCAATCCAGTTGTGATCGAAGATTGCGATATCAAGGAAAACAAAATTTATAGTCTAAGGGGGAATTGTGGGATGAAACGTCTAATCGTTTTACTCTGCCTACTGTTTTTAATCGTCCCGGCCTTCCTCTTCTCCCAGAACTTGGACGGCTGGACCGCCGCCTATGGGGATTGGAAGATGGTTGGAGATCGTCTGGTACAGAGGAGCACCAAGGCGGGGATGGCTCAGGCTTTTATGCGGCTTCCCCAGAGTGGTATCATGCAGTACGAGTTCGATGTCAAGTACGTCGACGGTGGTGCTGACATGTTTGCCGCCTTCGGGTTCCACATCGGCATCGACAGCGCCGCCAGAGGTAAAAGCTGGGGCAACGGCAAGTCATTCCTGCTCTGGCTGACCCTGGATCCGAAGTTCTACGGTGGTTCCGGTGTGTACGGCCAGGCCTACTACAGTGAGACTAACTCGATCATGGACATGATCCATGCACCTAAGGCCTATGAGCTTCCCATGGATCGGCTGGCAGACATCAATCTCGATCGAATGGCGATGTACGCCCTGCCGGTAAAGGTCCGGGTCAACTACAATACCGGAGATGTGAAAATCTGGGATCCGACGATTCCCAACTACTTCTACCGCTTCAACCTGGGCGGACCGATCCGCGGCGGCAACTACATCTCCGTGCGAACCAACAGTCTGGCTGCCAGTTTCGGGAACTTCAAGATCACGAGGCCCAGCAGCTTCTAAGCCCAAGCTGTAGAAACACTACAGCTAATCGAGAATTCTCAAGTCCAGATTTCCTTTGGGGAGTCTGGACTTTTTTCGGTTCGCCCGGCCGGGCCTACCTTTTTCAGCGTGGGATAGATTTTTCTAAGCGTAGGCTGTAGTATTGCTGCCAAATGAGGGTCCTCAGCTTCGGGGAACCGGCCCTGAAAGACGCACAATCCATCAAGACTCTGCGCCGGGTGGCAAGCCAGGCAGGCGAAACAGACTCCCGATTGGTGTTGGTGGTGTCCGCCCTGCTGGGTGTGCGGGATGCTTTAGCAGAGGCGGCGGAGCAGGCCGCAGAAGGTTCCGGCGGCTATCTGCAGCGGATAGAGGCTATCCGGGAGCCGATTCTGGAGATCATTCGCGGACTGTTCAGTCCCCGGGAGCAATCCGGTGTGATTACGGCGGTGCAGATTCTGCTGAATGACCTGGAGGATATCCTTCACGGAGTCCAGTTGATACGAGAGTGCTCCCCCCGGACACTCGATCTGGTATACAGCTTCGCAGCGCAAATCAGCTGCATTTTGATCAGCCGCTACCTGGACATGGAGGGATTTACCGTTCGCGCGGTGGACAACCCGTGCATCCTGCTGTGGAGGAATGCCCACGGAATGCTTCAGGTGGATTATCAGGCCAGCTACGATACGATCGTCGGCAATTTGGATAAGGCAGAGGGGATTCAGATCGTCGCGGGCGGAATTGCCCAAAACGAGCAGGGAGCGCTTACCATCCTGCAGCCGGACGGGGGCGATCTGAGCGCCTCCCTGATCGCAGCCGCCCTGAAAGCCGAACTCATCGAGATGTGGACGGGGATGGAAGGGGTGATGAGCGCCGATCCGAGCTACGTGGCGGAGGCCTTCGTGATCCCGGAATTGAGCTACCAGGAGGCGATGGAGCTGTCCTATTTCGGAGCCCGCATGATGCACTCCCAGTCCCTGGTACCGGCCATGGAGGCGGGAGTACCGATTCAAATTCGCAACCTGGATCGGGCGGAAAACCCCGGTACCCGCATCTGCGCCGACCCCGAACGCAAACAGGCGGCCATTGCCGGAATCGCCTCTATCGAGCCGGTGGCGCTGGTCAATATCGAGGGTGGCGGCATGGTCGGTGTCCCGGGGATTGCCGCGCGTATCTTCGCTACCCTGGCGAAGGCCGCGGTGAATATCATCATGATCTCCCAGGCCTCCTCGGAACACAGCATCTGCGTCGTGTTTCGCCAGCAGGAGGCGGACAGGGCGCTCGAGGCCCTGCGGGCGGAGCTGGCGCCGGAGATTCGGGCCAAGCAGATTCAGAATTTCGATCTACGAAAAGACCTGGCCATCCTGGCGGCAATCGGCGAGAATATGAGGGGGACTCCGGGGATCTCGGGCAAGTTGTTCAGTGCCCTCGGAACGGCTAAAATCAATATCCTGGCGATCGCTCAGGGTTCCTCGGAAACGAACATCTCCTTTGTCATCGAGAAAGCGGCAGAGCCGGAAGCCCTGAGAACCGTGCATCGGGCCTTTCTGGGTTGAATCATGGGTAGTTGAATCATGGGTCGGGTTGCCAATCGTTAATGGTAAAAGCCATTATGAATCGGAAAAAGACAGCAGCGAACAGAGAAACGGTTGCGGTGTTTGCGCCGGCTACCGTAGCGAACGTGGCCTCCGGTTTCGACGTGCTGGGTTTTGCCCTGGAGCGCCCCGGCGACACCGTGATTCTGAGAAGAATCACGGACAAACGGGTCGACATTCTCGCCGTGGAGGGGGATGACGGTCAACTTCCCACGGATCCGGACAAGAATACCGCCTCGGTAGCGGCCAGGCGTTTTCTCGAGGCAATCGAGTTTCCCTTCGGCCTGGAGATAACCGTACGCAAACAGATGCCGCTGAGCTCCGGGTTGGGCAGCTCCGCGGCCAGCTCGGTCGCTGCGGTCTATGCCGCCAACCTGCTTGCCGGCAGTCCCTTTACCGCCAGACAGCTGCTTCCCTTTACCATGCAGGCCGAGGAGGTGGCCTGCGGATCGGCCCATGCCGACAACGTAGCCCCGGCGCTCCTGGGCGGGTTCGTGCTGATCCGCAGCTACGATCCTCTGGATGTGGTACAGCTGCCCGTGCCCTCCGGCCTGGCCGTCGCCACGGTGCATCCCCATACGGAGATCAAGACCGAGGACGCCCGGCGCATTCTCAAAAAAGAGCTGCGCTTGAGTGACGCGGTGCGGCAGTGGGGTAACCTGGCCGCGTTGGTAGCAGCGTTGTTCCGCGGAGATCTGGATCTGCTGAGCCGCTCCCTGCAGGACGTCGTTGCCGAACCGCGCCGGGGATTGCTGATCCCGGGTTTCGCCAAGGTCAAGCAGGCGGCATTCGAGGGCGGCGCCCTGGGCTGCTCGATCTCCGGCTCCGGTCCCTCGGTATTTTCTCTCTGCAGATCGATGCAGTCGGCCCGAGCCGTCGGTGCGGCCATGCAGGGTGCCTTTACTCAGGCAGGTCTGGACAGCGACGTGTACCTGTCCGGGATCAATGAATCCGGACCCGTGGTTTTGGGGTCGGAGCCAGGTGGAGAGCGATGAAGTTCATCAGTACCCGGGTCGGATCGGCGACCGGAAAAACGCCTGTCACCTTCAGGCAGGCCGTGTTTTCAGGGCTGCCCGCGGACGGCGGCCTCTACGTTCCCGCCGAGCAGCCGGACCTGAGCGCCCGGATTGCAGGATTCTCGGAGCACACGAGTTTTCAGGAGCTTGCAGCGGATGTTGTTGAGCAGCTGATCGGTGATGAGCTTAGCTCGGAGGCGGTACGGCGCGTGTGCGAAAGGGCCTTCACCTTTGAACCGACGTTACGACAGTTGGAAGAGAAGCTGACCCTGCTCGAGCTTTTCCACGGCCCGACCTGCGCGTTCAAAGATTTCGGAGCCGCTTTTCTGGCCTCGGTGATGGAGGAGTTCCTTGTGCGGGAGAGTCGCCGGGCCGTGATTCTGGTTGCCACCTCCGGAGACACCGGCAGCGCCGTTGCGCAGGCGTTTCGGGGAAAGGCGAATATCGAAGTGGTGATCCTCTACCCTGCAGGCCGGGTCAGCGCGCTGCAGGAACAGCAGCTGACCACCGTGGGCGGCAATGTCACCGCCCTGGAGATCCGGGGTAGTTTCGACGACTGCCAACGACTGGTCAAACAGTCTTTTGTGGATTCCGAGCTGCGTGGTAGTCTGTCCTTGAGCTCCGCCAATTCGATCAATCTGGGGCGGTTGTTGCCCCAAGCGCTCTACTACATCTACGGCTGTCTCCGTTTGGGGCGGGGAACCGACGAAAAAAGGATGATCTGCGTCCCCAGCGGCAATTTCGGTAATCTCACCGCTGGTGTGTACGCCTGGAAGTGGGGAATGCGGGTTGACGGATTCATCGCCGCCACCAACATCAATGACGTGGTTCCCGAGTACCTGGTCACCGGGGAGTTCCGGCCGCGGCGCTCGCTGAAAACCATCTCCAACGCCATGGATGTGGGCTACCCCAGCAACTTCGAGCGTCTGGTGGTCGTGTTCGAAGGCAGCGCGAAAAAGATGCAAAGGTGGATAAAGGGTGTCGTGATCACCGATCAGGAGACCCGTGATACCATGCGCCAGGTGTACCAGGACAGCGGGATTCTGATCGATCCTCACACCGCCGTGGGTGTTCTTGCCTCCCGCAGGTACTTCGAGGATTCCCGCTACTCCGGACAGATCCTCTCTCTGGCTACGGCCCATCCGGGGAAGTTCGTTGACATCGTCGAGCAGGCCACCGGAACCGCCCCGGAGCTGCCCGCCACCTTGAAAGAGGCCTTGGCAAAAAAGAAAGAGGCGATTGTCCTGAAACCGACCCTCGACCTTCTCCGGGAGTTTTTACTGGACCGTTTCGCCTAGCGCTGTTTTCCTGTCGGTTGATATCCAAGATTGCCTTCTTCTCCCCCAAATTGATTCAACTCAGCCGCGGTCACAACGTACTTTCAGTGCAGCATCGGCCGGGAGTGCTTCCTGCCGTCTTTGTGCCGGTAAGGATTGGCTTTGTGTTTGCGGTAGTTGCGGTATACCTGGCAGGCCTGGTAGTAGCCCTCCGGGCTCCAGTATGAGGCGGATAGATCCGCCCGGTACAACTCGAGCAGCTGCGGGAACAGGGGAGAGTCCATGATCCGTTCGGAGCGGTAGATGGGAAGCCGCTTCAGCGCCGCCGGCATCATGTGGTAGCGCACCAGGAAAGTCACATCCCGCGTCCAGGAGGGGTCGAATCCGAGTCGACCGAGGAATCGCGCGGCTATTTCTGCCCCCAGCTCGGCGTGCCCGTCGAAGGCTCGTTCCGGAGTGCTTGCCGCTTCGGGTTTGCCGATATCGTGGAGCAGCAGGGATAGGGAGAGAACCGGATCGTTTCCTTTTCTGTATTTGAAGGTTTCCAGGATATGTTCCCAACCGTTTCCCTCGGGGTGGTAGTCCTTGTGATGGGGAATTCCGGACATCTTCTGCAACTCCGGCCAGTAGGTTTCGATGAAACCGCTGGAGTACAGCAGAGACAGTCCCTTGCTGGGATCGGCGCCGGTCAGCACGGCCAGCAGCAGCTCCCGTTGGAAGGTGGTATCCGGTTCGGCGAAGGGAGGTTCGAGGGCGAAAGACTCCGGATCCGCCTGGAAGTGATACCTGGAGACCAGTACGGCCGCCTCCGTCAGGTACAGCAGGGAGGAACCCCCCATCTGCCGAATCAGCTGCGCTTTGCGCAGGTCCGGATATACGTCCAAGGGGTCGAGAAAGACGCCCCGGTCCGGGTCGTAGAGAAGCTCCTGGACGGTAAAAGGTCTGGGGGGAGGAACCACATCTTCGTCGTAGCAGCGGAACAGGTAGCGCTTCTTCCCCCGGCGAACCAACGCTTCCTCATAGACCAGACCGGGATACTCCAAGTCCTCGAAGGTTCCGGCCAGATTGATCAGGGAACAATCCGTCAATAGGTGGGAGGAAGGTCCGGAAGGAACGCGAAAGTAGCGATCCAGCGCAGAGGTATTGCTGTGGTACACCTTGTAGCCGGAATCCCGGAGGACTTCGATCGGCGTTTTCATTTTGCCGATATCCTGTCGAATCCGGTATAGGGTATCAGTTTGCCGGGGATGCGCACCGAGCCGTCGGCCTGCTGATGGTTTTCAAGAATCGAGATCAGGGTTCGGGATATGGCAACCGCCGTACCGTTGAGCATGTGCACGAACTGGTTTCGCCCCTCCTGTTTGAAACGGATGGCCAGGCGCCGGGCCTGGTAGTCGGTGCAGTTGGAAGCGCTGGTGACCTCGCCCCAGTCCCCCTTCTCTCCTCTGCCGGGCATCCAGGCCTCCACGTCGAACTTGCGGTAGGCCGGACCGCCCAGCTCCCCCGTGCAGGTGTCGACCACGCGGTAGGGAATTTCCAATCCCTGGAAGATCCGTTCTTCGATGTCCAGGAGGTACTGATGCATTGAATCCGACTGATCGGGTTTGCAGAAGATGAACATCTCCACCTTGCTGAATTGATGTACCCTGTACAACCCTTTGGAATACTGTCCGGCCGCACCCGCCTCCCGGCGAAAGCAGTGAGAGATTCCGGCCATCTTGACGGGCAGATCCTCTGCGTCGAGAATCTGCCCGGCGTAGTAGCCGCCCAGGGTGATTTCAGCGGTGCCGACCAGACAGGTTCCGGTTCCCTCCACCGAGTAGATGTTGGACTCTTCTCCCCGGGGGTTGAAACCGATTCCTTCCACAACCTCTTCCTTGGCGATGTCCGGAGTGATGGTCGGCACGAAATCCTCGCCCTCCAGGGTATCCAAAGCATAGCGGGTAAGGGCCAGGTCGAGATGTACGGCTTCGTTTTTCAGATAGTAGAACTTCGGCCCGCTAACCCTGGCGGCGCTTTCAAAGTCTATCAGATCGAGCTCCTGGGCCAGCTGGAGGTGATCCTTCGCCGGGAAGGAAAAGCTCGGCGGTTCCCCCCAGCGCTTGAGCTCCCGATTGTCTTCATCCCCCTTGCCCAGCGGGGCGTCCGGGTGGGAGAGGTTGGGAACCTTGACGAGTTCGGCGTTCAGTTCCGCAGCCAGTTGCTCCAGGGTCTGTTCCAGGTCGGATATCTGCGCTTTCAGGCTTTTCCCCTCCTCGATCAGCCGTTGCCGTTCCTGGGGATCCGCCTTCTGCTTCATGGCCTGGGCGTTGAGGTTTCGCCGGTGCCTGAGAGCTTCGCTTTCCTGAAGCAGCAGATTGCGCCGATCGTAGAGCTCGACAACCCGCTCGGGATTCGCAGCTACCTGGCGGTTGTTCGTATTTTCGATGATTTTTTCGAGATTATCCCGGATAAACTTGGGGTCCAACATGGTGGTGATAATAGATCGTAGGCCGGAAGTTGACAAGGCGGAGGCCGCGGAGACCACGGAGGACCGCTGAGGACGAGGCGGCCTCGAAGCACCCGGAAGAGCGCCCTATCGCTTGTTTCCGCGGGGTCCACGGGTCGGTTTGCCCCGCGTGCCGTGGACCATCTTGCCCTCCTGTTTGAGAAGAGTTCGGATCGGCTCCTTGGGTTTGCTCTCCTTTTCCCTTATTTTTGGCTTCGGCTTCTTCTTCATAATTTTACTCCCAGTTCAATGGTAATGCTAGATCCCGCCGTTGGCAAATTTACGTTTCTTCGTATACATTGACGCTGATGCTGTACATCGTGGCCACGCCGATCGGCAACCTGGAAGATATCTCCGGCCGGGCGCTCAGGGTGCTGGGAGAGGTGGATCTGATCGCCTGCGAAGACACCCGGCAGAGCCTGAAGCTGTTGAATCATTACGGACTCAAAGCTTCTCTGATCCCCTTTCACAGCCATAACATGAAGAAAGCCGCCCCCAGGTTGCTGGAGCTGCTGAAGCAGGGAAAGCGGATCGCCCTGGTCACGGACGGGGGAACTCCGGGCATATCCGACCCCGGATCCTACCTGGTGGCTCTGGCACGGGAGCGGGATGTGAAAATCGTACCCGTTCCCGGGCCTTCTGCCCTTTCGGCGATCCTGAGCGTCAGCGGTGCCGCCACCGGTCAGATCACCTTCGCCGGATTTCTCTCGCCCAAAGGAGGGCGCAGGCGCGGGCAGCTCAAAGCGCTGTTAGACCGTGGGGAGGGGCTTGTTTTGTTCGAATCCCCCCACCGGATTCTCAAGCTGCTGGCTGATCTGCACTCTCTGGCCCCTGACAGGATGTGTCTGATCGGTCGGGAGATGACAAAAGTCCACGAGGAATTCTTGAAAGGAAACCCTAAAAAGCTCTTGACGGAACTGGAGGGAAGGACGAAAATTAAAGGTGAGTTTTGCCTGTTCGTCATGGGTGATAAAAAGCATCAAGTTGAATGTCAAGCGTGACGATACTGGTAAGTGAAAGGAATACGGCTGGCGATGACGATTGAACGAATCGGACCCCAGGATCCGGTACAGAGTTTCAAAAAAACAAAGCCCGCGGACAAACCCAAGAAGAGCCAAGGGGCGGACTCCATCAATCTCAGCGAAGAGGCAAAGAGCAAGGCCGAGGTCTATCAGGCCACCAGCATGGCCAAGCAGGCGCCCGGGATCCGCTGGGAGCTTGTCGAGGCCGCTAAGAAGAAACTCCAGGATCCCTCCTACATCTCAGATAAAGTGATCAGTTCGGTGGCCGATCGCCTGATGGAATATTTCGAGATTACCTGACCTGTAGCAAAGGCGGGCTACAAGTAAAACAAATTGCGGGCGGAGGGTCCAAAGATGGGCCTTCCGCCTTTTTGATAGCTCAAGGAGAGAACCGGTAAGATGCCTGACCTGTCCTTTTCCATACCCACCGACGCGCGTTTCGGATTGGATGTCGTAAACAGGATTGCCGCGGTTGTAAGTCAATACGGAGAGCGGGTACTGCTGGTCACCGAGGCGATACTGTACGAAGGCAAGGTGATCGACAGAATCCAGGGACTGTTCGAGAAAAAGGGAATCCAGTACATCGTATTCGATGAGGTAGTCCCCCACGCCACCAGCAAGGTGGTGGATGAGGGAGTAAACCTGGCCCGAAGCGCCCGAGCGGAGATCATCGTCGGTCTGGGCGGGGTGCGTACCCTGTCGGTCGCCAAGTGTATTGCCATGGTGAGTCCGGGAGACGCGGATATGGACGAGTATCTGTCCGGGGTTCATCCCTCCGGCCGGGCGCTTGCCTACATCGGTATTCCCACCACTTGTCGGGATCCCTTCCTCCTGCTGGATGAGTACCTGCTGACCGACGGACGGGATCGCTGCGCCAAGATCGGCCGTACCCAGAGGGGTATCAACAAAGCGGTTATCGTGGATCCCAAGCTCACCATTACTCTGCCGCCGAAATATACCGCGACTACGCTGATAGATACCCTGCTCGTTGCCGTGGAGGGGTATCTGTCCTCCAGAAGCAGTTTTCTCTCCGACACGTTTTTCCTGCGTGCCTGTGAGTTGATCGGCAAGATCATAGATCCACTTATCAACCAACCGGATGATTTGAGGGTACGGATGAACGCCTCTATGGCCGGGCTGCTGGCAAGTCTGGGTTTGACGATCAGCAAGTCCGGTTTGGGCACCGCCCTGGCCTATGCCATCAACGGGAGTTTCATGGTGCCCAAATCCTGGGTGTCTTCGATCATGCTTCCCCATGTAATGGAGTTCTACTCGGGGATAGCCTCGGAAAAGCTCACGGCGGTTGCGCGCTATTTGGGTGAGGAGGTGGAGGATGAGGCTCCGGTGGAGGGAGCCAACCGGGCCGTGGAGGCTGTCCGACGCATCATCGGCTCTTTGGGTCTGCCGACCCGGTTGAGGGACTTTGATCTCAATCTGGACGATATGGTAGATATTGCGGGGATCGCCCGCAATTTCGACATGATGAACTACCTGCCGCGTAGCATCTCAGCGGAAGATCTGTACGAGCTCATCAAATCCGCCTATTAGACAATTTCCTCTGCGTGATCTCGATCAAGAAGCTGAAAAGCCTGCCCCGAAAGACCCGGCTGAGAAAGATCGTTCTGCTGCTTCAGGCTGAAGAACGGGAGTTGGAGAGCGGCCGGGAACCGCACCGCGAGTACATCGGTTCCCTGTGCACGGTGCTTGCCCGGGACGGGGACTGCGGCCGGGAGATACATGAGTCCGCCGCGGCCTGCGGGAAGCTGTGCACCTCCGCCGCGCCGGAACTCTCCGCGATCCGTCGCCAGGTCAACCGGGTCCGTCATGCACTGCTGCGCTATCTGGGAGCCGAACCGGCCGAGTGGGACCTGTTGGTCCCGGCCTCCGAGGAGCTCGATGCGGCAGCGCGAACCGTACTGCCGATCCGGCTGTACCTGGAGGAGATCCGTTCTCCCTTCAACGTGGGGGCGATCTTTCGCTCCTCCGAGGCCTTCGGTGTCGACAGACTGCTGCTTTCGCCGACCTCCGCCTCTCCCCTGCATCCACGCGCCCTGAAATCGGCCCGCGGCGCGGTCAGGATCATGCCCTGGCGCTTTGCCGAATTAGCAGAGCTGACCGAGATCGAGTCGGAGGAGGCAGTATTCGCCCTGGAGCTGGGCGGAACACCTCTGGGGGAGTTTCATTTTCCCGAGCGGGGAATCATGCTGGTCGGATCCGAAGAGCTGGGTCTAAGCCCGCAGAGCCTGACCCTGGCCGCCTCGAACGCGGGGCGGGTATCGATTCCCATGGCCGGCGCGAAACGTTCTCTGAACGTGGCTGTGGCCGTAGGGATCGTGCTGCAAGCCTGGCACGCCTCACTTACGGGTCGGCGAAGCGCACCGAACGCCAGGGCGGGAAAGAGGCGTACCAGCGATCCGAATATTGCCAGAGACGGACAACTCTCCCCCTGACCATCCTGTTGAGCATGGGATCGATGGTGTCCAGCAGCTCCCGCGGCACCTCCCGCAGAGAGGCGAGCA
>Ga0315551_10001321_pt1 | contig 18893 bp, 13 predicted proteins | sample SalMarSW160290MG_FD_203678 | JGI IMG/M metagenome (GOLD analysis project Ga0315551, IMG submission 203678) | Salt marsh sediment microbial communities from the Plum Island Ecosystem LTER, Massachusetts, United States - Salt Marsh Sediment SW1602-90 ...
GCCACATCGGCGATTGTACCTGCGACCATATAGTAGATGAGCATGCAAAGTATCACGACAACAAGGCCAATGACACCGGCCTTTATGCCCTGGTCGCGGTTGTCGGCGCCGATGGATGGGCCTATCGTTTTGATGGAGATGGGCTGTTCAATCAGCCTGGCGGGCAGAGAGCCAGCGTTTAGCTTGTTGACCATATCGGTAACCATAGTCTGAGTGAAGCTGCCGGTTATTACACCGCTTTTTCCTATGCCACCTCTTGCCTCAATATTAGGAGCCGATATCGCTATGCCATCGAGCAAAATACAAAGGGGTCTGTTAGGATTTCTTTTAGTGACGTTGAAGAATAGCTTTCCGCCTCTCTCGTCGAGCAAGAAGGCAATCGCTCTACGGCCCATACGGTCGGTTGTCGGCTCAGCCTTTTCCAGCTTCCACTCTCTTTTTGTCGGCCCCTGTAGTATTGCCTCGTTGGGTCTGTTACTGGCCAGAACATAGTATTTATCACCGAATGGAGCGACTATTGAATCAGGGGCTCTCCAGTCCTGAATATTCTCTATTTCGCACCAGACATACTTGTTGTCTGATGCGTATTTGGGTCCTTTTTCTGCGAGGGATTGAACATATATATTTATTTCATCCGGGGTCAATTCGGCCCGGTCTTGTGTCGGCAGTATTCTAAACTCAAGTATACCGGCGCCTTTGAGCATTCTTTGCAGGTCGCTGGGGTCGTCGAGGCGACCTCTATAAGGACGATACTCATCAAAAGCCGCAACTACATTGTCGATCTCTTTTGCACGATCTGGAAACTTGGCTTTTAACTCTTGAATTCGCAGTGCTCTTTCGGCAGACTTTGGGGACATCTCCAACACGAAGTTGATCTGGTCCTCAGTCAGGTTCAAACTGTCAAGCTTCCTTCTGGCCTGCTCGTACTGGACGTTCTTCCCAGAATCTTCCTTAGTCAACTGGCCAACAATGTCAGACCACTCGGCGTATGTTTTGACATAGTCAGTCAAGAGGCCGAGATTATCTTCGGAGCCAAGAAAAGCTTTAAGCGAATCTTGAAGTTGCTCGTCATTTAGTTTTGACCATTCGGTCCTGTTGCGTTCTATTAGTTCAAGGTCAAGGCCTGCCAAAGACAGTTTACTCTCTACGCTTTTGAGTTGATCCCATAGTTCATCTCGCATATTCCGCAATTGTTCACGCTCGTCGTAGGCTCGTGCAAGCTCCTCAAGAATTGCCAGCCTATTGGGATCGCCCTGTGCAAATCGGTTGAATTCCTTGGTTCGCTCCTCCAGCGGCTTCTGAAGCGAGCGCATAATAGTAGCGCGGTTTACATTCTTGGCCAAAAAATCGCTAAATGCTGCTTCAAACTTTTCGCGTTGTTGGCGACTTTCGGCACTTGTCAAGGGCATTTGTATTTCGAATCGGGTGTTACCCTGAGGTCGCCAGATGAGATTTTGTATGTTGGCCGGGTCGATTCGCCTTCGCAGAACGGTAATCATTTTCTGCGCCAAATCTCTTTGCTGTTCCTCACTCAGGCCTTGAGTGTCAATCTCATATACAAGACTCGTACCACCTGCCAAGTCGATGCCGGGCTTTAGCGTCTTACCTGGCGGATACAGGGTCAAGGCCGCCACGGCCACCAGAACAACGATCAATATGCTCTTAGGCAACAGATTCTTATCCATAGTTCTCCTTATCTGTTATCTGTAACGTGCAACATAGTGGCCAAGGCTTGGCTGTGCTACTGCTACTGACAGTCGATCTTTCAATAAGCTCATTTGGACACATCGATTTTTGTCACATTTCTCTGGCTGGGAGGTTCACCTATTATACGCACAGAAACGGGCTCTTCTATAATACGGGCAGGCAAACAGCCAGCATTAAGCCTATTGACTATTTAGGTAACTTCGGTTTCGGTGAAGTTGCCGGTTATCATGCCCTGATCAGCCGTTACTTCTTTTCCTTAGATAGATTCTTTCCTATCGCTGAGGTGATAATCTTAATTTTTGTGTTGTTTGACTCATCAATCTTCACGGTGACCTCGTCGTCCCTGAAGTCAACGACAGTTCCTATTATCCCGCCGATTGTTCGGACACGGTCATTCTTTTCGAGCGACTGAACCATCTGTTTGTGCTCTTGCTGTTTTTTACGAGGTCCTCTGAAGAGCAATAGGTACATAACTACGAAAATTAAAACGAATGGTAGCATTTGCAGCCAGGGTGACCTCGATGTGGCAGTGCGCTGTGCAGGTGCATTGGCATCAGATGGTACCGTCGTCATCGCCTCGCCTTCAGAGTCCAAGTGCTTTGGAGCAATGCGCGAGGGCGCCTGATTGGCGTCCGTTTGAGCTAATATCCAAACGTAATCCATATCTATTTTCCTTTCACCATTCTTAGTTTATTCGGGATAAGGTATAATGGGATAGAGGAATTGTCAAATTCCAATTGGCAATAATCGGCTGAAAAACAGGGTTTGCGGAGTCCATGCGCTAACATGAACAGTACTTTCTTAATTGTTCAGCCGCCCAAGAGGAGAATTCGCTATCTTTCAGGCTTTGTCTTATCTTTGCCATGAGTCGCTGATAAAACCGGATATTGTGTAGCGATAGCAGGATCGGTCCAAGCATTTCCCCGCAATTAAAGAAGTGTCTCAAGGCAGCCCGGCTGAAATTCGTACAACAGTAACAATCACAACCGGCCTCGACCGGCTCGGCTGCACTTATATGAGCATTATTTCTTAATCGCAAAGGGCCGTTCTCGGTGAAGGCGAAAGCGTTTCGGCCATTCCGCGTCGGAAGGACACAATCGAACATATCCACGCCAGCTTTGACGGCGGCAATAATATCGGCTGGGGTACCAACACCCATAAGATAGCGAGGCAACTGCGGCGGTAAAAACTGTGCTGTCTGGTTAACCGTCTTTATCATATCGTCATGTTCTTCACCAACGCTTAATCCACCTATGGCATAACCGTCAAAGCCCAACTTGATGAGTTTTTCGGTGCAGTAAGCGCGAAGCTGATGGTCTGTCCCCCCCTGAACAATTCCAAAGAGCAACTGGTTCGGATTATTGTGTGTATCTTTGCAAATTCTGGCCCAACGGATGGTTCTTTCGACTGCCGTCTTTAACTCAGTGACGCTTGCAGAAGCGGGCGCACACTGATCGAAGCACATTATTATGTCGGCACCAAGGCGGTTCTGAATCTCTGTAGCAAGCTTTGCATCCAAATATATCTTTGTGCCATTGACGTGGCTTGCAAACTCGACGCCTTTATCATCTACTTTTACCAACGTGCTGAGTGAAAAGACTTGATATCCACCGCTGTCGGTAAGAAGCGGACCATCCCAGGCCATAAATTTATGAAGTCCACCGAGTTTTTCAACTACGTCTACCCCTGGCCTGAGCATTAGATGATAGGTGTTAGCTAACAGGATGTCAGTGCCGGTTTCTTTGAGCTGTTGAGGACTGATTCCCTTTACCGCGCCGGCTGTGCCAACAGGCATAAAAACAGGAGTCTCAACCTTTCCGTGGGGCGTCGTCAGGACACCTCGTCTTGCGGATGATTTTAGGTCTGTGCTGAGAATCTCGAAATCGCTCATATTTGTGTTATGTTTACGAGGCGTTTTTGGTTTCAGTAGATATTTACAATTTTAGCGCCTGGGTAGTAATAATAGAGAATTCTGGTTGCGGTTTTGCCTTGCCTTGCCATACCTTCCGCTCCGCACTGGCACATTCCCACCCCATGGCCCCATCCTCTGCCCGCGACAAATGCCCAATTCTGACCCCATTTTATGATTTGACAGATAGTGCTCTTTATTTCACGCCCGGTAGGATCGATTGTAAGACGTAAGTCCTCACCTCGCAAAAAATCACTTTTACCGGTAGAGCCAACAAGTCTGACTCTCGTCACTCGGGAAATGCTGCCATAGTCACTTCTTTCAACTGGGATGATCTTCGTGATTTCGCCAAGCTCCTTTAGCTTCGGGTACCTCTGGTGCAGCCTGGTAGTAACAGTGGTTTTATCGAACTGTGCCATAGGCCAGAAAAAAAGGCTGAGCTTTGCTACATCTTTGCAATAAGGGCAGGTGACACCTGCAAGTGGGCCATAAGAATCCCCAAACACATTCTGGCTGTTTTCTGTGTGGCCGCCACATACTGAGCTGTAGTAAGCCGGGAAAATATCCTCCGTGCCGTTAGGATGCCTGCAGGTCAGGACTTGGCCGGAGGTTCTGTTGACGGCGTCCCAGACCTGTGCCGACTCCGCACTAACGCCTCGATAGACCTGATTGGCCTGCGTCTTCTTAACATCCCATCTGCGCCTGCTGCCTAACCGCTGTTTGTTGTACAAACAGTATGTTCTGGCAACGATTGCCTGGGCTTTGAGAGCTTCAGGCTCCCAGTAATCGGGCATTTCAGCGCCGACCACGCCGGCAAGGTATGGCTCAAGAGGAACGATGTTAATAGCATCAACAGAATTGCCGTCGGAAGTGAGAATCAGTTTTAACTTGCCTCGGTATTCGTTACCATTAAGGCTGAAAATGTGGGGGTTATCGGGACAAATAATTGCCTCGCTACCCGCAAAAACGCGACCAGCTAAAGTAATCTTGCCGGCAGAAACCTGCACTTTTGAAGGCCCGTCAAGTTTATCAAAACGAGCCACCAACGTCTCCATCTGAAGGTCAGAGCCCAACGTACTTACACTGAAAGGACTGCTAATATGAATCGTGCAATCAGTGGCTTTGTCAAGTAATAAGACCCTTACCCAAAACTGTGACTCGATATCCATTTGCGGCGTGGGTCTGACAAGTTGTCTGGGTTTACAGCCAGCGTAAAATGCCACTAATAAGAGCAAAAGTAAAGCAGGTGCAATTTCAGAGAAATGGAATTGGCTAATCGAAATCCGAAGTCTGTTTCTGGTTCGCAGAAAATCTTCGTTGGGACCAGCGATGGATAGCTGACTAATGATATCTAAAAAAACCATTAAGAGTAATCGGCTTATCAATCCAAGGTTCGCAGGGACAGTCCGAGATTAGCGAGAGCTTTTTTAATTTCATTCAAACTCGTTACGCCGAAGTTCTTGCAGCCGAGAAGCTCAGCATCTGTCGTACGAGTCAACTCGCCAATTGTACGAATACTAAGCTTCTGTAAACATTTGCGAGAACGTATCGACAACTGAAGGTCATCTACTAGTTTGTTCAACAGCCCCTGGTCTTGCGTGGCACCTTGGTCAGATATTTCTGTCGATTGGAACTGCTTTTCCTCCAGGGCCATCCCAAGGCGTAATCCTTTCGGTTCAAGGACGCCCTTTATTTCAGTCAGAGAAGTCTCTCCGAAGTTTTTATAGGACAGAAGTTCGATCTCGGTGATTTTCAGAAGATCACCGAGTGTTTTGAGATTCATTTTCCGCAGACAGTTTCTGCTGCGCACCGATAACTCAAAATCAGAGATAGGGGTTTCAAGAATCTGGTTTTTACGGCTCCGCTTCTTTTCTTTCTCCTCGTCGTAAAACATATTTTTTGAGCTATCGATATCTTTTTTGAACAGGATCGCTCTTTGATGATTAGGATGTGATTCCAGAACAGTATCAACGCACCGAGATGCTTTTTCAAAATCGCCCTCATCTTCATAAAGCACAGCTAAATTAAGTAAAGCGCTTACATAAACGGGAGAAGTCGAGGCAATTTGCTTATAGTAGTCGATAGCTGCTTGCTCATCGCCGGACAGATCACAACGATAAGCAAGGTGGAAAAGATGTCTCTGATGGGTCGGCGACAACTCCAAAGCTACCTTATAGTTGTCTATAGCACCTTTATATAAACCTTGAGCCTCCTGAAGACGAGCCAGCTGATAATGATACTCGGCACTGACCTTTTCGAAGTTTGCACAGCTTTTCAGTTCCTCGGTTGCGGCTTCAAAGTTCGAGGCGCGACGATAAGTAGCGGACTTTTCCAAAGTCACGGCTAATGGGTCAGCACCATAGTCAAGACTTTTCTGGAGATTTTCTACTGCTTCATCGAACTTGCCCATTCTCCGAAGTGCAATGGCAAGGTACAATAATTTCTCCTTGCAGTCTTCAGCCTTTTGAAGTTGCTCTACAGCTTGCTCGAATCTCGCCAGAATAGAAAGGCCGATCCCCAGGGCAAGCTTGGCTTTAGGCGAGGTTCTCGCCATGTTTTCTTCCAACTGTTCGGCAAATTTCAACTGGTCGGCTTCGCTGGAATGGACGAAATTAGAAAGTCTCATAATCTCGTCAACAGAAGGCAATTCATCAGCAAACAAGTCGATCTGTAGTTCTGTAGTTGGCTGCATCAGGACATTCTCCCAAGGTTCCTTTTATTGTCTATCTGTATCATAAATAGTTTTGTAGGGGAAGATATTATAAATTGGTATGAAAGATTTGCAAATGATTTTAAACGCTCCAACCGCTGTACGTAAATAAGAACGCCGTTGATGAGATAACCAACTACAACTTGTGCCTGTGGACATGCTTTAAGGCGGTTAGTTAAACCAGCCCTCAGCTAACAGGGAAAAATCAAGCATATTTACCCCATTTACACCATCCAAGTCAGCCGTTCCATCCGGCTGTAACCACTGCTCACAAAGGGCAGCCAGGTCTTCCCAATTGACTATGCAATCGCCGCTGATGTCACCTATCGGACACTGCGTCGGCGTAAAAGCTGCCAGAGAGTGGACAAGTTGACCGGCTTCGGAATGCTGCCAGCTCATGGTGGTCAATCCTGCTAAAGCGACAATTTTGGTGCTGCCGGCTGCCGAAGAATCGTCTCCGTCAGCCAAGGCGGACCAGCGGGTTTCCATGCCCTCGGAGGTAGTAAAGAACGAACCATCAGTACAGGAACCCACGACGTCGATTATCCATGCTCCATCAGTGACTGTAGTTATGTCAGTAGAAATTGTCTGTGAACACCGCTCGGATTTGATAACAACCGCCTCTGCTGGTTGCTGAGCTACATTAAAAAGCGAAATTGCACCGGCATTTCTACTATCAACATCTCCAGAATAAGCGACATCAACAGTATAAGTACCAGAGACAGGCAGGTCGTTTTCCAGCATGTAATATAACTCAGTTTTCTGCGAAGAGAGGCCACCCACGATCGAGTTAGAGTCCGCGATGTGATTCATATTAACGCCATTATATTTTATACTGCTTATTTCCAAGTTGCTCGTGCCTGGGCTCTCAGCAGCAAGACCAACTACAAGAAGTCTGTTCCTGCCACAACCGATAGTGTGTGACCAGCTAATTGTTGTACCGGCGGCTCCGCTGGAATAAGAGCTTGCGTTATCAAATGTGATCGGCGAATCCTCATCCGAGGTCGTGAAACTCCACACCGGGCCTTTCGTAGTGCCATGACTGTTCTTTTCATCGATCCGCCAAAAATAAGTTTTAAGTTTGGCCATTATTCCCGGGCGGAAGGTTGCATCGGCTTGGCTGCCTCTGTATTCGCTTGAAGAGGTATTGGCCTCGTGTACAGAATTGAAATCACTTCCAAAGTAAACATCATGCGATGCGGCGTAGGTTCCTGCTATCCAGCTCAAGTTAGCAGCTCTACTAACATCTACTGCCGTATCTGCCGGATTAGGATTGGTTGCCTGAGCTGGCGGTGCTATCTCTGCATCAAGAACTATATGACATACTGTAAGAGGACAAATCGTATATGAGAATGAATTGTTGGTGATTTGCTCGACAGGTGAAATTTCCGATATGTCAGAGCTGCTGCTATCAAAGGCCCAAACTCTGGCAGATATATAGTTCGTCCGGCTGTTTATGTTGAATATTGCATTGATTGAATAATCAAAATTCTTGTTTATTACTATAAGATGCAATTTTGAATCATTAATCCTGGATACCGAAGCGTAAATAGAGCTATTCTGTTTATCGCTCATTACTGCTTCGACCTTTGTATCACCAAAAGTAGAATTGTTGCCGTCATAGTCTCTGTATATTTTATAAGCAGCGCTAACATAATCGCCGTCATCGCCCCAATAGTTGGACATGTAAAGGCCATATTTGATGAAGATGCCAAGCACATCTGCCATTGCAATTCCGCCGGAGAAATGCTCGGGCGCGCCGTAATTAAATTCGGTAATGGCAAGCTTGGTTCCGGAATAATAACTATCGATGGAATCCAATATTTTCGGCAAAATAGGTAAGTAACTCTGGCGCCATTGTCCTATCCAACTATCTTCAATATAATCCGGATCCCATAACGTTCTTGGTGCCTGCATACGTGCTTCCGCATTTGCTCTGGAGTAAGAGGAGAGTGAATCAGTTATCCTGTTGCCACCGCCTTTTGCCTCGGGATACCAGTGCAGGTCAAGGACATCAAGCAGTCTCCTTTGTTGTCTGTCCGAGGCCTGTTTCATCTGGTCAAGATAGTAATCAAGAAACCATTCGTATCCGTTTCTAACACTGCTCCAATCGGGTGCGCTTTGAAAATTCTCAAAGGCACTGAAACCATAAAGTACCGGGCCAAAAATCTCGGCACAGGGGTCAACGTCTTTTATCGCTGAGGCTAAAGCAACAGATCTATCAATGATTTCCCGGCAAGTAGGCTGAGCCGGGTGGATTCTTGGATGTGTGTGGCTCCACAGGGCAGGCTCATTGTCAAGTGAGTAGCCTTTAATACCCGTTGGTGTAGAGGCGTCGCCATATCTTTCCACGAGAAAATTAACGCACTCATCCATATATACGTAATCATCGGTCAAATCAGGACCACTACAAGGATCACAAAATGGCCCCGGCTTGGCATATACAACTTCTTTCCATCGATAAGAAGGTGCCGTCTGCTGCTCTGTTACAGCACCATTCTTGTCAGCCGAGACACACCCCGCCATCTGGAGTGTGACAAGAGAATACATACCCGCCTGTATACAAGAATCGTGAAAGTCGGTTAGAACAATCCCTGGAATTTCTTTTAGGTGCGTCGGCAAATCCCGGACAAGATATTGATCACTATGATGGTACCAGTCTGCGCCGGCGTTTGAATAATTGTTTTCCCAGTTATATCCCGTAAGGCGATTGCCACCGATCCGTCTTGCTGCCAGATTCTCATCTTCGCCGAGTGTGAAATTAGAACCATAGATATAAGGGCTTATTGGTGCTCTTGCTTCGGCTGTATTGATGTTAAAAGTCACATTTAAGTCCGCCCATACAATAGTAGGCAAATTAACACACAGCACTACAAGAATAAAAGTAGAGATGATCTTTCTCATTCAGCCCCTGACTCCTTTATAAATCTAAGTTAAATTAAACGCCTTTACTTTATCATAACATATTGTTGGTAAATATCTTACGCAAAAGTCCTCGCTTTTTGAAAACGTTTAAATTTTTCTATACTGACAGGCCTGTAAGAAGTTTCTTTACCAATATTTAGACTGGTAAGTTTTCAATCGAGTTGTTCTTTAAAATCGACAGTATTTTCAATACAAATGGCCAATCTATTAGCCGATAAGGCATAGTTTCCCCCCATCTATCAATATGAATAACGATAGAGTTGACGCTTCGAGATTGGCATTAGTGGGGAGCAAACCTTACCCACAAGCTCTCACTCTACTGAGCGTTTGGCTGCTTTAGCGCTTTCATGCAGGGCCTACACGTGCCTATAGACATCCCAGCCAATGTAATTGCCAAGCGCCTCTGCGATAGCATCTGCCTTCTCAGACATGTTGACTGCTACATGGTGTTCGAAACCCATATTGCAGATATAGCTCATCAGTGCCTGCAGATTGTCGATTTTCATTACGCCATAGCCACCAAATGTCTCGAGCTTGTCATTTGTAAAATTGCCTTGGCCCACATAGGCACTCAATACGCCATCCACATCGTCGGTGGTCGTTCTGCAAAATGTGGCTGGACTCGCCTTAATGCGCCCGACTATTGTGCCGTATGTGTTGTCCTTGCCTACAGAGCCAGCGATGATTTCCTGGAAGTCCATCCTGTTGGTTTTGAAGAAGGACTTGGGCAGGTTACTACAGTGAAACAGTACGCACTTGTCCGGGTCGTCCGCAAAATTGTTATTCCAGTCCAAAATTGCGCTTGGAGTGCCGCTGGCTAACTGAAGGATATACATACTCAAAAGACCTGTAACATCTACTTCGCAGGCGCTGGGCAAGAGCGATTCGCTCATCATGCTCATCAATGTACAAGGGACGATGCCGAAAAATTCTTCCAAAGCCGTCCAGCACTGGATTGCCGTACCCAATAACTCGTTTGCCTTGATCCATTGGTCGATAACATAGCCGAACTTAGCCATCTTCAAAAGGCTGTCCGAAGGAATTGCCTTCGTGGTAGTATATCCCTTGATGGAATTCAGCTTATTTTTTACACCTCGATGATTATCCGGGAGCTGCTCAACTTTGCTCAATATCTCATATAAATCAATTGGCTCGATGGCAATACCCGAGAATTCAAGTATCTTCTCACTATAGCGCACGGTGTTAAAGGCAGCAGGCCGGGAGCCTATAGCTCCGAAACGAACATTGTTGAGCCCTTTTACGACCCTGCAAACAGCCGCAAACTGGTCCAGCTCTTTCACGAATTCTGCAGATTTGACTCCGAGCGTATGCAACTTCGTTAGCGTGAAGGGAATTCCTGCCTGCCGGAGGTTGTTGCATAAGCTGATTTTGCCACAGAATGAGTCTCTGCGTTGGCCCATCGCCATTTTACTTGGCTCATCTTTCTCCGCATGGATGAGAATCGGGACATCCAGACCACTGCGCTTGATTGCTTCGGTTGCGCCTCTTTCGTCCCCAAAATTGGGAAGGGTTACTATAATGCCATCAATTTTGTCTGCTTTCGAGGCAAACAAGGCTGCGCACTTTTTCGCCTCTTCAAATGTCTCGACAGTCCCGTGCTTTGTTTCGCTCGTAGGTAGAGCAATTGTGTTATAGCCGGCCTTTTTCAATACATCGAGAATGTTCTTACGACCCTCCTTTGCGAGCGCATCCGGGAAGAATCCACGATTACCTACAATTACTCCAAATGATACTTTTGACATTTTATTTCTCCTCTACGTCTGGCCATAATAGGCGTTCTTACCATGTTTTCTCAAATAATGTTTATCCAGGAGACTCTGAGAAATGGCGTTTTGTTGAGGATTGAGTCGCACCGTTCCGTATGCCATTTTCGCAACCTGCTCTAACACAATGGCGCTGCTTACGGCTTGGGTGGAGTCTTTTCCCCAGGTAAATGATCCATGATTCGCTACAAGAACAGCAGGCATCTGCAACGGGTCGATCCCCTTAAATCTTCGTGCAATAACCTTGCCGGTGTTTAGTTCATAATTATTTTGTATTTCGTCTTTAGTCATTACCTCGGTAACAGGTATCGGGCCATAGAAGTAATCAGCGTGTGTGGTTCCGAAACAGGGGATTTCACGTTCGGCCTGAGCCCACATCGCTGCATATTGTGAATGTGTATGACAGATGGCTCCAATTTCAGTAAAGCTGCGATACAATTCCAAATGCGTGGGTGTATCGGAGGATGGTCTGAAGTCACCGTCAATGATATTGCCTTCGAGACCCAGTATAACAATCTTATCCGCCGTTAGCTCATTATAATCCACGCCGCTGGGCTTGATGGCCACAACCTTAGCCTGACGGTCGATTCCACTAACATTGCCCCAGGTAAAGATGACTAGTTTGTGCCCGACCAGCTCAAGATTGGCTCTGCATACCCGCTCTTTTAGTTGCTCATACATCGTTACGCATTCGCCTTTTCTTTAGTTTCCAAGAGGTCTTTCATCACGTTGTAAAGATTCTCTGTATGGTCCTTGATACCAAAACTATCATGGAGCTGTTTGTAGAGCTTGTATATCTGTTTGTAAATCTCAACATTTTTCGCAATGGGCTTAAACGTCTTGTCCTTTACGCCGCACATCGCTGCTTGCGCACCGGCATAGCTGTCGTGCCCACCTGCGGCCTTACCAGCGGTTACGGCTCCAGCTATTGCCGAACCCAGGGCACACGTTTGAGCTGAGCGCGAAATCTTCATCTCACAACCCGTGACATCAGCATAAATCTGCATTAGCAGTGAGTTCTTCTCAGCGATGCCACCGCAGTTAACAACCTCATTGATTTTCACGCCATATTCCTCAAACCGATTGATTATGGTGAGGGCTCCAAAGGCGGTTGCCTCAATTAAAGCTCGATAAATCTCCTCCGGCTTTGTGTGTAGAGTCTGGCCCAACAAAAGTCCGGTCAGCCTTTGGTCAACAAGTATTGTTCTATTGCCATTGTTCCAGTCGAGGGCCAATAAGCCGGACTGACCCGGTTTTAGTTTTTTGGCTTTTTCGGTAAGGGCCTTATGTGAGCCGTTTGACTCTCCACCCGGCTGGATGTAATTTACGAACCAGTTGAAGATGTCACCGACAGCGGATTGGCCTGCTTCGAGTCCCCAGAAACCGGGCAAAATTGAGCCGTTAACTATTCCGCATATACCAGGGATATCAGCTAAATCCTTATCGGTGGGCCATACAGCCATATCGCAGGTACTCGTGCCGATGATTTTGACAAGCACTCCTTCTTTGATTCCAGCGCCAACGGCACCCAGGTGGGCGTCAAATGCACCCATTGCTACCGGTATGCCTGCGGTAAGACCAAGTTTGTCTGCCCAATCTTTAGTGAGCTTTCCAGCGGGTTTATCAACCGCGAAGGTCTCGTTGCTGAGCGTTTCACGGAGCTTTGCAAGTTTCGGGTCGAGCTTAGCTAAGAACTGAGCATCCGGGTAACCGCCCCAATCTTTATTGAACATGGCCTTATGACCGGCGGCACAACGGCATCTCATAAGCCTATCCGGCGCATCTGTTCCAGTCAGCACAGCAGGCAGCCAGTCAGCATGCTCGACCCAGGTGTAGGCCGCATCAAAAACTGCTGGATCCACCCGCAGACAATAGAGAATTTTACTAAAGAACCACTCGGAAGAATATGTTCCGCCGCATTTGGTCAGGTACTTAGGCTGCTCTTTCTTAGCAAGCTCCGTTATCTCGGCGGCTTCGGCGTGGCCGGTATGGTCTTTCCACAGCCAGGCATGGGCGTTGGGATTGTCTTTGAATTCTTTGGTTAATGCCAGAGGAACACCATCCTTATTAACAGGCAGCGGCGTTGAACCGGTCGTGTCAACGCCGATTCCAACGATGTCTTTCGGATCAAATTTAGGTTCAGCTTTGCGTGCCTGAGCAACCGCACCAGCGATGGTTACTTCGATACCTTTGAGGTAATCGGCAGGGTTCTGCCTTGCAAGATTATGGTCTGTCGGGTCTAAGATAATACCAGCCTGGCCGGTTTCATATTCGTGCACAATGGTAGCTACCTCTTGGCCATTTGTTACATCAACAAGTACTGTTCTTACAGAATTTGTGCCGTAATCCAATCCAATCGCATATGCCATAACAACACACCTCTCTTAATAGAAAACCGTAAACACTGACCTATTTTACAAAATCTCCATTACCAGAAATAAATATAAAAGGCAACAACTATACCGCCGATTATCACGGTATGTACTATATCCCATACATTCCAGCTCGCTTTGGTCTCAGCCTTTTCCTCAAGAGTTGCAGCACCGTACGTATATCTCAATTTCTCTTCCGGCGGCGCCTTCGTCAAAAGACTGACAATTACCGTTGTCGCTATGCTTATCAGGAATAGAAGTTCGCAAATATACAACCAATTAATGGTTTCAAGTGTGTAAAGGAATCCGAACTGTTCTTTTATTTCTGCGATGCGAGCAAGTTTTTCAGGTTCTGCCAGACTTTGGGCCTTGGCAATCGGGCCTCCGATAATCACATCAAGCAGCAGACGGAACATACCCAGAACGAAACCGACACTCATACCACAGAGGTTGCCTAACCGGTTTGCACGTTTCCAGAATACGCCCATAATAAAGGCAGCGGCAATGGCCGGTGCAAGCAAGCCCTGCACAGCCTGTAGGTATCGGTAGAGAACATTGCCCATTCCTTTCATTACGGGAATCCAGACTACACCGAGAACAACAACTGCTCCCGTAGCTATACGTCCGATTGTTACGTAATGTTTTTCACTGGCGTTTGGTTTCATCTTTTTATAGAAGTCACCGACAAACAAAGCCGCCGATGAATTGAACAGCGATGCAAGAGAGCTCATCAATGCTGCAAGCAAACCGCACACTACTACGCCCTTAAGGCCTATTGGAAGAAACTGTGCTACAAGTGATGAAAATGCTTTGTCAGCATCAGGGCCGGTACCCTGGGTATTAAGCGGCAAGGTGAGTAAGCCTTTCTGGTAGAGGGTAAAGGCAATCATTCCCGGAATCATGAATATGAAAACCGGCATCAGTTTCAAGTAACCGGCGAAGATAGTTCCTCTTCTTGCTTCTTTCTGGCTCCTGCCCGAAAGAACCCTCTGAACGATATACTGGTCGGTACACCAGTACCAGAAACCGATTATGGCAGAACCGAACAGCACACCCAGCCACGGAAATTCCGGGTCGGCATTTGAACGTATCAGATGTATATTATCACCGACAGTTCTTTGCACTTCGCCCCAGCCGCCTGCAGCGATCAGGCCGAGCACAAGAATAACTACGGAACCGATGAGCAGTACAGGTGTCTGAAGAACTGAAGTGTACATAACAGCCCTCATTCCGCCAAGAATTGTGTAAAGACCGGTTATTGCCACCAAACCTATAGCCGCTACCCAGAACAAATCCATTCCGCCAATCAGAGGAATATTATCCGGTATCTTGTCGATTCCGAAAACGGTACTAAAGACAACGCCACCCGAATAAACCGTTACAGCGACTTTTGTCAGAATATAGCTTACCAGCGATATGATAGAAAGAATCGATCTTGAACCAGCTGAAAAACGACGCTCGAGATATTCGGGCATTGTAAATATTTTGATTCTGTCATAGAACGGCACGAACACCCATCCGAGCACAAGAATCAGCCATGCATGTATTTCCCAGTGCGCCATCGCCATACCGCTGATAAAGCCGGCACCGGCCAGACCAACCAAGTGCTCAGAACCAATGTTTGAGGCAAAAATAGACGAGCCGATTGAAACCCATCCTGCGTTCTTTCCTGCCAGGAAATAATCCTGTGATGTTTCCTCTTTTTTTGTCAATACCCACACAATAATACCGACCAGGCATAGGAAAAACGCTCCCAGAATTACAGTATCCAGGGTATTCCACGGCACAGCCTCAGCCAATAATGTGAATCCATACATCTTCTCAACCTTTCAAATAATCGGCCGGTTTTTGCCTTGCCAGATTATGGTCCGATGGGTCTAAGATAATACCGGCCTGGCCGGTTTCATATTCATACACCGCTGTACCTAACTCATTGCCGTTAGCAGCGTCAACTATAACGCACCTTACAGAATTAGTTCCATAATCAAAGCCGATTGTATAAGCCATTTTTTCCTCTCAACCTGTGAAATATAGATAAATTGCCACAATAATCACCATGAGAAGAACTGAGAGGATCACTTCTATGGATGACCAGCTTGCTCGCGATTTCTCCCTGTCCTCGGCCGTGATGGTTCCATAGGTCAGACCATTGATTTTTTCGTAGGACGGTGCGTCGGTAAGATAGCTAACCACTACCATTGTCACGGCGCATACCACAAAAATAAGCAGACTGTAATACTGGAAGAAGATGTTGTTCATGATCCAAAGGAATGATCCCTCGGTATAACTGAAATCATCTATAAGTTTAACGGGTGTATCTATCCCCATTCGAATCAAACCTAAGACAAAGCCGACAATCAATGCCGACAAACATCCTTTGGCGTTCAGTCTTTTGAAGAACACACCGAGGAAGAAGACCACAAAGATCGGTGGAGCAAGATATGCCTGCACACCCTGAAGATAATCATATAGACCTTTTCCACCTCGGATCACCGGAATCCAAAACAAGCCAATTAATACCATGATCATCATGGCTATACGACCGGTCCATACAAGCTTGTGTTGGGAGGCCTGAGGACGCAATTTAGTGTATAAGTCCATTGTGAACAGTGTAGAAGACGCAGTGAATACCCCAGAGAGCGAGCTCATCAGAGCCGCCAACAAACCGGCAACGACAATTCCACGCACACCGACAGGCAGAACCGTCATCACCAACAATGGAAAAGCTTTCTGAGCTTCATCTCGGATGACTTGCCCCTGAGAATCGAACATGACCTGCTGAATCTGCGTAATCGCATTTGGGTTTTCTGGTGAGGCCAGAGCAAAACAAATCATGCCGGGTACGATGAAAAGAAAAACCGGCAGCAATTTGAAAAAGGCAGCACAAATCGATCCCCTTCGGGCCACTTTTTCGTTCGGTGCCGTCAAGACACGTTGAACGATATACTGATCTGTACACCAGTACCACAAACCAATGATCGGTGCACAGAAGAGCATTCCAAGCCATGGATAATTATTGTTGAAGTACCAGGCCATACGACCCGATTCCCTTACCGGAGCCCAGGTACCTTCAACACCCGCAGGTACCAGCGGCCTCCAGAGATTGAACATTTCCGAGCCAGCTACTTCATATAATCGCCCCCAGCCACCCAGGGCTTTAAGGCCGAAGAAGGTCACCAAAAGCGAACCTATCACAAGAATAATCGCTTGAGCGGTTGCAGTATAGGACATCGCCCGCATGCCACCGAGAACGGTATAAACACCGGTCAGCACAATTACAAGGATCGATCCTATCCAGAAGCTATCCAATCCCATAAAATTGATCTCAGGCAGAAGAGCACTGAATACGATACCGCCGGCAAAAATACCGACAGCGATTTTTGTAAAAACATAGGCTATAAGCGAGATCATTGACAATACCCAGCGGGCTGTCGGTGAGAATCTTCTCTCCAGAAACTCCGGCATCGTAAAAACCAGCGATCGTGAATAAAACGGCACGAAGACCCACGCCAGCACTAACAGGCACCAGGCGTGCAGTTCATAGTGGGCCATGGCCACACCATCAGTGGCCCCAGAGCCAGCAAGACCAACTACGTGTTCCGAGCCGATGTTAGAAGTGAAGACGGCCGCACCTATAACAAACCATCCAAGGTTCCGTCCTGCCAGGAAATAGTCATCGGCTGTATCCTTGCTTTTGAGGATAACCCACCAGGCAATGCCCAGAAGGATACCAAAGTAAGCAACTACTATAATCCAATCCAGTGCTCCAAGTGAGGTTTGTGCCATCAGTATTTGCATAGACTTACTCCTTCACAAAGCGCCAAGAGAATTATATTAATTTTTCTTATCCCAAATATGGATTTCCTGCTCATTGAGTCGTGTTTGTTTGTCGAAACCACAAAGTATTACGTTTTGAGGCAGAAGCCGAAGAGGTGATCTGTTTTAATAACTGCCGTTTTGAAATTTTGTCCATGAGACCTATCTTCGAAACTGTTAGCATCTCAGCCAGGATACAAATGTGCCTGCAATGTATACTAAATATCCGATGATAACACAAGCAAATATTTCATTGAAAAAATCGGCCTGAGCTTTCGCCGTGTGGGTGGTGACACGTTTGCGGACAATCTCTGCGCCGACGGCCCCCATCAAGGCAAGAACAGTTGACTGTGGCTGGCTGGACACATTTCACTATCAACCGCCCAATGCCGTTGCAGACACGCTTGTATCACTGTAAATGCGGACGGCACTTTATCTCACGATGAGCTCATCCAGCGAGCGCTTTGGAACATGGTGGGTACCCTCGGTATCGCGCCAATACTTGATATCGCCGGCAGAATTGATGGTCTCAAGGACGACCGCTTCCTTTGGTTTTCCCAACGCCACAACCAGCAATATCTCATAACGAGCCGATATGGCCAGGGCTTTGCGCAATTGCTCTCTCTGGATTAGGCCAATAATGCAGCCTGCCAATCCTTTTTCTCTGGCGCCTAAGAGGATACTTTGAGCTGCGATGCCGTGGTCGCAGCCAAATGATTTTGTTATCTCTGTATCGCCAAGGATGATAATATAAGCTGACGGCCTTTCCTCCTCAGATGGGCCCGGCCAATCTTTAAGATAGCCAGCCCAGGCTAGATGTGGAAATATCAACGCATTCTTTTCAGGCTCACAGGTGAGGATATACTTCAGTGGCTGCAAATTGCCCGCCGATGGAGAGAGTCTCGCCAAGTCCACGAGTTCTCGAAGCGTATTGCGGTCTACAGGAATTTCCTGATGAAAACGCCGGCAGCTTCTATTCTTTATTATCAAATCCTTTATCATAGCGCTCGTGGTGCTCCGATATCGGATAGGCAATGGCGTAAGCCATGCTGTGCATAGCCTGCGCTTTGTTAATCCTTTTGCCGGATCATTACTCAGTAGGTTACTTCGCCCTAGCCGACTTTGCGGAACCGTCAAGGTCTCTGTCCGAATCCGAAACCAAGTTTTTGGAGGGTTTCGTCAAGTTTCATTTCTCGCTTGTTGATTATGTCGTCTATTGCTTTTATCGTTTTCTCTGCTTTCTCTTGTGCCGCGGTTGTACGGAGTTCCCTGAGTTGGTTTAAAGATTCCTCATGTTCTTCTCTAAGGCGTCTTGGTCCTTTCAAACTGACCAGCGCTTCCTCAATAGCTTGAATTGCAGTTTCCTGTTCTTCACGTCTTTGCCTAAATTGTTCTCGCATTTTTGTTCGTTCATCTTCAGAGAGATCCTGGAAGCTCCCACGAGATTCGCGTGCCTTTGCTGTCTCTTCCATGCTTGTCTTGATTTTTGCAGCTTGCTGTTGAATTGTTTCGATGGCTTTGAGCTGGGCCTCACGCATCCTCGCCCTGCGCTGCGCGCGGTCACCTTGCTCCTGCGCAAATGCCATGTAGGTCACAGCCAAGATGGCAAGTGTGCCGACGATGAGAATAAGCGACTTTTTCATAATACAGCCTCCTAAAAATTGTTGAAA
>Ga0315551_10001324_pt1 | contig 18864 bp, 19 predicted proteins | sample SalMarSW160290MG_FD_203678 | JGI IMG/M metagenome (GOLD analysis project Ga0315551, IMG submission 203678) | Salt marsh sediment microbial communities from the Plum Island Ecosystem LTER, Massachusetts, United States - Salt Marsh Sediment SW1602-90 ...
CGAGTCCACGATCGCCTGGCGGTCGGCGGCATCCTTCTTCGCCTGCTCGGGCTATCAGAGGCCTGGTCTCGAACGGCTGCCCCAAGGGAGCCGGTCATGGTCCGGCAATCGCCGGTAGGAAGTCCACCGAGAGTTCGAGAAAGATCTGAAGGGTAGCCTGTACAAGGTCTGGAACCGGATGTCCTCCGGGACCCGCCTTCCACCGCCGGATCCTCGATTATTCCCCTGGTTGTCGCGGGGAGAAAATTTGTGGATGGAGTCCCGGATGAGGAGTCGGCATAGGATGTTCTCCGAGCGAAGTGCTCTTTCTCGTCCACAACTATTGATGGGCCGGCAAAAAGTCCCATTGAGTAATGCTTCGGACTCCTTTATGCTGCCTGCATGGTAACATTGCGAGATCATGCCACAGGGGATTTATTTGGACCCTGGAGCCACTTAGGAGAAAAAAGAGTTCAAATGCTGGAGAAGTCGTGGGCCGGAGTATTTCGTACCCATCTGCTCGATCGTCTTGAGGTTAACAAGCTGGCTGCCTTTTTCAGTTCTGAGAATGGCAGGCCCAGCAAGGATTTGTATGCTGCACTGGGTGTGTTGATCCTCCAACAATTGCACGATTTGACCGATCTTCAGGTGGTAGAGCAGCTAGCCTTTAACCTGGCCTGGCATTATGCACTGGACATTCGAGACGATTCGGATGTCTCTATTTGCGAGCGGTCGTTACGAAACTACCGCAGGATCGTGATCGATCAGGAATTGGACAAACTACTGTTCAAGAACCTTACCGATGAGTTGATTAGGGTTTTTCAGATCGATACGAGCCGGCAACGCATCGATTCCACCGCAATTCGATCTGCCATGCGGCTAATGACACGGGTGGAGACGGTCGTCGAGACACTCTGCAAGTTTTTCCGTGAATGTGCGCGTGTGAAACCGGAACAGTTCAAACTGATTGATCAGGGGATTCGGGAGCGGTACATCAACGGCGAAGAATCGGGGTGTTTCTCCTACCCGGCTCCGAAACAGGCGAAGAGGTGTCTATCTGAAGTGGGAGCGGATGTACTGGCCGTGCTGAAAACACTACGAGGGACTGCCGCCTCCGATTTGTTTAGCTTTCAACTTCTGGAACGAGTATTCTCCGAGCAGTTTGATATAGAGAGCGCCGAGGAGCATGCAGAGGATAAACTCCTTGTGAAAGAACCGAAGGATATCCCCTGCGACAACGTCGGAAATCCCTCCGATCCGGACTCAAGCTACAACGCTTACCACGGTCAGGGATATCTGCTCCAGGTGATGGAAACCCACGAACCGAGTGAAGAGCCGTCTTCAAAGCCGGATCTCATAACGCATATTAACGTGCATAAGATGACAATTGGGGATTCCAAAGCGATTGACCCGGCGGTGCAAGATACCACCGCAAGGGGCATTCAACCGGAACTGATTCTGGGAGATACCCGATTCGGGTCCGAAGAAAATCACCGCAGACTCGGCGACGAAGGCCTGCAGCTTGTGGCTCCCACCCAACCACCGAAGGGATACAAAAAAGGCAAGCTTACCCTGGAACAATTTCGGCTTGATGATCAGGGGCTGATCACCCAATGCCCCGACGGGCAGATACCGATCAGCACCACCGTGGGGAAAGCAAAGATCCAGGCGGTATTCCGAGCCGAGACCTGCGGGAACTGTCGGCATCGAAACGGTTGCCCTACGGCCGCCGCGATTAAACGGGGAGAGTTACCTCGGGTACAATACACGCCAGCTCGTGTGGAAAAGCTCAGACGGAGAGAGTACGAACAAAGTAACGCCTTTAAGCAGATCTACCGCTGGAGAGCGGGCATCGAGGCTACCGTCTCGCGGTTGAAATATCAAATGAATTTGGCCAGACTTCGGGTACGAGGAATGGGCTCGGTTCGCTACACGGTATGGATGCGTTCCCTAGGGCTGAATATCCTAAGAGCGGCCAATTATACTTGAAAATATCCCGAAAAACAGGCAGTTAGACCACCGAATTTGCTGGACACGCGGTCTTTTCTTCTTTTCTTTCTGGCAGGAGTACACCCGATTCCGATTGGACGGGATAAAACAAAATTGATAGCCTATCCCAGACTTGACTTTTTGCCGGCCCATCAACTATTGACAATATCCCGCGTTGATTCGCGTACTGCTTCAGACATAAATAGCAGGCACCATAGCAGGTATGATCATAGAGATGGCGCTGTGCGCCTTCGCCCACCTCGGGGAGGCGCCGCGCAAGATCCTCGACGTACCCCGCGCCGCCGGGAGCCGTTTCGTAGATCACGATCTGATCCTCACTGCTCTCGTCACTGCTCCGTCGGACAAAGGCCTGAAGCTCCCACGGTTCCAGCTCCCAGACGCTATCAGCGCCTACCAGAAGCGTTTCCACCGCCGTGATTGGAGTGAAGGACAAACTGCCGATGGAGGAGGGCGAGCAGCAACTGCTCGTTCAAAGGCTTTGGTGGGATAGTGGCCCCAGGGGACGTAGTGCTTGCAGCGAGCTTCGGCATGGGGGTGGTATTCGGGGCAGTGGAGATTGGCGCAAAAGTGAGATGTGGAGGGCAGTCTACGCTTCATTCTCAAAAAGCTTCGAGGAACTAGGTAAGGCGCAAGGCTCATCAGGAGATTCAACTTGAGAAGAATCTGCTACAACATGCTGGGATCCTATCAGGTCGGCTGTCCAGCCGATGCCGAGCTCTTCCAGTTTGGCCCGGTGAGGTATGCCCTCCCTGTTCCAGCCGCACATCCGGTAGTAGAGAATTTTGGCTCTCTCAACTTGATCAGCCGGAACGGATACGCCGTCGCTCCGCCCTCCTTTCAGCGGCTGCGAGACTTTCTCCGGAAGGACATCGTCCCTGGCGGAAAATCCCTCCCTGGCGTTGAATACCCTCTGCAGATTCAGCGTGCGCTCGCCAAGCTTCATCAGTTCGAACACGCTGAACTCCCATCCCGTAGCGGCGCTGATCACCTCCGCCATCTGCCCCGTGGAGTACAGCTGCCAGGCGGGGCCGTATACGAACTGGCAGAGGCAGAGGCTGTTGCAGGCGCTGTAGATCCACTGGGTGTAGTGGGCAAAGCGGACCTTTTCGGGTCCAAGGTCGCTGGCGGGTTTCTGATCCAAGAGTCCGATTTCGGCCATCCTTCCGGCGAATTCGGTGTCGGGTTCGTACATGGGATCATGTTCGCTGGACATGTGATCCGCGCCGTAGGGATTGACGGCATAGATCAATCCCAACGAGCGCTTGACCTGGGGCATGTGGGCTGGGAACTCTTGATTCTTCACGGTTACCGTCAATCCTTGCGCCTCCGGCCCGATTTTCGCCGCCGCCCTGGCCGAGCCTTCGGCCAGCAGGGCGCCGAAGCCTTCCTTCCTCCCTATCTGCTCCACCAGCTTTACCATGGCGGCGGCGTTACCGAACTTCAGTTCTAAGCCACCGGTGTCCTTCTTGGAGATGACACCCTGTTCATAGCAGTCCATGGCCCAGGCGATGGTGGCACCGCAAGAGATCGTGTCCAGACCATACATGTTGCACAGCTCATTGGCCTTGGCGATGGCGCTCAGGTTGCTGATCCCGCAGTAGGATCCCAGCGTGCTCATGGACTCGTATTCCGGGCCTCCGTAGTACGGATCCACCGGGAACTCGCCATCGCGCACCTCCACGACTCGTTTGCAGCGGATCACGCAGCCGAAGCAGGTATCCCGTTCCTTGAGAATCGTATCGCTCATGGTCTGCCCGGAGATCTCCTTGTAACCTTCAAAGACACCGCTGCTCCAGTTCCGTGTTGGCAATCCGCCGTTGTCGTTCTGGCCCGGGATAATGTTCGCCGTGCCGTGCAGCCCCATCTGGTAGGTGTTCGAGTCTTTGAAAGTCTCCGCCCCCCAGCGGGCGAGCTCCTTGATCTTCACGGGATCGAATAACTCAAGCTTCTTCCCGCCCTGGACTACGACGGCCTTGAGATTTTTCGAGCCCATGACCGCACCCATGCCGGTGCGGCCGTTGGCCCGGTTGCTCATGTTGATGATGCAGGCAAAGCGCACCAGCTTTTCCCCCGCCGGTCCGATCTGCATAACCTGGGCTTTCTCATCCCCCAGCTCCTGCCGGATGAGCTTCTCCGCCTCTCCAGTGATCCTTCCCCAGAGATGAGCCGCTTCGCGGAACTCCACCTCTCCATCGTGCAGCAACAGATACACCGGCCGCGCCGCCCTGCCGCTAATAACCAGACCGTCAAAACCGGAACGCTTGAGATAAGCCGGCCAGAAACCTCCGGCCTGAGAATCTCCGGCGGCTCCGGTGAGCGGGGATTTTGCGCACACGCTCACCCGGCTCTGCCCGGAGATGGAAGCCCCCGTGGCTGGACCCACGAAAACGGTCAGAATATTGTCCTCTCCGAGCGGATCCGCGCTAGCCGGCATTTGCTTGAGCAGGTAGTACATGCCCATGGCGCTCCCTCCTCCGTAGCGCCGGTAGAAGTCTTCCTGGGGCCGCTCGACCGAGCTCGTCCGGGAAGTGAGATCGATGTGTATAATCTTGCCGGTGAATCCCTTGGTCATTTTTTTACTCCTTTGATTATTTCGCCTACATTATATTGCATTCTACAACGCTACGGTACGGTACCCACAAGAGGGGCGTTCCTGACTAGTCAGGCATAGCGGCATTACCGTGAGGAGCACTGAATGCACAGGAGGTTTTTTTGAGTCTTTGCATGAGGTTGACCTTCATGTGGGTACAGTCTATGAGGATTGGACCTCCGGGGACAGAGTTGTTGTGGGGCGGAACTGGCCCGTGTTGGTCAAGTTCTGGATCATCTACCTTGGTTCGCTGGCAATAGCATTGCTGGTCTATGAGCTGTTGGTTCGGCGAATCGGCGCGCTGCGTCTGCTCTTCGACATGAGAAACAAGGGACAGGGCAGACCAGGGAACCGCAAAGATGTCTAAGAGCGGATGGAATGACGTATTCAATAGCTACATTCGCAGACCCTCCTTTTACAATCTACGACGTTCGTTCGTGTTTAGATTGAAGCGTAGGGACCAGAACAGATGGGAAGGCCATGTTATTGAGTGACGGTTTCCAGCAGAGCCATGGGAACACCAGGAAACCGTCAATGCCTCCGGTAATACCTTGGGAATAAGGCTCTAGATCATAACTTGCCCGGGCTCCAACTCCAGTAGCCAACATCCTGCCCGATAAGCCTCTGCAGCCGGCTTGTAATGGCTCGAGAATCCACACCAGATAATGCCATGCTGCTTGTGAAATTTCCCCAAGTCGTCTATATTTCCCGTGTTCGGGGAATCATATCGGGCAGCCATGCCCGATTCCCCGGTGATAAATCGCCGCTCCGTCTTTGGGGCCGCTGAATAGACTCGGGAGCTTCCATGAACGAATCAACCAGAGAAAACCTCCCCCGGTGCGCGAATTGCAGTGTGCCGGATCGGGAGAAGATCTGCCTCACCTCCAAAGGCAGAGGTCCGGAGTTTTGCCCGACCCTCCACAACAGGGAGGCCATAGAGCAAGCCAGGCAGATGCTGTCCGACTCCCCCACCCTGGAGTTCGCCCGAAAGGCTTCGCTCCAAGAGGCCGAGTGCTACATCAACAGGGACAAGAAGCCCTTTATCGCGCACCCGGTCAAACCCAGGCTTCAGGAAATTATCGAGTTTGCCCGGAGAATGGAGTTCAAGCGTCTCGGGATCGTGTTTTGCGATGGCTTGCGACGGGAGGCGGGCGCCGTAGCCAAGGTCCTCAAGAAGCAGGGATTCGAGGTCGTATCCGCGGTTTGCAAGGTGGGAGGGGTTCCCAAGGAGGAGATCGGGCTGCGGGACGAAGACAAGATCCAGATCGGTGCCGAGGAGACCATGTGCAATCCGCTTGCCCAGGCCGAGCTGATGAATCGCTCGCAAACCGAGTTCAACATACTGATCGGTCTCTGCGTTGGGCACGACTCGTTGTTTTTCAAGCACGCCAAGGCCTATACCACGGTCCTGGCGGCGAAGGATCGGGTAATGGGACACAATCCGCTGGCTGCGATCTATACCCTCGGTTCGTACTCGGAGCGATTCCTGAAGACAACGATCGAGTAGGGGAAGCTGCAAGCAGGTGGGTGTCGAGAGTTACTTTTAGTACCTCTCCCGCATCGATCCCAGAAAGCTGACGGATCACCGGCACACATCGTCCTGACGCTATCGAAAACCGCCTCCAAAATCTCGATCGGGCCACCGCCGGCGAGCCGTTTGCAGATGAAGTGAAGCTGCTCATCACCGTACTCGGAATCACCCCTCTGACTGCTCTAGCCTTTGTGGCTGATGTGGCGGATATCAGACGGTTCAAAACTCTGAGAAATATGAACGCCTATCTTGGTCTCGTACCCAGAGTGAACGAAAGTGGCGGCAAGAGCAAGACCGGCTATATCAACCGGGAATCCAGGCGGTTGACCCGTACTCTTTTCACCCAGTCGGTAATGCATTTTGCAGATGCATCACCCTATCTGAGACTTTATTACTCTAACCTGATTTCGAGGCGGGGTGTGGGACGGGCTCGAATCGCACTGATCCGAAAAATCTGTGGGATGATGAGACCGATGTTGCTTGAGCACCAAGAGTTTCGCTGGGTGCAGGCGAGCAATTTCGAGAGGAAGCTGAAACGATAGCGCTTGACTTTTATCATAGTGGTGTGCTTTAGCGAATACGGTTTTTGCATATGTTGACATTTGAGTAACCATGGTAGTACATTGTATATACATTGGTTGATCGGTTAAAGGAAAGGTCATGATTAAGAAACTAACAAAACATGGGAATAGCCTTGCGATTGTGATCGATCGGGCAGTACTCGATCTGCTAAAGATTGATGCAGATACCCCACTAGAGATTTCGACGGACGGACAAGTCCTTGTGATTTCACCAGTACGAGATAACGCACATCGGGATAAGTTCCAGAAAGCTCTCAATTCGGCAAACAGGAAGTACGGGCGTGCGCTGAAACGATTGGCTGAATGATCGTCGAAGATCCTGTTTTTCTTACGCTGGGTGAAGTTATAGAGATCCATCGCGATCAGATCGAGCGATACGGCGGGGATCCGGGTATTCGCGACCTAGGCCTACTGCAATCTGCCATGGCTGTGCCGGCAGCTGGTTTCGGTGGTCGCTATTTACACACGGATCTCTGTGAGATGGCCGCTGCTTATCTTTTCCATACCACCCAAAACCATCCCTTTATCGATGGGAACAAGCGGACAGGAACAGTGGCGTCTTTGGTTTTTCTATCCCTTAATGATGTCAAGTTAGAAGCCGATGAAGAGGAGTTCGAAAGAGTTGTACTCGGTGTTGCAGAAGGGAAGATCGACAAAGCTTCGGTGGCGGAGTTTTTCCGGAAGAACTCACGCTGCTAATGCGGCGGGGTGCCTTCGGCGATATAGGCGCTCAACAGCCGCTCTATTCAGGATTCATTTCTCTGTAACTTGACCTTACATAATATATGATGTATGCTAAATTGTGACTAGCGATTGGCGTGTATTATACTACGAAACGTCTGAGGGGAAGTGCCCAGTACGAGAGTTTATCGATTCTCGGCAGGGGCGTGATCAAGCCAAGATCTTTGCCCTTATCTCTAATCTGCAGGACCGAGGTCCAACACTTCCTCGCCCGTACGCTGATCTACTCGAGGATGGGATTCATGAGCTTAGAATCAGACTATCTGGTGACCAATTTAGAGTTCTATATTTCTTCTGCTTTCAGCGATTCATCGTGTTGACACACGCGTTCGCAAAAGTGACGGCAAAAGTACCGCGTGCAGAGATTCAGAAAGTGAAAAAATATCGGTCTGATTTCTTGTCCCGTATTGAGGAGTCCGACCTGGAGGCAATGCATGATGACATTTAACTCTCACCTGAAGGAAAAGCTGAAAAACAAACGATTCAAGAAGATGTATGAGGAAGAGAAAGAGCTTCTTGACATCTCACTGAAGATCCTGGAGGCTCGAAGAGAGAAAAATCTCTCTCAGGCAGAATTAGCCAATCGAGCTCATATTACCCAGCAGCAGTTATCTCGTATTGAAAACGGAATGAATTTTAATATTAAAACCCTGCTGAAGTTGTGTGATGCACTGGATCTATCGATAGATTTCAAACAACGGCCAAAGTTACAACTCTCACATAGATAAAGTCGACCCGTATTCGCTAAAGTATACCTATCACTTAAAAACTACCACTTTCTTCTTTATCCACCCACTGAGAGGGGAACGCGTGAAGGAGGTCAGTGGCGCAGGGCGATTCCTGAAGGAACAAGCCCATTAGGTAGAGAAGATTAGCCAATCAAAAAGTGATTCGGCTGTACCCGCAAGATGGTGGCATCGGATTGCACAGTCAACAGAGCCTTGAGGTGGCTTGATTCGAAGGAGATGGAACAACTTCAACACAGTTTCCCGCCGTTGCTGGAACAACAACATCTGGCCAAGATCCAGCTGGCCCCCGATCGGCCATCCAGAAGAGTCGGGATTCTGGATGGTTCTCAAATGGGTCAAACACCATGTGGTGGCCTTCGATCTTCGTGGGAAAATCGACTACCCGTTGATGGTCAGCAATTCCCACAGCCGGGGTAAAGAACTGCCGGTGGCCAAACAGATGGTAGAGAAAGTCACAGTAGTCCTGGGAGACCACTTCCCTCAGCTATTCTTGCTCGATTCGCTGTATTTTATCCAGCCGTTCTTCGAGTGTATCCGCTCCAAAGGTGCGCACCTGCTCATCAAAAGTGACGAGCCTTCATTCCGGGAAGTTCTTGTGGATGCCAAGTTTGCCTTTGAGAACAAAAATGATCTGTTAGTCCCGGTCGAAGAAAAACAGGGGTTCGTTGAATTCCTCTTTTGTTCCTGGAAGATAGAAAAAACCAGCGGAGTGTTAGCTGGCTATCCCCTCTAGATCTCTCACCTCCTGGAAGATTACCCCAAGCGGAAGAAGACCCAGCACCAAGATTGCTGGATCGTGACGACCGATCTCACTCTCCTTCCCGAGGAAATCAGGGAAGCAGCGCACCTCCGCTGGCACATCGAAAACAACGGCTTCAAGCGCCTGTCACATCACACTGCCACCAAGCGGTTCTATTTCAAGGATCCCAAGCCCTTCTTCACGATGCTGCGACTGTTTTGTGCAGCCATCGCTCTGTTGGGTATTCTACTTCAAATTCGGAAACAAAATGAAGGGGAATACAAGAGGATCTTGAACGGAATAAAAGAGACTTGGAAAAATATCTTCTCCCAACTGGAGGAGATCTTCGAGATCAATATCTTCGTTTAGTTCAGGGTTTCTTCCGGTCCTGGAATTGGCTTTGAAGGACATATTCACTCAAATCGACAACTCCAGCTCGAAGTATGCTCTGCCACAAATCCCACTACTCCAAAACGCTGATTTCCTCAATTCTGATCCCGATTTTCATCTAGTTGGGGAATCTCTGGGGACAGCCTTCTCTAAAGAAGCCATCGAGCTGCCCCCTGGCGAAGCTCCGATGCCATCGGCAATGAGAAATGGATGCCGTTGGAGGTGAATCCTGTACTTTCCTCCCCGATGCGTACGGCGCTGATGCGCGCACGAGGAATGATAAAGGAATCCTCCCCATAGGGGTGAGAGGTTTCAACCGGATCACAAAGATAGATCAACTCGTGGGGATTCAGGACGAGGAGCTGTGCGCGCTCGATGTCATAACGCGACTTCCCCGGCACGGTCGCGAACCGATAAGCCACAGGCGCTCCTTTATGCAGGTGGATGCGAGCGCTGCAGACTATGTGCATCCACTTGAAGGGCAGGGTCTCCGTCCCATCCCCCTCCTGCAGAACCGGCTCGCGGTGTCCCCCCAGTCTCCTCCTCAGTACCAGCAAGGCCGGCTCGAGGTTTCGACGAGCCAGGGTATTGTAGCGAACCGTCAAGTCGTCTCCAGAAGAGTGAAACCTGAGCCGTCCGTACAGCAGGATCATTTCGTCCTCGATGGCGGAGAGCTTCTCCAGCTCAATCACGACCTTCACACCCGCCGTCGGTTCTTCGGTCCACAGGCCCGCTGCCCGACTGCCGAGCGCCAGGATGCTCTTCGGACTTATGACTTTCTGATCCTTCCAGCCGACAGATCGGACTGCTGAGGGAATGATGAAGAGCTGGTGCAGACCCTGGACCCCACAGGCCCGATGGAGAGACTCGAGGGCTCCGGCGGGGATATCCTCGGTACGGCGAGGTGTGTATGGAAACGCATTGTGCACGCTCCGATAATAAGAGCGCCCTTTTCCGTCGCAATAGGGCAACTCCCATTTCTCCGCCGGGTCCAGGGGCCCGGCAGGAGCCCGGTGAAGCCTGTGAGAGCCTTCATATGAGGCAGAGGTCAGCTGTTCAAACGGCCATTTTCTAGTCCGCATGGTTCTTTGCGGCTAGTATGAGGTGAGGCAATACGATCCGTCTTTGGACGCAGCGGTTATTTCTTGCACTTTTCGCTGTTTCTTGGCCGGCTTTCTTCGTTGTTCAAAGTAGTCAAGATGTACAAAATGATAGAGCGTTCACGGCGTTCCCCAAGGGGTGCCGAGACCGATCTCGTTGCGGGGAATTTAAATCCGCAAACGGTGCACCCTCCTGTCGTACAGGGCTTTCTCGTTTACGAAGTCGAGCTTGATCTGCCACTTCTGCATGGTGGTCGCCCCGATGATCAACTCCTCGGATAGCGTATCCAGGACCACGAACGAGTCCATAAAACACCGGGGGGCGTCCTCCAGGAAGAACTCGAGGAATACTTCATACTCGGCCGTAATAAAATTACCCCCAGAGGCGGTTTCGAATATAAAGGGCTCCGGCAACGGCTCGAGGCGGGCGATCTGCTCGGCCGTTTCCCGGCAAATGACCGAGTAGCTTGCACCGCCGTCGAATAAACAGACGGTGGAGGTGCGGCCACGGTTGCCGACGAGGGTGCAGGGAAGCTCCAACAGTGGCATTATTAAGGTCCCCTGACTATTGATACAGGGAATTCGTTCGTTTTGATTCATGTTTTCATAATAAATCGAGCATCTTTTGCGGGTCAACGGAGCTGCAGGACGGCGGGACGGGGCCCATACGATCGCATGCCACCCCCGGGTGAAAATCCGTTATATTAATCTGAAGGAGGGTACCTGGTGATGAAGACCTTCATAGCTCTGTTCAGGGGAATCAACGTCGGCGGCGCTGGCATTCTACCGATGAAGGATCTCGTCGTGATCCTCGAAAAACTCGACCTGCGAGACGTCAAGACCTACATACAGAGCGGCAATGTAGTTTTCCGGAGCACGGAGGAAGATCCTTCCCGGGTTTCGAGCAGGATCAGTGCTGAAATCAGGAAATGTTTCGGATTCGAACCTCAGGTACTGCTGCTGGATTCAGCCGAAATGAAGGAGGCCATCGAAGCGAATCCGTTCCCCGAAGCGGAATCCGAGCCGAAGACGCTGCACCTGAGCTTCCTGGCCTCGGTGCCGGAGAACCCTGATCTGCAGGACCTGGAAGACCTCAAGAAAGACAGCGAACGGTTCTCATTGAAAGGCAGCGTCTTCTACCTGCACGCGCCTGAGGGCATCGGCAGATCCAAGCTCACTGCCAACATAGAAAAGCTGCTCGGAGTTGCGGCGACCAGCCGAAATTGGCGAACGGTGACCAGCATCATGGCACTGGCTCGGAGCAGCGGATCACCCGGATGATCGGATCTCACCGGCCGGCCCGCCGGCCAGTCGGGCCCGCAGGCCGCTGCAGCGCTCCCGGGTGTCTGCGTATTTCAGGGCGATGGCCAGGGTGATCTCTTCCAGCTCGGTGGTCTCGTAGCGGACCCGCCCGTCCTCGTAGCGCACCAAGATCGTGTGCGCCTCGGTGTCGATCGCTTCGATCCGGCCGATGTCGCCGTCGATCTGTCGGGTTTCACGCGGTGCAAACAGGCGAGGGAAATCGCTTGTTTGGAGTGATCGATCGTTTGATCCTCTACGTTACCGGATTTGAAAAGCGGGGGACAGCTCCTGCTGAAGGTGAGGCGCAATTCTCTTACAGCGCTCGCGACATCCCTGTCATCTGGTAGGAGGTGGCCATAGTGACCACCCCCTCCCATCGGAACGGCTTGTACCGGCCAGGTAAGCCGCTCTTCGATTGACGACCAGGGGGAAACCTCCGTGTCAGCTGGTCGATGCCGCAGAATACTCGCGCAGGAATATCAATCCCAAGCCTCGGAACCAATCAGCATTGAGCACCCTCAACACTTCTCGTCGATTGGCCGACTGCCAACTCCTTATTGCCACCCATACTCGCCGGGCTCTCCACACGGGTACACCCGCGTTGATCATCGCCCGCTGGAACTTCTTGGGTTTCTTCCACTTGGCCAGCTGCATCGAGCGTAACCGGCCGCGGACCCAGTCGTCCAGGCTACCGAACAACGTCTTGAACTCCTATATTCGAAAGTAGTTTGCCCACCCTCGGAGATAGCGGTTTAGCTTTTCTATTATAGGCTGCATCGAACTTTGGATTATTTCGGTAGGTCAGCTCGTGTATTCGTCTCTTCAACTTTGCTTCAATAACTTTCGGATCTGCTCTCTGAAGCTGGTATATACAGGCTGTTCCAGCCAGCATGAACTCGCTGAAACTTTTTTCGCCGGCCGGATCGCTGCACGGCCTGCGTCCGTCATCCAGGAGAACGGAGCCTCAGGCTGGCAAGAGCATGACGGAGAGTAAAATATATAGAGCATATACGAGGGTCTTCACGGTATTCCCTTCTGCATACTACCTTCAGTTTGTTCCATTCTTTATACAATATTCTTCTCATCATTTGATCTATTCTTTTCCAATAATTGGTCCAACAATTGACAGGTTATCATCAGGCATCTGGGAAGATGAAAAGGTCCTTTCCAGTGGTTTCCTTTTAGATCAAGCGCAACGGTACCATCTCTTCGCAGGTATCCATACCACTCTCCGTATTTTCTATCAGCGAAATGGCTCCAGGAATAGTCGTGAACCATTTCAAACCAGCGTTCGTATTTCTTATCTCCAGTAAGGTAGTAGGCAAGCAAGCTAGCAATGATCATCTCGTTGTGCGGCCACCAATACTTCATGTCCCACTCGATCTGGGCGGGTTGTCGTCCTTCCGCATCTAGAAATGAGAAAAGTCCACCGTACCGATCGTCCCAACCCCGTTCCATCGTCCAATCCATGAGTTGAAGGCTCTCTTTCAGAAGCTCGTCACTCTGCCTCCTTTGCCGGATCTCGTCCAGAATGAACCAAATTGCTTCGATTGTATGTCCAGGATTAACACATCTGCCTTCAGGCCCTTCGGTAAAGCTGCCGTCGGGTGCAACGTTTTCTAACAGGGCTTTATATTGAGGTTTCACGAAATCCTTGAAAATCTCTTCAATAACTAAGTCAATTCTTTTTGTATATTCCGGCTCATATTCAGGGTCACACTCCCGCATTATTTGGTAGGCATTGATGAATATCACGGGATTTTTTTTCATCGGTCGGTTTTTGGGATCAATCTTTGGAGGCAGAGTTCCCTGCAAGTCATCAATGAGCTTCAGGGTTGCTCTAGCTTTAGCAATAATCTCCATGTTGCCCGTGATTTTCCCGTACTTGGCATAACCGATCATAGCCCAGCGATCCGATCCGACGTAGCGCCTCATGACCAGGGGCTTCCCATCTCTGGTAACTTCGAAGTAGTGCCGTCCATCGGCCCTTCTGATTTTTTTATCCAAGAAGTTGTAACAATTTTCAGCCGCTTTCAGCCATTTTTCGTCTCTATCTATTTGATCGTAAAGGTTGGAAAAAATCCAAGTGACTCGACCCTGGACCCATCCCCCCTTGTCGGTGGATAAAGGGACTCCTTTTCTGTCCAGATAATCCATCAAACCACCATATTCCCAATCGAGGCCGTTCTCACTCCAGAAGGGAATCACGTTATTCATCAATTCATCGTAATAGAAATCTCTTAGATGCTTGATTCTTTCTCCGGTCATTGCTAGGCCTTTATCAGTGTGTCCATGTTTTTACAATGTTTCTAAACTCATTGGGATTCAACCCTTTTCGTTTTGCAAGTTTGTACGACCACTCATGGAACAGCGAAATGGATAGAATGGAGCCTAACACTTCCGACATTTCAGGAAGTACGACGTAGCAGCAGCTACCTTTGCTTTTCAGCAAATGTTCGGCCATTACTACATCTATTACCGTGCATCCAGTTTGTTTCGATATTTCCTTCCCCGAAAAGAGTTTAACTCCATTGGTTTCGTAGTGATTCAATAATATGATGGCAGATCTATCGCTGACTAACTCCAAAGGACCGTGTCGAAACTCAGCCGTTTCAAACCCCTCGGCATGTATTTTAGCGGCCTCCTTCAAAACGTTTGCAGCTTGGAAAGCCGTAGCAGAATAGGGACCTGTGCCGACTATGAACACGCTGTCCTTACCGTAAAGTAATTCCGCTATGTCATCTTTTCGACGCCCAATTTCAATTACCTGGGAAGATAGATATTCCGCTTGTTTTAGTTCCTCATTGCCCGCATATAGAGATTCGACAACACTGCCTTTATGGCGCTTCGCCGCATCGAGAAAAAAAAGATATATTGCCAATAACTGCGCCACTACAGTCTTGGTTCCGGGTCCTTTTTCCGTACCGGCAAGGATTTCTATCGCCCAGTCGCAAAGACTCGCCAGACGGCTGCTGGAATTGTTGGTAATTGCAAATACCATCGCCTGCTTTTCTTTTGCTTTCTTTGTCGCCTCGATGGTTTCAGAAGTTTCTCCTGATTGAGAAAAAGAAAATAGTACTGTGTCCTTTCCAGTTCCCGCGAAACGATAATGCGAGTAGTCGAATGCGCTGATTGGGGTAGAGGCTCTTTTCAGCAATTTACTGCAGATGTATGCTCCCGAAATACCCGCGAAATAGGAGGATCCGCAGCCGGTGAAGAGTATATCCTTGTTATTCAAAGAATCGAGAAAGAGATCAACACCGCGTGATAGATTCGCTCTATTACCGAGCAACTTTCCCACAACTGCTGGCGTTTCCGTCATTTCCAAAAACATATGGTCGCGCATACACCTCGCTCCTTAAATATTATTTGCCACAAAGGCTCGAACGGCTGCCCAACTAGGATAACTCTTATCGTTTATATAAATCGCGGCTGTTGCATTTGCATACGCTAGCGATTTCTGTATGGTAAAATCACGTAGCAGACCGGCAATGAAACCAGCATTGAATGCATCGCCGGCACCGACAGTGTCCTGCACGCTTTCAACCTTGAATGCACTGCAAGTAAACCGCTTTTTGGGACCAGTGTAGCAAGCGCCCTTCGCACCCATCTTTACCACTATATTTTTCGTTCCGAGCTCTAGAAGCTTCTGCCCTCCAGCAACGATATTTGTTGTTCCCGTCATTCCTGCCAACTCGTCTTCATTTGGAAAAAACCAATCTGTTACGGCAAGCAGATCTCGTAGTTCCGATCTGACCGTTCTGGTCCAACCTTCCGAAGGCCCACCGACGTCCAGTGCGGTCTGTACTCCCGCACCTTGCAGGATTTCGAACAATTTACAGCTCGCGTCGCCCCGGAGACCGGGCATTAAAAAATAACCTGATAGCTGAACCAGATCTAAACCCTTGAGAATCGATAGTTTTGGATCTACGTGATTCCAGCCGTAAAATGCTTGGTTACCCAGATGGGTGACAAAACACCGCTGTCCGTCGCCTCTAACAAAAGTCACAGACAATCCGGTCGGTTGATCCTCGAATATCGTTAGGTTTTTCCGGCTCACTCCTGCATGCTGCAACTCAGTCGATACAATCCGGGCTTCGTAATCATTTCCCAAAGGACCGAACACCAACGGGTCAATTCCGAGGTATCCCAAGGTATACGCGGTGTAACCGGCAGAGCCAGCCGCCTTTTCCGCTCGATCCCGAACAACTTTTTCTTCGCCCCAATCCGGCAACTTGGGTAGCTTTCCGAAAACCAAATCTACACCGAAATTACCGACAATCCCTACCCGATGTTTTCGCATCCGTTCACCCATGTATTGATCTTTAGCGCATTTTTCACTGAACGGTCTATTTAAAGGCTCCGCGTGTCAGCCCACTTACTATATGTCTTTGCGCTATCGTGAAGAATACCAAACCGGGAAGGATCGTAATTACGCTGGCAGCGGAAATCGGTCCCCACTCCACACCGACGTCACCCACAAAATGAAAAATACCGACTGTGATTGGGTAGAGATTTGTAGTATTCAAGATCAAGAAAGGGAACATAAAATCTCCCCACGTCCATAGGAAAGCGATGATCGCAACTGCGGCAACCGCCGGAGCCGTGATCGGTATGACGACTCTAATCAGTGTAGTGATTCGAGAACATCCGTCGAGGGCAGCGGCATCAATCAAAGAACGCGGAAAGGAATCGAAGATGCTCTTCAACATGATGATCGAAAGAGGATAAACGAGCATCGTTTCGAAAATTATTACGGCAGTCCGTGTATTTCCCAGTCCGAGTCGGATGAAAAGGATTACGAACGGCAACCACAAAGCCTGAGGTGGAACAAACCTGGTTGCGAAGAAAGTAAATGTAATTTTTTCGCTTCCCCTGTAGCGGAAGAAACTCAGCCCATAGGTCGTCAGCGTGCCGATAGTTACAACGAAGGCCGTGGCACTCAGTGAGTAGATGAGGGAATTAAGAACAAAGATCGGAACCGGAGATTGGGCAAGGGCCACCAGGTAATTGGAAAATGTAAAATGAACAGGAACGAAGGTTGGAGGCCACTGGAAAACTTCACTCTGTGTTTTAAAAGAAGTTATAAAGAGCCAATAGATCGGAAAGAGCAAGTACAAGAGAATGACGATCAGCGTAAGGTACGGAGTGATGCGCCACCCCAGTATCTTGCTGACGCCGCCTCTAATTCTGCTGAGCACCATTATTCGCCACCGTCGGTTCGGCCGGTCAATGCGAAATAGAACAGTGGAAAGGCGATGGCAAACGTCAACGCTGTCAAGACTACACCGACCGTCGAGCCGTGGCCGAATCTGAGGAACTTGTACATCGTGTCTTTGAGAAACAGGCCAATATGATAAGTTGATTTCCCCGGTCCTCCCCCAGTCAGCGCAAAAAAAATGTCTGGAGCTCGAACCGTAATCATTAGAATCAGCAAGAACGCAAAGACGGCCTGTCGGCGAATCAGAGGGGCGGTGATATACCAAAATTGCTGGACATTGTCCGCACCATCTACCGTGGCCGCTTCGTAATACTCATTTTGGATGTTCTCCATGCCGGCAAGCAGGTATATCATCATGAAGGGTATGTAAACGTAAGCTGTAGATAGAATACCGGCAATCATTGCCAGCTGCGGGTGTGATAGAAAAGCAATTTTTTCGTCGATGAAATTCAATGAAACGAGGACATAATTGACCACTCCAATATCTGTGTCAAAGATCCATCGCCACATAAAACCGGAAACCACTAGGGGAACTGCCCAGGGTAGTATCACAAGCGTACGAAACAGCGTCTGTCCTTTCTTGATGCGTGTCAAGCTGTAGGCAATTATCAGTCCTAGAACGAAGGCTAACGTTGTACTACCCAGACTATAGGTAACGGAAACTCCCAGGCTGTTCAAGAATTCGGATGAAGAGAGAACATCTGCATAATTCTTAAGCCCGACGAAACGTATTGGTGTAATATTGTCGTACCTTAAGAAGCTTACGTATACGTTGAATAGAACAGGGAAGATAATAACGGCTATTAAGGCAACCAGACCAGGGACGCTGACCAGAACTCCAAACCTGCTGTTACTTGTCTTCAATACCTTTCCTCCACAGCAACGGTTGCCAGACAACAGAAAAACGACTGCCCCACACTCTACAAAGAGTTCATGCAGAGTGTGGAACAGTACGGTTTGTTTGTTCTCTTAAGCTCTACTGTGAAACGGTCTCTGCGGTTTCCTGAACTTGTTTCAGACCCTCCTCAACCGACAGCTCACCTGTAGCAGTCTTATCAAAGACTTCCATCAATTTGTCAACCACTTTAGTGAAACCGGGCGGATATACCTCTGAAACAGCTCTTTCCACCATTAGCGATCTTGCTTCCTGCATTGGAAGACTATCCAACTTCGCTGGTGGAGAGGACAGCTCGAGTTCTGCTGCAACCTTTTTAATGAGGTCCCAATCCAGCATATCAATCTCCGGATCTTCGTAGAGTGACTTATAAAACGTTTCATTTCCTTCGACCAGCAGTTCATTCCTACACGCTTGCTTGCTTCTCAGGTAGTCGAGCAGCAACATACCCGCGGCTTGCCTCTTGTCGTCGATGTAGTTGGGAATCATCAATCCTGAGGTTGCAAGAGGTCCAGCACGGTATTCCTCCGGTGTGCTGTCATCCCATTTTGGCGACGCAAAAGCCGCCCAGTCCCCTTTTATTTCTGGAAATTGGGACTGATATTGCATTGCGTATGCGGATATTTGAACCGATGCAAAAGCAGCTTTGCCGACGCCAAACGTTCGGCCGGAGTCGAAGGAACCCGTGGATAAGACCGCTTTGCTCGCGATCCCTTCCTTAATTAAGTCCGTATACCACTTCATGGCATTCTTTACCTCGGGAGACAAAAACTGGTATTTCCCGTCCTTGTAAAGTCTTCCGCCCTGTGCATATACAGCTGCCCGGAAGTCGAAAATAAACTCAGAGCCACTAGCGCCCGAATACACAATGCCTGCAATGTCTTCGTTGTTTGCTTTCGCCCAGTCCCTAACCTTTTTTGCAGCCTCGTATACCCCCGCATATGTAGAAGGCACTTCGCTGACACCGGCCTTTTTAAGGATACTGGGGCGATAGAACCACAGAAAGCCGATTACAGGTCCGGGTGAGCCCATCCCG
>Ga0315551_10001325_pt1 | contig 18843 bp, 15 predicted proteins | sample SalMarSW160290MG_FD_203678 | JGI IMG/M metagenome (GOLD analysis project Ga0315551, IMG submission 203678) | Salt marsh sediment microbial communities from the Plum Island Ecosystem LTER, Massachusetts, United States - Salt Marsh Sediment SW1602-90 ...
CTTTTTCTCCTCCAGATCACTGCCTTTCAGGATAGCGATCATATTGTCTTTGAGCTCTCCTCCCAAACGAAACAGGCCTTCCCGAGCCGAGCGGGTGATATCATCCGTGTAGCCGATCGTCATGGTTCTGAACAGCACGGGAAATGAGCTCTGGTCCCCCAGCTGTGCCAACGCCCGGACGGCGGCCGAGATGACGTAGATATCCGGAACCTTACCGCTTTGAAACACCGTGTTCTGCTGACTGAGCCAGACGTTCAGATATTCGATGATCTCCTCATCTCCCTGGGCCAGCGTTCCCAGAGCTTTGAGGCAGCTGATCCGCACTCCGGTCTCTTGCTCGATATCGAAGAGCTTCAAGACCGAATATCTGCCCTCGGTGTAGCCGGAGGCTTCCATCTGGTCGAGAGCCAGAATCGCGAGCTGGCGAAACCGCTGGTCGGTGTCGATCAGGGTGAAGTTGTTCAACACGAAATCGATGGCCTGCCGGTATAGAGGCCCCATCCCGGAATAGCCGCTGTTTCCCGCATCCTGAATGATCTGCATCTTCACATCGAGGCTGGCTATGGCGAAATTCCTGGTGAAGGATCGAAGCAGATCCTGAGTATCCTGCGCCCGAAGGCCGGATGTCAGCAGAAAAAACAGCAGAAACACTACCAGCCGGCGTACTTTTTTCATTCTCCCACTCCTCAAACGTACATCTTCTCTTCGACTATACACTATCGCAATCTCTCCTTTCAATTGTAAAAAGAAGATTGCGATCGACGTCAATGGTATACCCGGACGTGAAAAAAATCCCACTTGCTTTGCCGTGCACGCTGTTTTTCGTTATAATGGCGAAATCCTCGAATGAGTAAGAAAACAAAGATAGTCTGTACGATCGGTCCCGCTTCCTCCTCCCCCGATGTCCTGAAGGCGTTGATGGAGGCCGGGATGGATGTAGCCAGGATCAATTTTTCCCACGGTAATCCGGACTCCAACGGTCTGCTCATTCAAGCGATCGAAGAACTGAGGGGGCAAACCGGCAGGAATATCGGGATCCTTCAGGATCTCGGCGGCCCTAAAATCCGGGTCGGACAGCTGCCCCCGGAGGGCATCCCCCTTGCGGACGGGGATTCGATTCGCTTGAGACCCGAATCGGAACACTGCGTCTATGAGGAGGGAAAACCGATTCCCGTCGATTATCCCGCCCTGACAAAGGATGTTCCTGAAGGGGCGCGAGTGCTGCTGGACGACGGAATGCTGGAGCTCAAGGTCGAGCAGAATACCGGAGAGCATCTGCGCTGTCGCATCCTCCACGGCGGACGCCTGTACTCCCACAAGGGGGTTAACTTTCCCGATTTGATCCTCTCTCTGGGCGCTCCCACGAACAAGGATCTCGAGGATCTGCGTTTCGGACTCGAGCGGGGGGTGGATTTCGTCGCCCTCTCTTTCGTGCAGACCGCAGCCGATCTGGAGGCGATTCGGGAGGCAGTCGGAGACACGGAATCCGCTCCGTGCATCATCGCCAAACTCGAAAGAGCCACGGCTCTGCAGAATCTCGATTCAATAATCGCCGCCAGCGACGGCATCATGGTGGCTCGGGGAGACCTGGGAATAGAAGCGGACATCTCCATGATTCCGATCTATCAGAAAACCGCGATTCGCAAGGCAAATCTCGTTGGGGTACCGGTGATCACCGCTACCCAAATGCTCGACAGCATGATCCGCAATCCCCTTCCCACCCGGGCCGAGGTCACCGACGTGGCCAACGCCATCTACGATGGGTCGGATGCGATTATGCTGTCCGGGGAGACCGCGGTGGGGGCCTATCCAGTCGAATCGGTGCGCATGATGCGGGCAGTTGCCGATAACGTCGAACAGAACCTCGGCCTGGACCGCGGCTGGGTCCGCTCCGAAGAGCAGGAGGCGAGCTACTCCACCCAACTGGCCGTGGCGCAATCGGTATGCCAGACCGCGGAACGACTGGGTGCACGCTGCATCGTAGCCCAGACGATCTCCGGCACCACGGCCCGGCTGATTTCCATGTACCGCCCCTCTACAGCCGTAATAGCCATCACGCCCGAGGAGTCCACCTTCCATCATCTGTCATTGGTCTGGGGAATCGAAGCCCTGCTGATTCCAAAATTCGAAAAGGATTTTCTCAAGACCACCGCTGCGAGCGACAAGATACTAATGGAGCGGGGTTATGTGGAAAAAGGTGATCTGGTGGTGATTTCCGCGGGGATACCGGCCGCCAAAAGCGGGGGAACAAACGTGATGAAGCTTCACACGGTTGGTTTGGATTGAGCCTTGTCCGGCTCCTGCTCACCGAAGATATTGTACACGTAGGTTAGAATGTGGTTGCGGGTTTTCGGACTGAGCGGAACCGCCTGTACGTGCAGAAGAGAGAGGTTTTTCTTCTGATCGTAGCTGACACCCTTGACTGAACCGCACATCACGATCATCCGATCGGAAAGCTCGAATTGGATCTTTATCGGCAGCCCCGCCTTGGTCCGCCCCCCGATCATCAGGCAGGCCCCATCCTCGGAAATGTCCAACAGCCGGCAGCGAAGACCCTTGGCGGATTCCTCCATCTCATTCGCTTCCTGTATGCCCTTCAGGGGGTACACGGTAGCCGGAAAGTTGGTCTTGACCCGGATCGAGCGTCTCTGCTGATTGCGTGTGACATCGTCGGTATGGGCTACGTGGATGATGGGGTACTTCTGACCGATGAAATCATTGATGACCTTGGTTCGTATGAAATAACCGGCATCCTCTGCGCGCCAGAAGTGAAGCCCGATCTGCTGACCCTTCCACAGGAAGCCTTCCGGCAGGCCCGAGCCCTGAGGTCTGGAGAGGGCGAGGTACTTGGACCGATTTTCGATTACCATGGTGGCAAAGGGACCGGCACCGGGCAGGGTAACCCGCATGCGCTGCCGAGGGGTGATATCCCGGGAGGATTTCAGTCCCAATCGGTAGCGGGGCAGATCAAACTCCACACGCTTGCGCAGGTCGTACAGCTTCGACAGCAGCTGATTCGATTCCTCGTTATCGATCATATCCTGAGAGCGGAGTTTGATGATCATCTCTTTGATCGATCGATTGAGCTGCTTGATACTCCAAAACAGTGCTGTGGGGTTCTCGATCTGAGTTTCGATGGCGATTTTGCGCAGTAATCCTACTTCACGAAAACTGAATCCCGATTCTTTTCCCTTGGTGTAGAACTGGATCCAGGGAAAGTTCCCGTGACCGACGATTCGGAGATATATAAATATAGCTATGACTATGGCGGCCGGTACGAGAAGTATAATCCACCACATAATTACATTATCGATAGCAACTTGATATACTTAATCCATTAAATCTACCGCGACCGGCGGTCCAATCCGCCGCGAAACCATACTATAGAGGCAGGAGAAAGTCCAATTTATTTATCCCCCGGTAAAAAAAACGTCCTCGAGATGATTCTCCTGTTTCTCCTCTTCTATCTGCCGGGCTATCTTTGGCCTCAGCAGGAGCTGCTCAAGAGCAGCGAGAGTCTCCGCTCGTACATGCTGCAGTTTCTCATTGTAGCTGTTCCGCAGATTCTGCTGCTGCTCTACATTCTCACCCTTCGCGCACCGGAAAATCCCTATGCCGAGTTCGGTGTCCCGCGGCCCAGAGCAATGGATCTGCTGTATGGCCTGCTGATCTTTGCCGGAGTATTCGTACTTCTCACCCTTTTAAGCGCCATCCTCATGTTGCTGCCGGCGGCGGGACGGTCCATTTTTACCACCGGTTTTCGCTGGAAACTCGAGGATCCCCGCCTGATTCCCCTGGTCCTGCTGTTCTGCCTGGCAACAGGGTATCGGGAGGAGCTGTTCTTCCGCTCCTATCTGATAACTCGTTTTCGGCAGCTTCATCTGCCTGTCTTCGCAGCAATCGGGATGAGCACCCTGCTGTTTGCCGCCGGACACGCGTACCAGGGCGTTGCGGGACTGGCCGTAGCGTTGATCCAGGGTGCGTACTTTTCGATCCTCTTCGTTCGCTTCAAGAATATCCATCCCCTGGCCGTAGCCCACGGCCTGTACAACGCCACGGTTCTGTTGATCACCCTGTTCGTCGAAACCGACAACTTCGGAGCATTTTAGGCGCCGGCAAACTTGCCGCCGGAGACTTAAAAATGATAGACTTCTATATATGAAACGATATATATTCCTGTTTCCGCTGTTCGTCCTGCTGGTGATAGGCTGCCCTTCCGGCCGTTCCGGCGATTCCGGTCATTCCGGAGGCGCTCCGGCTGATGAGGGCCGTTCATCCACGGCTCAAGAACAGATCCCTTCCTCGGGCACATCGGAACTCGAGAAAAAACTCGGCAGTTTGGGATTCCAAATCCCCACCGAAGAGCTGATGGCCATCGATTTCAGCCTCAGGGATCTGTCCGGCAGGGAGACGACCTTGAGCTCTTTCGCGGGCAAGGTCGTGTTCCTCAATTTTTGGGCAACCTGGTGCGGCCCCTGCAGGGCCGAAATCCCCTCAATGGTACAGCTGTACGCGGAACTTGTAGACGAGGGATTCACAATCGTAGCTGTCAACAGCCAGGAGCTGGAAAACCAGGTTTCGGCTTTCGTCGAAGAAGCGGGGATGAGTTTTCCCGTGCTGTTGGACTCAAGCGGCAAGGTGGGCTCCGCCTACGGCGTGCGGGCCATCCCCACCACCTATATCATCGACTCCCGGGGCGCAATCCGGGCACGGATGGTGGGAACCCGGGATTGGAACTCTCCGCAAATCATCTCTCTGGTGAGGGAACTGCAGCCGTGATGTCGGCCAACATAAACGCGGCGATCGCCTTTGCCGCCGGCATCCTGAGCTTCCTCTCCCCCTGCATCCTGCCGCTGATTCCCTCGTACCTGTCATTGATCGGCGGCGTATCCGTGCAGGAACTGGGTGAACGGCAGCGATCCAAGGTCTTCCTGCGCACCCTCCTGTTCGTGCTGGGTTTTTCCGTGGTGTTCATCGCCCTGGGCGTGCTGTTCAGCGGAACCGGGGGATTTTTTACAGGGGCTACGCAGATCGTCAACATCGTGGCCGGCTCTCTGGTAATTCTTCTCGGATTGAACTTCATCTTCAACTTTTGGAAGTTCCTCAACTTCGAGAAGAGACTGCACATCAGTTCCTCCCCCACCGGCTGGCTGGGAGCCCTCCTGCTGGGCATGGCCTTTGGTGCGGGGTGGACACCCTGCGTGGGCCCGATTCTGGCCTCGATTCTTTTTCTGGCGGGCAGCAGCGCCCGGATCCTGCAGGGCACGCTGCTGCTGGCCGTTTATTCTCTGGGCCTGGGGCTGCCCTTCATCCTGGCGGGCCTGTTCTTCTCCCAGTTTCTCGGAGCACGGGAGCGCATGAAGCGGCATTTCGACTCGTTGCGGATCGCGAGCGGGGCCTTTCTCGTATTTATCGGGCTGCTCATCGCTCTGGGGCGCCTGCAGCGTTTCAACATCTTTCTGTTTCGCCTGGCCGGCTGGTTGGAGAATTGGAAAGCCGCCCATCCCTGGCAGGTACGGCTCAGCTTCACCCTGGTGTTCCTGATTCCCGCGATTCTACTCGGTATATCCTACGTGAAGCGAGCCCGATCGGCAGGGCGCCTTCCCCTGCTTCCCGGGCGGGCCGTGCTCCTCCTGCTGTTCCTGGCGCTGGCGGTCGTGACCGCGAGCGGCGTACTGGATCCAACCGGTTTTTTCACTTTCTGGTTCACCTACCAGGGCATTTGACGTTAGTCCCTTTACAGAGGGGGGATAGAGTGCAATAATAAGCGTTCAAAACTCAACCTAATCAATCTGGAGCTCTATGGATATTTTCGACAAGTGTTACGGTTTTAAAGAAGCTCAAGCTGCTAGAGAGAGCGGGTACTATCCCTACTTCATCCCCATTGAAGAAAATTGGGGCAGCAAGGTTCAGATGAAGGGGCGGGAAGTGATCATGTGCGGGTCGAACAACTACCTCGGCCTGGCCCAGGACCCCCGCGTGCAGGAGGCCGCCAAGAAAGCCATCGAAAAGTACGGGACGACCTGCTCCGGGTCCCGATTGATTAACGGTACCTTTGTCCTGCACGAGGAGCTGGAGCATCGGCTGGCCCGGTTCGTCGGTCGGGAAGCCGCGCTTTGCTTCACCACCGGCTATCTGGCCAACCTGGGTTCGATTTCCGCCCTATTAGGCAGAAAAGAGCACATCCTCAGCGATCGCTACAACCACGCCTCGATCGTCGACGGGATCATGCTCTCCACGGGCCTTTCGGGGGGTTCCATCAAGTTTCATCGCTACCAGCATAACAACCCCGAAGCACTGGAAAAGACTCTGGCCTCTCTCCCCCACGAAGAGGCCAAGATGGTCGTAACCGACGGAGTGTTCAGCATGGAGGGAGATATCGTCAAGCTCCCCGAGTTGAAACGGATCGCCCGGAAGCACAACGCCCGGGTCTATCTGGATGAAGCTCATGCCCTGGGGGTCATCGGTAAAACCGGACGCGGTACGGAGGAGCATTACGGTCTCGATCCATGCGCGGACATTCTGATGGGAACCTTCTCCAAATCCTTCGGCGGAATCGGAGGTTTTGTGGCCGGGGAGGAGGAGGTCATCGACTATATCAAACACTTCGCCCGGCCGCTGATATTCACCGCCAGCATGCCGCCGCCGATGATCGCCTCGGTCATGGCAACCCTGGAGATCTTGGAAAACGAACCTCAGCACACGCGACGCCTGCAGCAGATCGCCCGTACCATGGTGCGGGAGTTCAAGGAGCTGGGATTCGATGTCGGAGTCGCCGAAACCCCGATCATCCCCCTGATCATCGGCGACAATGAAAAAACCTTCACCTTCTGGAAGGTACTGTTCGACAACGGCGTTTACGCCAATCCCGTGGTCAGTCCCGCGGTTCCGCCGGACCGTTCGATCATTCGCACCTCCTACATGGCCATCCATACCGATGCGGAGCTGGAACAGGTGCTGGAGATCTGCAAGAAGGCGGGAAAACAATTAGGAATCATCTAAGGAGAGGAGTGACTCATGTCAGAGATCGAAAAACTGCTTCCGCACCGGGAACCGTTTCTGTTCGTAGACAGAATCGAAAAGTACGATGACGAAGAGGTCATCGGCTATCGAAGGTTTACCGAGAAGGACTTCTTTTTCAAAGGTCACTTCCCCGATTACCCGGTGGTGCCTGGGGTCATCTTGATCGAAACCATGGCCCAGTGCGGAGGGGCGGGAATTCGCCTGAGCGGAAAGGTTGACCCGGACGCCCTGTTCTTTCTGGCCTCCGTGGACAAGGCGAAATTCCGCCAGCAGGTACGACCCGGAGACGAGGTGAAGATGGTGGTCAAGAACCTGCGGGTCAGTCCGAAAACATTGAAGCAGAGCGGCAAGGCCTTCGTCGGCGATCAGGTGGCTGCCGAGGCGGAGTGGTTCTGCCTGTTCGGCACTCCGTAAGCTCTCGGGGGACTTTCAGCGGCTATCGATCGGGGGGAAAACCCTCGAGCTCCTCGATTTCCTCCTCGACCGCCTCCAACTCCTCTACATCTTCAAGCTTATAGGTCTGGGCTTCTGCGTACTCGGCGTCGGTCTCCCGGGTTTCGTCTGCCGATTGGCTTTCCACCGCATCGGTTCCCCGCCCCTCGGCGATCGACTGTTCAGGTTCCAATACATCCACCACCACCCCTAGTTCATCGAGATCCTCTGCCAGAAAAAGCTCATCCGCCTGTGCCGGGCGCTCTTCCTCCTCCGACACTTCCACCAACTCGACGGCTTCCTCCAAATCCTCCTCTTCCGGACCCTCTTCCAGCTCCGGAATCTCCTGCGGCTGAGGCTGTTCAGCGACGGCTTTCTGCTCCTCCGGCTCGGGTTCGGGCAAAACGGCCGGTTCCCCTACTCCCTCCAGTTCCCCGCTCGCCAGCACTTCCTCGAACCAGGAAAAGGTTTTTGCCAGTCTGCCCGTCATCTCCCGGAGGTCCCGGGAAACTTCCAGAATCGTCCGAATGGTGCGGTCTACTCCCGCCACCCCATCCTGGATTTCCTTGTGCGATCGGGTGACCTCCTCCATGGCCGTGGCATTGGCTTCGATCATCTGCCGAATTCGTTCGCTCTGCTCCATGATCTCCCGGTATCCCTGGACCATGCCCTGTGCCATCTGAACGTTGGTGGCGACGGCCTGATTCGATTCCCGCATCAATGTATTCACCTGATCGGATACGGTTCGGGTCACATCTGCCAGCTTCCGAATCTGCTGGGCGACCACTGCAAAGCCTCTACCGGCTTCGCCGGCTTTGGAGGCTTCGATAGAGGCGTTGAGGGACAGCATGTTCGTTTTGTCGGCGATGCCGATGATCTGGGATACGGCCTTGGTAATAGTGATCGATTTCTCCCGCAGTTCCTCCAGCTCGGTGAGGGCGCCCCGAATCTGTTCGTTGAAATCGGCAATACGAGCGTCTACCTCGGCGCTCAGCGATAGAATTTGCTCCTCCTTCTCGACGACCTGGTTCTCCGCCCGAGCTCCCTCCTCTATGGAACCCATGATCTGCCCAATGGAAAAGGCCTGCTTCTGAGCGCTTTCCACCAGCCTGTTTGCCAGAACCATGCTCTCCAGGTTCCCCCGCTCCAAGCGGGTTTTTCCGTCCTTCAGCCGCACCACCAGGTCGCGATCCGCCCGGACCCTTTCAACCAACTCCTGATCGGTCTCGGCGGACCCCCGGACCTGTCGGAAGCGCTTCCATCCCATGATCCAGGTGATCAGCACGGCAAACACGGCCGGCAGGCAGCCGCCCGGAAAGTACAGCCACCGGTGCCGGGGCTGAACGAACGGGGGATACACCGTCAGAGCGACCCCTGCCAGGAGGAGCAGCAGCAGGGGTATGCCGATCCCCGGTCGTTTCCTGAGTCCCGATGCGGCAAGCACAAGACCGAAGACCATAACAGCCGTCAAAGAGCCAACCTGCAAGGATCTCCAGAACAGAAGATTGTCGAGAGTACCGATGGCGGACCAGAGGATGGCTACAAAAGTCAGCGGCGCAGTCACCGATACCACAACGCTCCACTTCAGGGTTTGCAGCAGCTCGGAACAGGCCAGGAGCAGCAGAAAAAGCCCGCCGGCAACAAACACCGGGAACAGCCGCAGCACCGTCATGAGGGGAAGGTTCTCCCCCAGCAGCACGGACAGAGCCAGCGAGGCAGACAGAGACAAACTGCCAAGGCTCAGGTAGAGATCGTACAGCTGTCTCTCCGCGGCAGCGGTAAACGCCGTGAAGAAAAAAACGACCAGCAGGTAGAGCATGATCAGAGCATTGATTCCTACAACCGAGATATTCCGCTTCAGGACCTCCAGTAATCCGCCGGCAGCCGGGACGATCTCCACCGGGCCGTCCAGCCAGGAAGCGCTCAGGTGATGAAGCCGAATATGCAGGACCGCCCGGGAGGTCGCTTGCCCAGGCGAATATGGAAGCGGGTAGGCCCTGGTTGCGGCTGTGGGACCGGTGGACTCGCCGCCGCCGGAAGCCCGCGCGGTTGCCACGATCGTTCCGTCCACGTACACCCGGGCTGAAAACCCGAGGGGGGGCAGAACGAGCAGGGAGGGCTCTCCTGCGGTGATCTCCGTGCGAAGCCAGATGTATCCCTCCCGATCCCCGCCTACGGAATCGAAGCGGCCCGGAAGCTCGAAGGGCTGCCACCCCCGCGGCGGCGGGGTATCGCTGTCAGCGGTAGTAAAAGACACCTGCCAGCCCCCGAGGATCCTCCCCTCTTGCCCGCTCAGCTGCATGGGAATCAGCAGCAGTACGAAGATCAGAACGAGTCCGATTCGTTTCACAGGCCGATCTCCAGACCCTTTCGCATCGAATGATAACTGTTTGGATTATCCTGCTTTCCACAGGCGGCGATCAAGTTCAAGTTCCTTGCCTCCTGGCACAAACATACCACGTCAGCTATATTTGGGGTAGAGCGAGAAAAAAATCACTTCAATATTGACAAAAAAGGGAAGATACTGTAAAGCATAGTCATGAACTTTGCTCGCCTGAGGGTCGATTCGTTGGGTATTATCCTTCTCCTTTCAACCCCTTCAGCCACCCCGGGAGGGTAGAGCGGACCGCGATTGGCAACAATAGCCGTTTTCCTTCCCGGAAAACGGTTTTTTTTTAAAAAGAGGAGTACAGCCGTGAACAAACAGTTGAACAGCACAGCCGTAACAAAGGGAACCGCCCGGGCTCCCCATCGAAGCCTGCTCTACGCGATGGGTTGGGACCGGCGTAACCTGGAGAAACCCCTGATCGGTGTGGCTAACGCCTTCAGCGAGCTGATCCCCGGACACCTCCATTTACGCCAGGTAGCGGAGAAAGTCAAAGAGGGAATTTGGTCCGCCGGGGGCGTTGCCGCGGAGTTCGGCACCATCGGTGTATGTGACGGGTTGGCCATGGGGCATCCGGGAATGCGATTCTCCCTGCCCAGCCGAGAATTGATAGCCGACTCCATAGAACTGGTTGCCAAAGCCCACGCCCTGGACGGGCTGGTTCTGGTAACCAACTGCGACAAGATCGTCCCCGGGATGGTCATGGCGGCGGCCCGGATCAACATTCCGGCCGTGATCATCTCCGGGGGCCCGATGCTGGCCGGAGAGCACCACGGCCGCAGGATGGGCCTGGATTCGGTGTTCGAAGCGGTGGGTCGACTGTCCGCGAAGAGGATCACCGCGGCGGAGCTGGAGGAGATCGAGTGCCGAGCATGTCCGGGAGCCGGATCCTGCTCCGGGCTGTTCACCGCCAACTCGATGAACTGCCTCTGTGAAGCCCTTGGGCTGGCGCTTCCGGGCAACGGCACCATCCCCGCGGTGTACGGAGCCCGGATGGCCTTGGCCCGGGAGGCGGGGCGGAAAGCGGTGGAGGCGATAGAGAAAAATCTTCGCCCCCGGCGGATCCTGAGCCGGCAGGCCTTCCTCAATGCCGTAGCCGTGGACATGGCCCTGGGCGGATCGACAAATACGGCCCTGCACCTGCCGGCCATGGCCGCGGAAGCCGGAGTGGAGCTCACCCTGGATGATTTTGACCGCATCAGCGACAAGGTACCCCATCTCTGCTCCCTGTCCCCCTCGGGACCGTACTTCATGGAAGATCTATACGCCGCCGGAGGGGTGATGACCGTCTGCAAAGTTCTCGATTCGCTGAAGTCGATCGACGGCAAGGCGATAACGATCACCGGCAGGCCGATCGCCGATTCCTACAGGAACGCCCCGGAACCGGACGGTACCATTGTGGCCAAGGCGGACAAACCCTACCACAGCTCAGGCGGGCTGGCCGTGCTCAAAGGATCCCTGGCTCCGGGGGGCAGCATCGTGAAGAAGGCGGCGGTGGATCCGGAGATGCTGGTCCACGAAGGCCCGGCCCGGGTGTTCGACTCCGAGGAGGCGGCCCAGAGCGCGATTCTTGCCGGTAAGATCGTTTCGGGGGACGTGGTGGTGATCCGCTACGAAGGACCGAAGGGGGGACCGGGGATGAGGGAGATGCTCTCCCCCACCTCCTCGATTGCCGGAATGGGACTGGACAAAGAGGTTGCGTTACTGACCGACGGCCGCTTCTCCGGGGCGACTCGGGGAGCCTCGATCGGCCACATCACACCGGAGGCGGCGGCGGGCGGGCCGATCGGACTGATCCGGGAGGGAGATCGGATCCGCATCGACATCCCGGCCAAGAGGCTCGATCTGCTGCTTTCCGACGAAGAGCTGGCCGAGCGGGCAGCCGCCTTCAGCCCGGCACGCAAACAGACCGGCAGCCTGTATCTGGACAGCTATTCCCAGAACGTCAGCTCAGCGGCTCAGGGAGCCATACGAGTTATTAAAGCAGGGGGGAAGGATGAAGATTAGCGGAGCCGAACTTTTCATAAAAGCCCTCAAAGCCGAGGGGGTCAAACATCTTTTCGGTTTTCCCGGCGGTGTGGTCATTCCCGTTTTCGACGCCCTGTACGCCGAAACGGAAATCAAAGTCATCCTCACCCGGCACGAGCAGGGAGCGGTACACGCCGCCGACGGCTACGCCCGCTCTACGGGCAAGACCGGCGTCTGCCTGGTGACCAGTGGCCCGGGAGCGACCAACACGGTTACCGGAATCGCCACGGCCAACTTCGATTCCGTGCCGATCGTCTGCTTCACCGGACAGGTTTCCCGGTCCATGATCGGAAACGACGCTTTCCAGGAGGCGGACATCGTCGGCATCACCCGCCCGATCACCAAACACAACTACCTGGTTCTGGACCGCAAAGACCTGGGGCGGATACTGAAAGAAGCTTTCACGATCGCCAACTCGGGCCGTCCCGGGCCGGTGTTGGTCGACCTGCCCAAGGACGTGATCCTGGAAAAGGGAGACGATGAGTATCCGGCGAAGGTGGCGATCCGCGGCTACAATCCGGTGCTCAAGGGTCATCCCAACCAGATCAAGAGGGCGGTGGGGGAGCTGAAAAAGGCGAAGAGACCGCTGTTCTACGTAGGCGGGGGGATCCACATCGCCGGAGCGGTCGAGATCTTTCGCAAAGCCGTCAAAAAAACCGGGGTCCCGGTGGTTCACTCGCTTATGGGCATCGGCGCTCTACCCGGCGATAATCCCCTGGCCCTCGGCATGATAGGCATGCACGGCACCTACGTCGCCAATATGGCCGTTACCTATTCGGACCTCCTGTTCGGAATCGGTAACCGCTTCGACGATCGGGCTACCGGGGATCTTTCGAAATTCGCTCCTGAAGCCAAGATCGTTCATATCGATCAGGACCCGGTTTCGATCTCCCGCAACGTGCCGGTAGAGGTGCCGATCGTGGGAGATGCTTTCCAAGTGCTGGAGCAGATGCTGCCCCTGCTGGAAGCACCGAAGATCCGCGACTGGCTCGACCAGATCGCAGGCTGGAGGAAGGAGCATCCTCTGGAGGTCAAGATCGGGCAAAACACCGGCTCCGGTCATCTGCGTCCCGACAGGGTGATCCAGGCGATCTGCCGGGTCTTTCCCGATGCGATCATCGCCACGGAGGTGGGGCAGAACCAGATGTGGACCTCCCAATTCTTCACCTTCCGCCACCCCCGCAGCCTGTTGACCTCCGGAGGACTGGGTACGATGGGCTACGGATTCCCCGCGGCTATCGGCGCCCAAATCGCCAATCCGGACAAGAGAGTCATCGACATCGCCGGAGACGGTTCGATCCAGATGAACATCCAGGAACTGGCCACCGCGGTGCAGAACAGGCTGCCGGTGATCGTGGCCATCCTCAACAACGGCTACCTGGGGATGGTGCGGCAGTGGCAGGAGCTGTTCTTCGACAGGCGCTACTCCTCCACCTGCCTGATGACCGGGGCCGAGTGTCCGCCCCAGTGTAGGGGACCGGGGGATCACTGCCCGGTCTACCACCCGGATTTCGTCAAGCTGGCCGAGGCCTACGGGGCCGTGGGCCTGCGGGTGATGAATGATGCGGATATCGAGCCCGCGCTAAAGCAGGCCGAAGCAATCAAGGACCGGCCCATATTCATCGATTTCTTGGTGGAGAGGGAGTTCAACGTGTTTCCCATGGTCGCTCCGGGCGCCGGGAACTCCGAAATGATGTTCTCAGAAGAGGGGGAATCATGATTCACGTACTGTCCATGCTGGTGGAGAATCATCAGGGCGTCCTTTCCAGGATCGCCGGCCTGTTCTCGGGCCGGGGCTACAATCTGGAAAGCATCACCGCCGGGGTAACCACGGATCCTCAAATCACGCGGATCACCCTGGTGTGCAAAGGCGATGACAACGTATTCGATCAGATCAAAAAGCAGCTCAACAAGCTGATCGATGTGATCAAAGTCAACGACCTGAGCCCCCTTCCCTCCCTGCACAGGGAGCTGGCTCTGATCAAGGTGCGGGCAAAGCCGAACCTGCGGGGAGAGATCTTTCAAGTGGCCGATGTGTTCCGGGCCAGAGTCCTGGACGTGGGGATCGATTCCATGGTGCTGGAGGTCACCGGTTCCTCGGACAAGATCGACAACTTCATGGCCGTGCTTCAACCTTACGTGATCCGGGAGGTCGCCCGCAGCGGTCTGATCTCCATGGAGCGGGGAAGGAAGCAGTCCAGCCCACCTCCCCAGCAGCGAAAGGGTGCCTCGGAAAAGCTGAATGAAGACTTCAAGATCACGATCGCCTAAATAAGAGAGGAATAGAAGAAACGAAATGGAACGGATATATATCTTCGACACCACCCTGCGGGATGGGGAGCAATCCCCGGGAGCCTCGATGAGCATCGAGCAGAAGTACGAGATGGCGGCCCAGCTGGCCAGGCTGGGGGTGGATGCCATCGAAGCGGGCTTCCCCGTATCCTCCCCCCAACAGTTCGACGGCTGCCGGATAATTGCCCAGAGGGTGAAGGGTCCGGCCATCACGGCTCTGGCCCGGGCCGTGGAGAAGGATCTGGAGGCGGCCTACGACTCGATAAAGGAGGCCGAACGCAAACGGATTCACACCTTTATCGCCAGCTCCCCGATCCACATGAAGCACAAGCTCAAGAAAGACCCGGAGGCGGTTCTGGAGATGGCCTGCCAGGCGGTACGCTGGGCCCGCCAGCGGGTCGATGAGGTGGAGTTCTCTCCGGAGGACGCCACCCGCAGCGAGCTGCCCTTCCTCTGCCGCCTGGTGGAAAAGACAATCGAAGCGGGGGCGACGGTGATCAACATACCCGACACGGTCGGCTATGCCGTTCCCGAGGAGTTCGGCGCCTTCATCCGCAGCATCCTGGAGCGGGTGCCCAACATGGACAAGGCGGTCCTGTCGGTGCACTGCCACAATGATCTGGGACTGGGTGTGGCCAACTCTATAGCGGCGATCAAGAACGGCGCCCGACAGGTGGAGGTCACGGTGAACGGGATCGGGGAGCGGGCGGGAAACGCCTCCCTGGAAGAGCTGGTCATGACCATCAACGTCCGCCAGGATCTGCTGCCCTATACCACGGGGATCGACACCCGGCAGATCTACAACTCCTCCAGGCTGCTGAGCAACATCATCGGCTTTCCCATCCCCAGGAACAAGCCGATAGTCGGCGAGAACGCCTTTGCCCACGAATCGGGGATCCATCAGGACGGGGTAATCAAGCATCGGGCCACCTACGAGATCATGACCCCCGAAGATGTAGGCCGGGATTCCAGCACCCTGGTGCTGGGCAGGCACTCGGGCAAGCACGGCTTCCGCCGCCGCCTCGAAGAACTGGGACTGATGCTGGGCAACGAGAACCTGGACGCGGCCTATCAGCATTTCCTCGACCTGGCGGACCGCAAAAAAGAGGTCTACGACGACGATCTGTACGTGATCGTGCGCGACCAGATCGGTGAGCAACCGGACACCTATGAGCTGGCCTACTTCAACTTCCAATCCGGCAACATGGCGGTGCCCACGGCCACGGTTCGCATCAAGACCGAAAGTACGATGCTGGAGGAGGCGGCCACAGGCGACGGACCCGTGGATGCCATGATCAATGCGATCGACCGGGCCATCGGTGTTTCGGCCAAGCTCCTGGAATACACCGTTCAGGCCATCACCCCGGGTCGCCAGGCCATCGGCGAGGTGTCGGTTACCGTGGAGATCAACGGAGGCCATTACATCGGAAGGGGGGCGTCAACGGACATCGTGGAGGCGAGCGCCCGGGCCTATCTGAACGCCATCAACCGGTACAAGACCGCGGCGAAATAGCACTATCCGTCGCCATCCGGCAACCAAGACAGGGGGTAGATCGTACCCATGGTGGTCAGCTTCAACGACCTGCTCAGCTGCTGCAGGGCCGCGGCTGCACCGCGGGCCGCCTCGGCATCGGCGCAGATCAGGAAGAACGCTCCACCCCCGCCGGCACCGCTGAGCTTTCCCCCCAGGGCTCCGTTCGCCTGTCCCTCCCGGAGAAGGCGATCCAGCTGCGGGGTGCTCAAACCCAGGCTGCTTAGAAGCTCCTGGGCTTCCCGGGCCAGCGCGCCCAGATCCCTGGCCGCCGATCCGCCGGCTCCCCGCTCCGGCCGGAGCCTCAGGATTGCACCGGCGTCGGCAGCCAGCGTGCCCAGCCGCTCCAGGACCGTGCGCACCCCTTGATCTCCACCGACCACCTTCTCCCGCAAAGCTCCGATCAGCGCTCCGGCACTGGCCCCTCGGGGCACGGCGCCGACCACCAGGTGCAGAGAGACGCCTGTCAACCGCTCGGCCTTCGGAAGCTGCGGAGGATCGGGCCGGAAGCTGTACAGTCCGCCCAGCAGGGCCAGTCCCGTGTCGATGCCCGACGGCGTACCGTGGAACAGCCGCTCCGCCCTGTGCGCCCATTCCCAGATCCGCCGGGAATCGGACTCGCCCCGCCGTGAGGCTACAGCGGCGGCCAGGGCCACGCAGAGGGAAGCGGAAGAGCCGAAACCCAGTCCGCGGGGGATCCGGGATTCCAACTGCAAGGTTCCCCCGGCCCGCTGATGCCCGGGTCTTTCGCCGGACAGCTCGGCGAGCAGATCGAGGATCCGGAGGATCGGCTCCCGATCCTCTTCCCGCACCCCTTCTATTCTCCAGCTGTCCGCAGATCCCGGTTTAAGATGCACCCGCATGGCGGCGTTCAGGGACAGGCCCACGGCGGGGTAGCCGTACACGGCGGCATGCTCCCCGAACAACAGCAGCTTTGCCCAACCGCAGCCTACGAATTCCACCGGATCCCCTCCGGGGCGACGGCAACGGGTTCAAGGGCGGGTTCATCCGGCGGGGTCTCCGCCAGGTAGATGCCCAGTTCATTTCCCGCTCCCAGGGCTTTGTGCAGTTCCGGTACCAGCGAGCCAGGCGCTTCGATGCGGGCGGGCACGCCGATCCGCTCGCCCAGGCGAAGCCCCAGCTCTTTCGAAGCCGTGAAAGCCCGCCGGGCCCCGGGCCAGCTGTCCGCCTGCAGGAAGCGTCGGACGCCCTGATTCGATTCGTCCAGGAAGCTCCGCCAACCCGCGGGATCGCAGCTCTTCCAGCGCTCGTAGTTCTGGATGGAGCTCGGTGTTGACACGCTGGAGGGCCCGCGAAAGATGTAGAGAGGCGGGAGCCAGGGCAGCTCTACAGCCTGCCAGGATGGTTCCGATCCGCCCACCAGGCAGCCGGACCCGCCGTAGAGGGAGGCATACACGTCGTAGCCGCTGCCCCTGCCGCCCTGGGCGCGACGATGAGCAAGCAGGGCGATCCTGGCGGCGCAACAGATCAGCTGAGAACCCGAAAATCCGGACAGATGGAGAAGCGCACAGGTGAGCGCGACAGCAACCGCGGCGCTGGAACCGAAACCGCTCTTCCGGCCGGCGGTGAAGAAGGCCGAAGAATCCACGACGATCCGCGCCCCCGGTACACCGACGCCTCGCGAATACACCTGTTCACGCCAGGTTTCCACGATTGCGGTGATCAGCGGGCTACGCTCGGCCGACTCTCGAGTCCAGTGCGCGGTCCCCCCGCCCCAGCGTCCCTCCACGACCAGAGCGGATGACGGCTCCAGTTCCAAGGACACCCGCCTGTCCACGGCCAGGGCCAGACCCAAGCCGCCCTCATCGGTAACGGCGTACTCTCCCAGGAGCAGGAGATTCCCCGGAACGGTCAGGCGCATCATGGCCCCGGTGTTGCCCGCGTGCACCACGTCACCCGCATCACGGCCCCGGTACTTCGCAGACAGGACCTTCACCCACGGCGGCGATGATGATCTTCAGCTCCTGATCGAGAGCCTGCAGGCGTTCACCGATGATCGGCGCCTCGGAGTCCAGGCAGAGCACCTTGACCTGGGGTCCGGCATCCAGGGTCTCCCAGGCTCCGATGCCCTCATCCCGCAGGCTCTGGCACTCCCGGATAACGGCAACCGTCGTGGGCAGCCAGTACAGCACCGGGGGACTGGCGGCCAGAAGGGCTGCGTGCATCCGGCTGTAGCTCAGGCGGGCAACAGAACCGAGAGCCTCGATATCCCGCCTTCCCAGAGCCCGCAGCGCCGGATCGAGCAATTCGGCGGCGTTGCGCAACCAGGCGCGGTAGTAGGGAGAGGACAGCCGGGTCGCCTCCATGGCGGCGCGGGAGGAAATGGGTTTGGCTTTTCGGCTGACCAGAGCGATGACGATGCGCAGCTCCGGCCAGTACCCGGGTCCATACAACTGCCGGGCGGCAGAATCCCCTGCGGGAAGCAGGGTGAAGCCGCCGAACAGCGAGCGGGCGGCTGAGGCGCTGCCGGCGCGTGCAAAGGCGGACAATCGGGCGGGGCTCAGGTCCAGCTCCAGGATCCGGGCACAGGCAACGGTCAGGGCGGCAAAGCCGGAAGAGGAGCTGGCCAGGCCGGCTGCGGAGGGAAAATTGTTGCTGGTCTCCACCTGGAAGTACACCTCCTGACCCGCAGCGCGGCGGAGCGCGCCGAACAGGGGCAGGAAGCGATCAAGAGCCACGACTTCACCGTTGAGCCGGATCGAATCTTTCCCGGCCATCCTCACCCGGGTTTCGGTGTGAACCCCGCCGAGGGTTACGGCCAGGCTCGGAGTGGCCGGCAGATTCTGCCGGGTATTCTTCTTTCCCCAGTACTTGATCAGGGCCAGACTGGGGGATGCGCGGCAGAGGACCTCCTGCTTCATTTCCGCCACTCTCCACGCCGCTCCCCCCGCCGCTCCCCCCGCAGCCGCTCGAGAATCGCCTCCGCTTCCTCGCGGCTGTAGCGTCCCGCTTTGGCCACGGCTTCCGCCACCCGCCGGACCTCCTCTCCCCGGGCTCCGGCCTGGTAGGCCAGGCGGGCGGCATGGAGCTTCATGTGTCCCCGCTGGATCCCTCCGGTCACCAGAGCCAAAACCGCGGCGAAGTTCTGAGCCAGTCCCACCGCTGCGATGATCCGGGACAATCTCCGGGC
>Ga0315551_10001327_pt1 | contig 18822 bp, 19 predicted proteins | sample SalMarSW160290MG_FD_203678 | JGI IMG/M metagenome (GOLD analysis project Ga0315551, IMG submission 203678) | Salt marsh sediment microbial communities from the Plum Island Ecosystem LTER, Massachusetts, United States - Salt Marsh Sediment SW1602-90 ...
GAGAACACAATATTGCCTTCTACATCGCCGCACCGACAAGTACCTTCGATTTGACCATTAAAAGCGGTGCTGAAATACCCATCGAACAAAGAGATGCCGAGGAAATAAGAAGGCTTGGCGGAAAAATAATCACCCCCAGAAATGCAAAGGTTTACAATCCCGCCTTTGATGTCACGCCTGCGTGTTTTATAACAGCGCTCATCACGGATAAAGCTGTAATAAAAAAACCGTCCCGAAAAAAGATAATCGAATCCTTAAAATAAATTTCGGAAAACTAACCTACGGCTATAACTTCTTTCACTTCAGGTACTTTTTCTCTCAACAGGCGCTCGATACCCATCTTAAGTGTCATTGCGGCACCCGGACAGCCGCTGCAGGCACCCTGCAAACGGACCTTTACAGTACAATCCTGCTCAACACTTACAAGCTCTATGTCGCCGCCATGACTTTGCAGGTTAGGCCTGACCGCATCTATGACGGCCCTGACTTTCTCTTCGAAATTCTGCTCGCTGTCCGTTTGTCCGCAACCACAATGCTCGCACATAACTAATCTGCCTTTCCGTACTTATACTAAGTTTGACAACAATGCTTACAGCCAACGGCCGTTAAGTCGTAATCATTATACAAAACAATTCGACTTTTAGCCAGCTTTTTTGCGGAAATTAAAAAACCGTAACACATAAAGCCAAAAAAATAAAATTTTAGGTTGCGGAATATAAAATCAGATGATATATTGTTTTGCTCGAAGCTGTTAGAACCGGCACAAAAGGAGCTTAAATGGGACCTGTATTAAATGGGTTGCTAAAACTACAAAGTGTTGAAAATCAACTGCGAGCTGCAAAAGCAAAACTCACGAGATGCAGAAGAAAAATCGTCATTCAGGAAAATCAAATCAGAAGCTTCCAGAATGCCTTCGAAGCCAAGAAGGAAGAAATCCAGTTAACCAAAGTCCAGTGCGACCGGCTCGAACTGGAGCTTAGAAGCAGAGACGAAGAAGTCAGCAAGCTCAGAGCCTCCCTCAACACAGCTAAAACAAACAAAGAATATGCCGCGGTGCTCACACAGTTAAACACTACAAAAGCAGACAACTCCAAGCTGGAAAGCCAGGTGCTTGAATTGATGAAAGATATCGAAGTCGACGAAGCCGAATGCGAAAAAATCAAAGAGCAGATAGACGAGCAGAAAATAGTTCTCGAGCAAAACCGCAAAGAATCAGAAGTTCTTGCTGACAAGTACGAAGCTGAAATCGAGCAGATTCAGGGAAAGTGGAACCAGCAGGCGGATGCGATACCACCCGAACAGCTTCAGATTTTCAAGCGCGTCGCAGAGACATACGACGGCGAAGCACTGGCTACAGTCCAAAGCCAGCAGGGAAAAACCACCGGCTATACCTGCGGAGGCTGCTTTATGGGCATCACAGCGGAATCTGTAAATCTGCTAATGAGCAAAGATGACATCATCCGCTGTCCAAACTGTACCCGTATCCTTGTTCTTGACAGCCTGCAGGAAAACTAAAAACTTAATTACAAAGTCGAATGATATTAAAAAAGCTGATGCTTACTGCTTATTAACTGCCGACCAGGTTATAAACAATACGAAACCGTCAGAGGAAGAAAAACCGTGCCGGAAAAAATAACAATTTACACTGACGGCGGCAGCAGGGCAAACCCCGGGCCGGCCGCTGCCGCCTTTGTTCTGCTGGATGAAAATGACAACCAGCTCCAGGCTAAAGCTTTTTTTCTCGGCAGTCAGACCAATAACGTAGCAGAATACACCGCAGTAGTAAAAGCGCTGGAGGCTGCAAAGCAGGAAGGCGCAAAAGAAGTAACCGTTTTCAGTGATAGTGAACTGCTCATAAAACAGATCAATGGCTTATACAAGGTAAAAAACCCGAATCTGAAACAACTCTTTCAGCAAACTATCAGCCTATTGGACGACTTTGAGGCCTTCAATTTCAAACACATACCAAGGTCAAAAAACCAACAGGCTGACAAGCTTGTCAATCAGGCCTTAAATCTTGAGAGGGACATCGACAGCCCGACAGACGAGCAGACAAAAATTACCGACCAAAGCTCGAAGCGCAAAAAACCGATTCGGCTCGGGGTGCTCATAAGCGGCGGCGGCAGAACGCTGATTAATATCCACGAACAAATCCAAAAAGGAAAACTGAACGCAGAAATACCTCTTGTAATAAGCTCACGTTCAACCGTTGCCGGCGTAGAAAGAGCAAAGGCTGCAGGATTAAATGTCAAAATCATACGCACAAAAGACCACCCTGACATCGATGAATTCAGCAAAGAAATTGTAAAGCAACTTCGCAGCTTTGACATTGAACTTGTTATTCAGGGCGGCTGGCTTTGCCTGTGGAAGATACCGCCGGAGTACAACAATCGGGTTATGAATATACACCCGGCCCTGCTGCCGAGTTTCGGAGGAAAGGGTATGTACGGCCATCACGTCCACGAAGCGGTGCTTAAAACCGGCTGTAAAGTCAGCGGCTGCACAGTGCACTTCTGTACGAACGAATACGATAAAGGCCCGATAATCGTACAGCGCTGCTGCCCTGTCGAAGTCGAGGACGACGCGGATACACTCGCTGCGAGAGTATTTGAACAGGAATGCATTGCCTATCCACAAGCCATAAAATTATTTGCAGAAAACAAATTGCTCGTTGTGAACAAAAGAGTAAAAATAATCGAATAGAACCTACAAAACGGCAGGTTTTTATGAATAAAAGGCAAAAGATAATTGTTGCAAAATTTGCCGTTGTGGTAGTGGTTACCACTATTGCGGCACTGGCAATGATTAATATAAAGGATTTAATTAACAGGTCTGAAGGTGTCCGCGCGATGCAGCAACTCGGCGATGGATTGTTAAGCTATCGACAGCAATATGGCTACCTGCCGCCGGAATCCTACCTCGATACAATCAAAGAGAATGTCCAGGGGCGTGTGCGACTGGGCAAAATTCAATACAGAGCTCTCTGGATTACACTCGAATCAGAACCAAACGAAATCCTTGCATACACAGAGAAAAATTACAAATCGTTACTCATAAACGATGGTTATATCTTTTTATTACTGAACGGAAACGTTGACTGGATGGAAAAAAACAAGTTTGAGAAACTGCTTAAAAGCCAGCAAAGCCCGATGGAAATTAAAACAACAGAATAAAATGAAAAAGTAAAAACCAGTTTATAAATCGCTTTCTACTTTTTCCTTTTTCTTGCCTTTGCCCTCAACAACATCAGCTGTCTGAAGACCCTCAAGTTTCAAATGCTCCTCATCCTGAACATCAATCTTTATAAGATTTTTTCCCTTAAACTCTCCGCGAAGCATCGCTTCCGACAGGGGGTCTTCTATATAGTGCTCAATAGCCCTTCGCAAAGGCCTGGCCCCGAATTCCGTACTGTAACCCTTTTCAATTAGAAACTCCTTGGAAGCATCTGTCAGTTCCATCCTGAAGCCGTGCTCAATTATCCTTTTGAAGACCTTCGCCAACTCATACTCGACTATGGTCTGCAAATCTTCTTTTGTCAGAGGCCTGAACACTATTACATCGTCAAGACGATTCAAAAATTCCGGCCGGAAATGGTGGTCTACCTCCTTTTGCAGAACGTCCTTCATCTTCTCATAGTTTGCCTCAGCAGTCTTTTTTGCGAAACCGAAACCAGCTTGATTCTTTATCAAATCGGCCCCGATATTGCTTGTCATAATTAGAATGACATTTTTGAAATCGACATTTCTTCCGAAACTATCAGTCAATCGTCCCTCATCCATAATCTGCAGCAGCATATTGTAAACGTCCGGATGCGCCTTTTCGACCTCATCCAAAAGCAGCACTGCATAGGGCCTGCGTCTTATCCTTTCTGTCAATTGCCCTCCCTCTTCATATCCGACATATCCCGGAGGTGCACCTACCAGCCGACTAACATTGTGTTTTTCCATAAACTCACTCATATCGAGCTGAATAAGTGCGCTTTCATCGTTGAACATAAACTCCGCCAACGCTCTTGCAAGCAGGGTCTTTCCAACACCGCTGGGCCCGAGGAAAATAAAACACCCAGTCGGCCGATTCGGGTCCTTCATCCCGCTTCTGCTGCGTCTGACTGCCTTCGCCACCGCAGTAATTGCCTCATCCTGAGAAACTACCCGCTTATGAAGCTCAGCCTCAAGCTCCAAAAGCCTCTGGGCCTCTTTTTTCTCGAGCTTGGTCAGAGGAACACCGGTCATTTTGCTGACCACCTCTGCAATAATCTCATCATCAACCACACCAGCAGAGGCTTTATTCTCCTCATACCATTTCTTTTGAAGCTTATTTTTCTTATCCAAAAGCTGTTGCGCTTCATCCCTCAACGACGCAGCTCGTTCATAGTCGGCGTTCTTAACCGCCTCATCTTTCTGTTCCTGAAGCCTCTCAATTTTGTCGTCGATTTCCGTCAAATCAGCCGGCGGTGTCATATTCTTAAGCCTCACTCTCGCCCCGGCCTCATCGACAACATCTATAGCCTTATCAGGCAGGCATCTGCCCGTGATATATCTGGTCGATAATTCCACCGCCTGATATAGCGCCTCATCAGTAAAACGGACTTTGTGATGCGCTTCATATCGGTCCTGCAGTCCTTTCAAAATATCGAGAGTCTCGTCTTTTGACGGCGGGTCAACAATAATCGTCTGGAAACGTCTCTCGAGAGCACCGTCTTTTTCAATATATTTTCTGTACTCATCAAGAGTCGTAGACCCGATGCACTGGACCTCACCGCGGGCAAGTGCGGGTTTTAATACGTTTGAAGCATCGATAGCTCCCTCGGCTCCGCCGGCACCAACCAAAGTATGCAGCTCATCGATAAACAAGATTACATTTTTATCTCTTCTTACCTCGTTGATAACCGCCTTTATACGCTCTTCAAACTGGCCGCGGTATTTTGTGCCTGCGACCATCATCGCCAGGTCAAGCACCACTATGCGTTTGTCTTTAAGCAGTTCGGGCACGTGTTTTCCGACTATATTCTGGCTGAACCCCTCCACTATGGCCGTTTTGCCGACGCCGGCCTCGCCAAGCAAAACCGGATTATTTTTAGTCCGCCTGCACAGAATCTGAACCAGCCTTTCTATTTCATTTCTCCTGCCTATAACGGGGTCCAGCTCTCCATCAGCCGCCAGCTTTGTAAGGTCCCTGCCGAAACTGTCCAGTGCCGGTGTCTTGCTCTTGGGTTTGGCTCGAGTTATTGACGGCTCCATCTTCATATCAAAACCCGCCGCTGCCTCATCAACTCCCGCACCGAGAAGATTCAGTACCTCCTGGCGAACATCTTCGAGCTTCAATCCAAGATTCATAAGCACCTGAGCAGCTATTCCCTCGGCCTCACGAAGCAGGCCAAGAAGAATATGCTCGGTACCTACATAATTGTGATTAAGATGCCTTGCTTCTTCGATTGCATATTCAATGACTTTCTTGGCCTTTGGTGTCTGGGGCAGCTTACCCATCGTAACCATATCAGGCCCGCTGTGAACGAGCTTTTCAACTTCAATACGAAGCTTCTTAATATCCACATCAAGATTTTTTAGAACGGTAGCACCAACACCGCTGCCCTCCTTAACAAGACCAAGAAGGATGTGCTCAGTGCCTATGAATTCGTGATTGAAACGCTGGGCCTCCTGATTGGCCAGCGCCATAACCTTGCGTGCACGGTCTGTAAAACGCTCAAACATCTCTTACCTTTCACAAATACTAATGCGGAAAAACCCGCCATAAACCTTAATTATACCATAACAGTACAGTTGCGGCTGTCAAAACTTTCGAAAAACCGCAAAAATAAAATTCCAATTACCCTGTTTACCTATTTGTTTTTATTTTAGAAACCTGAATAATGTTCGTTCTCGGACGTTATTTTTCAGGCAGGTATGGTTTTTTATCGTCAAAAACAAAGACCATCTTTTCGGTTACACAGCCAAAAATCAAATAATCTCACGACTGAAACCCCACAAAAGGAGGCTTTTTAAAAAAATTTGTAACTTTTTTGCATAACAGCCGTCTTTTATGGTATAAAGCAGTTTTTTAAGACCCATAAGAAATAACTTTTCAACATTTATTTTAAGGAGGCACTAAAAGTGACTGTATCAAAAAAATTTAAGAATGCCGTCATTATCACCATTGCAGTCCTGATTATCTCAGTTTTCGCACCGCCGATTCAAGCTGATGAGCCGCTGAAGTCAGCACCGGCTGATACACTTTTCTACGTCCAGATTAACAATCTCGATTACACGCTCAGCCAAACCGACCAGTTTCTCGCAGGCGTTTCACCCATACCGCTCGGCCTGCAGATGATTGTACGCATGCAACTCGCCCAGATGCTGGGAAATCCGGCGCTTCCCGGCCTGAACACAGCCGGCGGCTTTGCTGTCTTTGCCACAGTCGAAGGCGGCGAGTTGAATGAAAATTCCATAACAATACTTGCACCTGTCAGTAACTACTCCGAATTTATCAGTTCAAATACCAATCTCTCGGAGCCGGACCCAAACGGCATTTCCGAAATTAAAAACATCGGTGGTTTCGTCACTCAAATCGGCAGCTTTGCCGCAATAAAACCACCAGGTGCTTACGATAGGCTGATTGCTGAAAAAAAATCGCTTTCTTCCGGCAGTTTCGAATCGCTCGCAGATGTGCTCGATACGACTCAAAAATCAGAGGCTGCAAACACGCCTCTCTGGGTTTACTGCAATATGGAGCTTGTGAATAAAACTTTCGGTCAGCAAATCGCTCAAGCATTCGAAGAAATGCAAAAACAGATGGAGCAGATGCCGGCCGGTATGCAATCCCCTATGCAAAATCCTGCAGAGATAATGAAGATATATTACGAGGGTATCAAGGCTTTTCTCGACCAGTCAAAATCGGTAACGCTGTCCTTAACACCCAAGCCGGACGTCTTAAAAATCAGCGAAACAGTTACCGCCCTGCCGCAAACAGCTCTGGCAGAGCTGTTCACTAAAGAATCAACCGCAAAAACCGACAACAAGTTGCTCTACTATCTCAAAGACGGTTCGATGTTCAACATGACCGGCAACATATGCAGCAAATACAATACGCTCGGTATGGACTTCTTTATGAAAATTTTCGGAAAAAACATTACAGAAGAGCAAAAAGAGAGGATTAACAATTACTTAACCAACTATGCAAATGTTTTTAGCGGCTCCTTTGCGGGCTCCTTCACCATAACTCCAAAAAACCAGCCAATATTTGCTGCTGAAGCTATTTATGAAGTAAAAGACAAAACCAAATTCGATGAGGTTATGAAAGAGGGTATGACGTTCCTCGAAGACTCAGGAATGACCGAGTTCTACAAAAATATGGGGCTCGATATATCAAGCGTCTATGCACCGGATGTCGACAGTTATAAAGGCTTTTCGATAAACTCGGCTAAATTTACAATGAAGGTAACCGATGTAGATTCCCCTGAAGCACAACAGATGGCACAAATGATTGAGAAGATGTACGGCGAAGGTTTTGAGACAAGATGGGCACTTGTCAATAACCTGTGCGTATATGCGATGGGGGCCAACGCTGATACACAAATAAAAAAGCTTATCGATGAAGTAACAAATCCGGGCTCGAAAGAAATCTGTTCTGAAATAAAAGCCGCCACGGCACTGCTCCCCGGTTCAGAAAATGCAGATTTATTTATGACTTTCAACCTGCTGAGAATTTTCAAAGCAATACCGGATATGATGGAAATGATGTCAATGCCTATGCCTATGCCTGAAATGGATTTTGAGACCATAAGCAACTTCGTCATAGCCGCCAATACCGGAGAGAATAAACTCACCGTTGATGTTGCAATACCCAAACAGCATCTTATGGAGATAATGCAGGCCGTCCAGATGATGATGATTCATAGCCAACAGATGCAGGCAAGCAGAAACGCTACAATGGCAACTCTTAAAACGCTGCATAATGCTGTGATTAATTTTAAGATGGATACTGGTCGATATCCAACCAAAGCCGAAGGACTCAAAGTACTAATTGAAAAACCTGCTAATGTCGAAAATTATCCAACTGGCGGATATATCGGCAGCACACAACTGCCAAAAGACAGTTGGGGAAACGATTTTCTGTACGAGCTGGAACCTGAAGACGGAACACCATTTTTAATAAGAAGTTGCGGCCCCGACGGTAAGCCAAAGACCAGCGACGACCTGCTAAGCACCGACAACAACGGATGCTAAATGCCAAGGTAAAATAATTACAGGTTCGTCAAGATTTGTTGAAAAAAGGCGGGATACTTCTTAGACAAGTATCCCGCCTATTATATGTGACAATACCAAAGTTTTTACCGGTAAAACCTGCCTGGCAACCAAAAACGACAAGCCCATAAAGCAATTACAAACTCAGATGTCTTTTTCTTCGAGAAGCCTTTTTAGATATTCGTTTTCTCTACGGGTTGCCTCAAGGTCGAAGGCCTGGTACTTAATGCATACGCGCAGATAGTCCAATGACTCCTGCAGCCCATCAACAGTTTCTCGTAGCCTCCTTTGGCTGCTACATGCATCTTTGGCTAAGCTTTGCAGTCTATTACGCTTAGCACAAGCCGGCCGGTCAAATTCCCTGGCCAATTCTTTTAACTCATTTTTCAGCTTCGTTTTATTCATTACCCGCCTGCAACTCAACATACTATACATCAATAATCAATTATGGCTTGTATGTTCCCGCCTAAAGAGTTATCCAAATCCCTTCCTGCTGGTAAATTTACAAAATGTGCAAAAACCATACCCATACTATATAATATCAACAAGTGAGCAAAATTATTTTAACCACCGCTTCATAGCCCGCTAAAGCCTATCTGCAGCCCTGCTTAGCAGCACCTTTTGCCTTTTTCAAAATAAGGGGATTTTATTGGTTACGCCTCTGTGTTGCCGAAAAACAACACAGGCACTTATTAAAAAACCAAGGCGTGTATATAACAACATAGGCAAAAAGCCCTTAAAAGGCCGTTGCTTTTTATAAACAAGGCCGTTGTTTTTTTAATACATACCATAGTAAAAAACGAAATCCATTGTAATTATAGCTGCCGTCAAGCTATAATCTCAAACATGAAAAATGCTGCATTAAGCGAGCTTTTCGACCAGATGGCGGACATTATGGAAATCCTTGCCGAAGACCGCTTTCGCATTAACAGCTACAGGAAAGTTGCACGTCTTATAAGGGATATGCCTACCGATATAGAAGAGATGCTTTCAACAGGCAAACTTGCAAAAACGCCGGGCATCGGAAAATCAAGCCTTGCAAAAATCGAGGAATTTGTAACAAAGGGCACAATAACAGCACACCAGCAGCTTTTAAAAAAGATACCATCTGAACTACTCGAACTTCTAAAAATTCCCGGCGTGGGACCAAAAGGCGTGAAAGCCCTATATGAAAACTTACAAGTTAAATCGATGAAAGACCTCAAAAAGGTACTTTCAAAAAATTTAGTAGCTGAACTGCCCGGCTTCGGTGAGAAAAAAGCTGCTGCAATCGCAAAAGGTATAGAATTTCTCGAAAAGTCAACAGGACGAATTCTGCTCGATGAGGCGTTGGAAGCGTCAGAATTAGTAGGCGAATTTCTTGAAAAGCTTTCCGGCACTCAAAAAATACAGCCTGCAGGCTCGGTAAGACGAATGGCTGAGACTATCGGAGATGTTGATATACTCGTTGCAGCCAAAGACGGCAAAAGAATCATACAGGCCTTTACAGGTGCAGAGTTTGTACGGGAGGTAATTGCGTCTGGGCCAACTAAAGGCTCTGCTATTGTACAGACGGAAGCCTGTCCGGTACATGTTGATGTGCGGGTCGTACCGAAAGAAAGCTTCGGCGCTGCGGCACAATATTTTACCGGCTCGAAACAACACAACGTGCGATTAAGAGAGATTGCTCTAAAAGCAAAACTCAAATTGAACGAATACGGCCTGTTCGACAAAAAAGATAAGATAATTGCAGGAAGCAGTGAGGAAGAAATCTACGAAAGGTTGGGACTTGATTATATTGACCCGCTGCTGCGAGAGGACAGAGGCGAAATAGAGGCTGCACAGAATCATAAACTTCCAAAATTAGTGCAGCTTAAAGATATAAAGGGCGACCTGCATATGCACACAAATGCTTCCGATGGCGACAACAGTATAAAGGAGATGGCAGAAGCTGCAAGGCAGTTAGGATATAAATATATCTGCATAACCGACCATTCCAAATCATCAGCGATTGCAAACGGTCTGTCCGCGAAAAGACTCGCTAACCAAATCAAACAGATACACAAACTCAATGAGAAAATAAAAGGTATCAGGATTCTTGCAGGCTCAGAAGTTGACATCCTCGCCAACGGCTCAATTGATTTCGATAATAAATTGTTAGCCGATTTGGACTTTGTAATAGTATCGATACATTCCGGTATGGCAAGCTCAAGGGAAAAGGTAACTACCCGCACACTGAAAGCGATGGACAATCCGTATATAAACTGCATTGCTCATCCGACCGGCAGGTTGTTAGGACAGAGAGAGCCGATGGACATCGACATCGCTGCGGTAATCAAGCAGGCGGCTGAAACAGGCACTGCACTTGAAGTAAATGCAAATCCCTGGCGGCTGGACTTAAAAGACATCCATTGCAAAATGGCCGTCGAAGCCGGCGTGAAACTTGCAATCGGAACAGATGCTCACAATACCGAAGGTCTCTGGCTAATGGAATATGGTGTTGCAACAGCAGGACGAGGCTGGGCAACAAATGCTGATGTACTGAACACCTTAACCTTATCCAAAATCCAAAAGTTTGTTAAAAACAAAAGACCAAAATAAAAGATTAAAAATCAAAGATAAAATTGCAAAATGAAATAGCATCAGCTAATCATAAATAGGATATTATTAAAAATGATTAAATTGAAGAGATGGATGTGGATAGTTCTTATACTTAGCATAATAGTTTTCGGTATATGCATTGCTTACTTCGCAGCGCTCCGTGGACTACGAGAATTCTTCTATCCCAAGCCAATGTCTCTGCCAATGGTTGTTGATAAATCGTTAGAAGATGTTCTTCGGGATCTAGACACAGTACTGTCAGAAAAAGTTCCGTCGGTTGCAATTCGACTTCAGGCTGGATTGTCTTCGAGAGAAATAGATGAACTTGAAAAGAAAGCTGGCATAAAACTCAATGACGAACTTAGAACCCTATATATTTGGCACAACGGATGCCAAGCCAATGAGAATCAGAATTTCATACCCGGCCATATTTTCCTGCCTTTGGACGCTGCTATCGAGCAATACATTATTTGCAAGCAACAGCTAAAGTCTGCACCCCTTCTCCAACGTATCGCTTTCAATATTTTTGCCGGTCACAGGAAAAACTGGATTACAATCTTTGATGACCTTTGTGGTGATGGCTATTTCTATGATCCGGACCGTAATAGCAACGAAGGCTGCGTATTTTATCATTTCTCCGAGGGTGGCTATTACTTCTTTTTCCCTTCACTGAAAAATCTCCTCACCGCTATAACAGAATGTTACAGACAAGGTGCTTACTTTCAGAAATCCGGCTCGAATCTATTAGAAAAAGACTACGAACACTCCGAGAAGATTTTTGCTGATTTCGGCACCGCCTGCTGGTAAAGCTAAAGCGAATATAGAGCATGGAACAAGAGGCAAAAATATCCTCAAAATCACCTAAAATCTTACTTACTGGTCTGCCGGGCTGCGGCAAGACAACAGCAATAATGCAAATCTTAGAAAAATTAAAAGGCAAAAATACCGCCGGCTTTTATACACAGGAAATCCGCGAAGGCAATACACGAAAAGGCTTTCGCTTCAATCGTCTTGACGGGCATACAGGAATATTAGCACATATAAATATTAAAACTTCTTACAGGGTCGGCAAATACAGAGTGAATCTCGAAGAGTTTGAAAAAGTCATTGTGCCGGTACTGAATCCCGAAGACGATGCACAGATTTTCATAATCGATGAAATTGGAAAGATGGAATGTTTTTCGGGCAAATTCGAAAGCGCCGTCCGCCGGCTCTTCGATTCAGATAAAACCATCATAGCAACCGTAGCACAAAAAGGCGACGGTCTTATCTCTGAGATAAAAAACCATCCGGCAGCCAGACTGTTCAATCTAACAATTCAAAATCAAGACAGTGTTGTAAACGAGATTATAAAAGCTATTATCAAATCTGCTTCAGGTTTCGCGCAGCTTTATTGACATCCGCAGCACTATCAAAAGCGAAGTAAAAGACAGCACTTTTGCCAACAGCCACGGCAGATAAGCCGCGGATGTTGATATCGGCCTCTGCAATTTTCTTAGCAATTGCAGCTCCGAGACCGGCTTTGTCTGCAGCGGCAAGACGCAAGGCAAATAAAGCCTTGGTCTTTTTGAATCCGGCTTTTTTGGCTGCCGCCGTTTGCTTGCCTGTTTTGATTGGTGCGGCAAATACTACACCCTGACCCGGTTTTTCCGGCCGCCTGCGGGCAAGCAAAAATTCAAGGCGAGCACCTGCTCTGGCTAAGGCTTCAAGCTTTTTAGCCAATGCGCCGGGCCGGTCCTCAATACCGGCAACCCAAACATCGATACGCTTAACGTCAGCTTTCATAATTTGACCTCCTAAAAATTTTTAATAAAACAATTATAAGTTTGCTGACTTTGTAACACCCTGTCAACACCTTTGGCAGATAAATCTAAAAAATTTACGGGCTGATAAAAGATATATAAAATGCTATCATAATGGTTTGTATTGTCTTGTCAGCCGACAATGTTTTATTTGGTGCACTTAAAAATGAACGAGGCAAAACTGCTTCTTAATGCATATTACGAGGCTCTTTACGAAAAGCTCGAATCCAACAAAAAAAGCCTGCAGGTAATAATAAGGCAATTACTAACAGACGAAACAAAAAGGCAGGGCTTTGAGAACTTCAACGATGACAAGTTTGCCGCATATCTTGATGCGTGTCTTGCCTTTGTTGATGAGCGCCTTGAAACCTATAACCCAATCGGTTTCCAATATACCTTTGACAGGATAAGGGCAAAAGAGGCAATCGAACTTGAGCTGCAGCTTAACTTCTATGACAGCCGTCCGGAATTCGAGTCGCTGATGGAAGCGATTTACAACAAGGCAACAAGTGAGTTAAGCGAAGAAAGATTGCACGAGCTGACGGAAGAACTAATCAAAGAATGCGGAGCTTATCCCGACAAAAGTATTATCACTGCATACCAATCGGGCCCGGTCTTAGGCAAGCTGCCGGATTATATAGTCGCCTGTGCGATAGAAAAAATAATCAGGTAATTACTGCCAAGCCCGTCCTACAAAACTAATTTAAAGGATTTGTATTATGTATGGTAATCGGCGTTTATTGTAACATATTCCTTACTGAGGTCGCAGCCGTAATAAAAGTCACTTGCCTTTCCCGCACCCAGCTCTATTGTAATTGTGTGCTCTTTTTGTAAAATAATCTTTTTGACCTTTTTATGGTCAAACTTCGAAGGCCTGCCATTTTTGAATACCGTGACATTACCGATTTTGCAGGTTAGTTTGCGTTCATTAAGTTCGACTCCGCACGAGCCGACCGCGCAGATAATCCTGCCCCAGTTCGCGTCGGAGCCGTGAACCGCACATTTAACCAGATTATAATCAGCAACAGCCTTCGCAGCTCTCGCAGCATCCGCCTTACTCGCTGCAGATTTAACAACTACCTTAAAACTCTTTGTCGCGCCCTCTGCATCAAGTGCCATCTGCCTGGCCAAATCCTGACAAAGCAACATAAGCTCTCTGCTGAATTTCTTATAAGCAGGACCCTGTTTGACTATAGGCCGATTACCAGCGGCGCCGCTTGCAAGAATTATCACCGTATCGTTTGTGCTCTGCCAGCCGTCAACAGTCAGCCTGTTCAAAGAATTCCCAATTGCTTCTTTTAGTGACCTTACAAGCATAGCTTTGCTTATGGCTGCATCAGTTGTAATAAAACAAAGAGTGGTTGCCATATCAGGACCTATCATCCCTGCACCTTTCGCCGTGCCTGCTATAGTGACATTTTTGCCGGAAATCCGGAATCTGCGCACAGCCTTTTTGACCTTCGTATCCGTTGTCATTATTGCCTTTGCAAAATCAAGGCCTGCCGATGCTGAAGCAGAAAGTCCTTCTGCCGCCTTTGAAATACCTGCGGTAACCTTTTTCATCGGCAGCTGCTCACCGATTATCCCCGTCGATGCGACAAGTACTTCGTTCGGCTCTGCTTTTAACAGCTTTGCAGTCTGCCTGCACATTTTTATCGCATTCTGCAATCCCTGCTCGCCGGTACAGGCATTTGCACCGCCGCTGTTAGCAACTACAGCGAAGATTTTTTTGCTTTTAATATGATTCTTACTGACCTGAACGGCGGCTGATATAATTTTATTCGTTGTAAACATCGCCGCCGCATTTGCTCCTGACGGGCATACTAACAAGGCGAGGTCCAGCCTGCCGGATTTTTTCAATCCGCAGCTCACGCCCGCCGCAAGAAAACCCTTCGCCGACGTTATCATATTATTATCCACTTATCCTCTTTCAATTCATAGCCCTTGTTCAAAGCCGGCACCGCCCTCTCGCCGAGTCTTTTTATCATTTTATAATACTCTAATCGCGCACTCTTTTCCACCGCTACATAATTTTTTTCCACTATCGTATAGCCCAGTAAATGGTAGTATTGCCACGATATATCCGTTGCACGAAGAATCACTTCATCATAACCCTCCTGCAGCGCTCTTCTTTCCAGCTCCTTCATAATCAGCTTGCCGATTCCCTGCTTCTGGCAGTCCGGGTTAACATAAACTCGCAGAATCACTCCTTCAATCAAACTGCCTGTGGCGACAATTTCACCGTCCATCTCAACAATCGCCGTATATCCTTTTTCGGCAACAGCCAAAATATTCTCCTGGCTGTGGAATCTTTTCAGATACGTGACAACATAATCAAAGAGCCGGCCTTTATAGCACTTATCGATTGTTCTGCATATCAGTTTTTGTATTTTCGGTAAATCAGTAACAACCAGTTTTCTTATCTTTAATTGTTTTTCTGTCTTCATTTTCTTTCTCTTTTGCTACACCAATTAAAAAAGGCCTTTAATGCATAGACTTACTTTCCGGTCACTTCGCTATCCGGGTCATTTCTATTTTCTCTTCCATTTTATCACCGTTGGGCAGAGTATATTTGTGAATACCGGTAAACTTATTGTCGCTGATTTTTTCTATGATGCCTACACTCCTAACCCCTTGGCCGGTCCCGGACCATTCCCATTCCATAATTTCTTTGTTTCCTTCCAACCGGCCCGTTCCCTTGGCTATACAACGCTGGCTATCAAAAAAATACCCAATCCTTTCGCCGGTCTTCGGATCAATCGTTTGAATTTGCAGCGACTTGTAAGGCATACTCACAAATCTTTCCAAATCTTCATCAGAAGCGTTTGTCGTCTCTTTAAACGCCTCCTTAACCTGTTTCTTTTGCTCATCAGTCATCTCGCCGACACTTCCTCTCATAATTAAAAACTGCCCATTCAAACCGAACTCTACTTTGAAACCGCTTGTCCCTTCCTCATCCACATCGATTTCAACCGTGTTTCCCGACTCGTCGGCAAGCCAGTCTGATTCGCCCGAAACGACTTTCCACTCACCAACAAGCCACCTGTTCCATTCGTCATCAAGAGGTTTCGGCTGAAACAAGTAGGACGCGTTCTTTTTGGCGATTTCATTCTCCTGGTTTGTCGTGCACGAGCTTAAACTTACCATTACAACAAGCAATAGAATTGATAGCCTTTTCATTTTAGACCTTTCTCAACTTTCCTTTGCATTACTTTATTAATTTCTCCATCTTATAATAATCCAGCTTTTTGCCGTTCTCAACTTCCAGATAAGTTTTTTCCGTGGTTTCATAGTCTAACAAATCATAAAACTTCTCAGATGGTAAAGATGCATCCAGCCGGACTCGTCCAACTCCATCCTGCCTTGCTCTTTCTTCCAGCTTTTCCATAATTAACCTGCCGAAACCTTTTCCCTGCAGCTCCGTCTCAACAAAGACCCTCTTTATCTCGCCATCATTTACGGCACCGGTTGCAACAATCCTTTCATTTTCAGTCAGAACAATCATATAACCATTTTCGGCATCCTTCAGAATATGCTCATCACGATGCCAATCCTTAAAAAACTTTATCGCCTCCGGGCAATAATCCTTCCTGTAACAAACATCAATCGTCCGATATATCAATTCCCTGACATCGCCCAAATCTGATTTCTTAAATTCTCTTACATTCATAGCACACTCACATCACATTTTCCTATGCTCTATTACTCAGTTTTCCCTTAATTGCCATTTCTCTGAATCCTTCCATCGGGTCGTAAAATCTCTGCGACAGGTCAACCGTATTTACCATTAACCCTGCCTTGTTCCGCTGAAGCTGCTTTACAATCTTACCGTCCGGCCGGATAAAGCACGATGGATATGGCGAATAATAGCCGCTTGAATTACTCATACTGGCCCAGAACGCATTTGTCGCTGCACGGCACTGCATACTTTGGCGCATTATATCACTATGCACGCTCGGCCCTTTCTGATGCGCATTATAAAACGACTGGAATATACATTTGACGCCTCTTTTATAAAGCTCTCTATAAATTTCAGGAAACCGAATATCGAAACAAATCAGCATCGAGCATTTCACGCCGTTTATCGTAAAGTAAACGAATCTATCACCCGGCGTATATCTTTTCAGCTCTGCTTTTATGCAAAACCGCTTATCGTATCTGCACTGAACTTGGCCCTTAGGATTGATAAGGTACAAACTCTGATGCGGTCTATCTTTTCCGCCTGTGGTGAGCTTCGTCGAACCATTGATTTTATGTGCACTTCCAAACACGACGTAAATTTTGTTTTTGGCCGCTGCCTGCTGTATTTTTTTAGTTTCGCCTCGTAGCAAATCCCAGTCGTAATCGACAAAGTTTGGTACATCTATTCCGCCGTAACCGCTAAGCGCAGATTCCGGAAAATGCACAATTTCCGCCCCCGCCCTCGCCGCTTTTTTAACATAGCTACATATCTGATTGCCGTTCCGCCTGACAGAACCCCCTACTGCAAACTGACACGTCGCTACCTTTAAAATTCCCTTAGCCACAGAGTTTTTCCTTAATTTTTCAGGCCATTTTACGGCTAATTTTGGTGAAACAGAAGCCAATTATTTGTCTCAAAAGAGGACGCGGAACAAAGAATACAGAATAAAAACGAAAAACGCTTTTAGATATAGTGAGCCGATAGAGACTACCTATTTTAACAGAATTGGGTTTGAAATTGGGTTCGTTTCGGGAAAACAAAGCCAATTTTGAGCTAAAATTGGGTTTGAATTGGCTTTGTTTGGCTTTGTTTTTGGGAATGAAAAAGGCAATTAAATTGCCATAAGTATATGTATTATAGGTACTTATATCATTTCGAGTGATCTTAAAATTGGCTTTGTTTTGCAAAAAAAGGTGTGATTTGCGCGCTGTGCCCTCGTCGCTAGCAACGAGGCTAACCGAAGTCGCCGTACCGGCGACCGCTAAACTAGATAACTCCTTATGGTGTAAGTTGTTAAACATCCGCTACTCCTTGTTTTTAATTTATTAATTATGATTTATTATTTATTGTTGTTATGTAACTCCTTAAGGAAAAAGAAGTTATGAAATAAGATTTTCTGGGCCTGCTGGCCGATACGTGAGGAACTGCCCTCCCAACGTGTGTTTGCTAACACACAAATTCTTTATACCACAAATTGAAGTAAAGTCAAGGAAAAATCCGAAGCACTAAATCCGAAATCCGAAACAAATTCAAATTACCAAAATTCTAATTACATAAACGTAATCCAACCACGGATTAACGCGGATTTACACGGATTAAAATTGATTAACTTTTTTTGACACTGATTTACACAGATTAACACGGATTTGGCGGAGAAATATTAACAAAAATGGGCAAAAGTGTCCTATTTACTAACAAAAAACAGTTATTCAATAGGAACTTCCTTGCTCCCGCCGGGACCTGAGTGAGTTGCTCTTAACTCAAGTTCTACACCTCCGGTAACATAAAAATGTTCGTCGATATTATTGTAAACACTGATAGTGAATTCTTTTCTATTCTCTGAGGGCAGATATTTTACCGGATACTTCGTACCGTATTTTCCATACATATTTCCATACATATTGGGGTCCCGTTCAGATACTACCCATCCCTGGATTTTCTCGGGGCATATGCCATTTGTGTCAGCTATAGACTGAATTTCTTTTCCTACTTCCATAGCATACTTATTAGCTGAAAAACGCGATTGTTGGACAAAAGAAAATACAATCAGAAAAATACATATCGTTAATATGGGGCGTACAAACCTTGTTTTGTTAAATATAATTTGTGGTCTTTTCCTTAATCTCCTAACAATGATTATAACAACGTTAATTAACAGGCTGATTACCGACCAAAAAAAGGCAAAACCTGCCGGCGCCCAAAAAGGCATCGTCCAAATATCACATGGTATCCAATACAAGAAAATAAGAAACAATGGAGGAATTATTATTAAGCACCAACGTAAAAAAGAATTTTTAATTCTATATGTCAACAAAAAAATCGGAAGCAAAACGACAGAAAAAATAAAAAGGGAAAAACACATTTTTCAATCTCTCTAAAAGAGACCTACACAGAATACGCTACGTAAATCGCAAGATTTATTTAAGGCCAAGGCTCTCATCAAAGCTGAACATTATATTCATATTCTGTATTTCTCAAACACTCAAAGCCAGACGATTTCCTTCAGTATATGACAAAT
>Ga0315551_10001328_pt1 | contig 18816 bp, 15 predicted proteins | sample SalMarSW160290MG_FD_203678 | JGI IMG/M metagenome (GOLD analysis project Ga0315551, IMG submission 203678) | Salt marsh sediment microbial communities from the Plum Island Ecosystem LTER, Massachusetts, United States - Salt Marsh Sediment SW1602-90 ...
ACGGCGGCGGGATATTTAATTTATCCGGTAAAGCAACGCTGACCAACTGCAAATTTAGAGGCAACATAGGCAACTATCACGGCGGCGGAATGTTCAACAGCAAAAGCAGCCCAACACTGACAAACTGTACGTTTAACGCAAACTCTGCTAACAGCAACGGAGGCGGAATATATAACCGTGAAGGCAGCCCGATACTAACCAACTGCACGCTCAGCGGTAACTCAACCAACGGCAATGGTGGCGCTATATTCAATAACAACAGCCCCACACTGACAAATTGTACATTCAGCGGTAACTCCGCAGAGACAGGCAGCGTAATGTACAACGACAGCTACAGTTTTAATTGCAAACCGACGTTGAACAATTGCATTTTTTGGGACAACAGAGACAAAGGCAAGGCGATTGAGTCAGCTCCGATATATGGCGGCGTACCGCTCGTGACTTTCTCTTGTGTTCAGAAAATTGACCTGGACGACCCGAATGCGTATCCAGGCATAGGCAATATTAAGGACAACCCCTGTTTTGTCAAACCGGGCTATTGGACATACCCTGATAATCCGAACGCCCAAGCCAAACCAAACGGCCCAAATGCTGCCTGGGTTGAGGGGAATTATCACCTGCGGCCGGATTCACCCTGCATCAACGCCGGAGACCCGAAGTCGGACTTTTCAAACGAACCTAAGCCGAACGGCGGCAGAGTCAATATCGGCGCTTATGGAAACACCCCGGAAGCTGCTTCTAAAAGCAATGCAAGACATTCGGCTGAGCACGGTCGAAGCCCTATCCCGCCCCAAACTGGCAACCCCGCTGCTTTCTTGCGAAAGCAAGAAGGGGCTGTCCCAGCTGACAGGACCAGGGATGAAGTTGAAGCCCCCACCCCTGTCTTCCAAGCCCCAGCGACTCCCGTCGCTATACGGGGCTGCGGGCGACAAGAAGACGTGGGGGGGAATGAACCTTCCGCTGACAAAGAAGACCGTGGAGTTATATGGTGGAAGGATTTGGGTTCAGTCAAAACTGATGCAGGGAAGCGCATTTTACTTCACATTACCAAAGAAAGAAATGGGGGTTAAAGATGAGCTATATAAAGCCAATATTACTTATTGAAGATGACCGCATCGATGCAATGATGGTAAAGCGGGCACTTAAAGACTTGAAGGTTACAAATCCCCTGGTCCATTCAAACAATGGCAAAGAAGCTCTGGAGTATTTGAGAGATGAGGATAATATACAGCCGTGCGTTATTCTTTCGGACTTGAATATGCCAAAAGTCAAAGGCGTCGAATTCCTGAAAGATATCAAGGCCGACGAGAGGTTGAAAAGGATTCCCGTTATTATTTTAACTGTATCGGCCGAGGAACAAGATATCATCGAAACCTTCAACTTAGGTATAAGCGGTTACATTGTTAAGCCCGTTGATTATAAGAAGTTTGTGGAGGCAATCAGGACAGTTGCTTTGTATTGGACTCTGAGCAAATTACCCTGTTGAGGATGAAAAATCAAAAATACTCGTGCTTCGCAGAGTAGCATTAGATACAGACTTGTCCGGCTACGGCACGCTTCCTGCTTCGGCGGAGCACTTCGCAGAGACGAGCCGCCGTGACAAACTATCCTATCATCTCAAGAGTTGCTAAAGCAGCAAACCTATCGTCAGCAATCTCAAAAACCCTGTCGAGACAGGTCATCGTAAAAAACACCTTTGATTGCAGTAGAAATCCCACAAAGAATAAGCCGACCCCCGCGTCTTCCTGTCGGAAGACAGGAGCGGGGGGACTTTTCAAAGGAACCTCAGCCGAATGGCAGCAGGATAAATATCGGCGCATATGGAAACACGCCGGAAGCAACTTCCAACTCGTCTGGGCGTTCGCCGCGGTGCGACCGCCAGCCGTGCCAGAGACGGCCTGCTGCGACAGTGCGAGCACGTCTCGGCAGGCGTCGCAACGGGGAGCCAGCCGGAGTCCGAAGGTGGAGCAGCCATCAAGCCCGAAAACCTTTATTATCGAATACCCATCTTTAGCTTAACTAACCGGTGGGATAATGGACTTTTATCATTTTGAGCCCTTCTCATCAGGCGATTTTTCATATCCATTTTCCTAACCATCGCATTTTCAAGTACTTGCGGTTCGATATCTATCTACTTAAAACCACAATTTGAGTAAAAGTCAGGTTGTAACAAAAATATCAAAGATGTCGTTTATGAGGCCTGTAAAGAAATACTCCTGAAAAGCAGGGAGAAATAGATAAAACCGGAAAAAAATGATAAAAAATATTGTGAATTTGGGCAATTTTTTTCTTGACTTTACTACAAAGTCCTATACAATCCCGATTTGTTAAGGATAAACGAGTCCAGAGGATTACAAGGACGTTCCACACATCTTTCTACTCATAGTAGTACAAGCGCATGAAGATGGAGTTAAGAATATGTGCGCTAGGATTATGAAATGGTTTTGGAGGAGCCAAAAAGATGAAGAATTTATTGATTATTTGTGCGGTAGTAATACTGAATTTAGCAGTCTTGGCACCCCAGAGCAAAGCGGGGAATGTGGTCGACGGAGCAGTACTTCCCTTTCCCTCGCTGGGCGGGACTGGGACAGTTGACGTGTATGGCCCGGGGTTCGGAGTGAGCACGAAGGAGTTCACCAGCGTTGATTCCATCATCATCGAATTCACGGTCGAGAATGACCCAATACCGGGAATGGGGTTTATCAATGCCTTTACGGAAACCGTGACAAACTCAACAGGTCTTGATTGGATTGACTATCACTTTGAGTTCGTGCCTTTGGTTGGGGGTGATGGCCTATACTTTGAAGCCCAGCCGTCGCAGCCCGGCCCGGTCGCACAATCCAATTGGAAAGATCCCCTCCCTGCCCCATACGTACCGGTTTTTATTACACTTGCTCAGCCCAATGAAGATACGCTGGACTGGTCAGATGGAGTGCTACCGAGCGGCGACACCATGTATTTCGGTATCAGTTTCTACGTTCCAGACGGCATCACGTCATTTCAGTTGATTCAGTACCCAACTGTTCCTGAGCCAGCTACGATTTGTCTGCTTGGTTTAGGTGGATTGGCACTGCTGCGAAGGAAACGCTGATTCGTACCAAAAGTATTGGTTAACCAATGGTTTTGAATCAATTCGGGGCCTATACCAACGAGGGTATAGGCCCTGTTGTATTTAGGATTATGGTGTGCAGCTCGTCTCGGCGCTCGTCACGGCGGAGCGTGCCGCAGCTGGGAAGGCCGAGCCGTAGCTTGTGCCACAGGTAGCCGGGCGCACACCCTATACGTTAGTATCCCTTTTTCGTGTTGATAGAAGTATGAGGTTTCTTATCACTTCGGTGTCCCGGGCGGTGAGCCATCGCTTTTCAAAGTCCTTCTCCTGAGCGACCTGGGCTATAGCCATAAGGACCCTGAGGTGATAATTTCTCTCGTCCTGGCTTCCTACCAGAACAAACATTATCTTAACGGGGTCTTCAGCGTGTGAGAAGCTGATGCCATCGCGGGCTCGGATAAGCAAAATATCGAATTTATTTTCGCCTTCAACTACGATGTGCGGTATGGCAAGACCCGGCTGGACCACTGTGCCGCCCTCAGCTTCACGATGGAGAAATTTCTCAAAGAGAACGTATTCACTTATATCCAATCTCTTTTCCAGTATCCCAGCAGCCTGTCGGAAAACTTTTTCGGCTGTACTTTCACCAGAGATATCCAGGATAACACAGTCTCTTATAAGCCGGTCGAATCTATCTTCGATTACATCATCGCGTTCGAGCAGGATATCCCGCAGCTCCTTCTCAAGGGTGACAGTTTTGAGCTGCCTGTCGGTAACGCGTTCTACGATGTGCATCGCTGCTGATGCCCTACTGACGTGCCTGGAGACATACAGGCCAAACCACGCTGCGCTTAAACCAACAAAGCCGGCGGAAGTCAACAGCGGCACCTTGCCCATATCTATTATCAAAGCGCCGTAAGCGATGATAGCGAGGATATGAATATAGGGATAGAGAGGTGATTTGAACTTCGGTCGATAGCTTTGTATCCTGCTCTCACGCATTATAATCACGCTGGCGTTGGCCAGGATATAAAGAATTATCAGCAGTGTGGAGGCTGTCTTGACCAGTGTTTCAACATCAAGAAAAACAATCGCTGCAATCATAAATCCGCTCGTAAGCAGTATGCTGGCGTGAGGTGTTTTGAACCGTGCGTTTACACGAGTAAGAAAAGGCGGCAGTAATCTGTCTCTGCTCATAGCCATTGGAGAACGCGAAGCTGCAAGTATCCCGGCATTTGCTGTGGTTACAAAAGCAGCTATAGCAGCAAATCCGAGTAATGCAAAACCCAGCGTACCCATAAATTTATCGGCAGCCGTGGATATCGGCAACATAGTTGAATGCAACTCCTGGCCATCAACAACGCCTACTGTAATTGCAATTACGGCAATGTAAAATAACGTTACAACAAACCACGCAAGTGACATTCCAAGCGGCAGATTTTTGCCCGGCTGCCTGACTTCTTCCGCAACGTTCACAACTTTGTTCAGCCCGCCAAAGCTTATGAAAACCAGGCCTGCGGCCGCGAACACTGCTAACCAGCCCTTTTCGAGAAATCCCTTGTATCTGGTGAATTCGACGGCACCTGCTCCCATCAGAACAAACAGCGCCAGTATTGTAAGCAGCATCGCAACGAGTATAATTTGAAATTTGCTTGTGTGCTTTACGCTAACGATATTAAGGACCGTAAAAACCAAGCAGCATGCAATCGCTATTCCTTTAAGGTGCAATGAGGTTAGGCCAATGTCAAACAGTCTGGCCAGCATGAACTCAACAAAAATGGCCATTCCCACAACAGCAAAAGCACTCTTCATCGCCAGGGAGAACCAGTCTGCCAATCCGGTAAAAAGCCCCGGAATAGAACCTAAGCTTCGCTCGACATAAAAATACATCCCGCCAGCCCGCGGCATGGCTGTGGCCAATTCTGCTTGGCTGAGGACGCTGGGAATTATCAAAATCGATGCAAAAAAATAGGATAAGATTACAGCAGGTCCTGCTTTTGTGAAAGCAATGGCGGGCAAAACAAATAAACCTGAACTTATCATTGCTCCGGATGCAATGGCAAATACATCAAGCAAACCAAGCTGTTTCTTTAACTGAGCTATCTCAAAACCTTCCATGGAAATTAAGAATTTAGAATTTTTTCATTGTGTAAATTTTACTTCTTCATTCTTAATTCAAAAAAGTGTCCCTTTAATTTCGCTCAGAACCGCTGTGATATCAGCAAGCATTTTATCTTTATTATCTAAATTGCTCTCAATCAAATCCACTATTTTCGAGCCGATTATTACGCCGTCTGCACCTGCCTTAACGACAGTTGCTGCGTGTTCAGGCTTGCTGATTCCAAAACCTACGCAAACCGGCACGTTAGTAAGTTTTTTCAATTTACTGAGCAGTCCTTCAATCATATCCGAGAGCTCATCTCTGCTGCCGGTAACACCTAATAGTGAGACAGCATAAATAAAGCCGGTCGTCTTAGACACAATGACTTTCATCCTCTCAGAGTCGGTGTTCGGTGTAACTATAAAGACAGTGTCAAGGCCGGCTGAGACGGCAGAAGAATATATCTCATCGGCATCATCAATACTCAAGTCGGCAATCAGGACACTGTTGACGCCCGCCTTGTGAAAATCACTGAAGAACTTTTCCACCCCATACTGGTAAACCAGGTTGTAGTATATCAACAAGCCGATTGGGATATCCTTGTAATCCTTGACCTTTCGAATAAATTCAATGGCCTTTGCCACAGTCATTCCGCTTTTCCTTGCACGGATATCGGCCTTTTGGATTGTAGGCCCATCCGCTATAGGGTCTGAAAACGGTATGCCCAACTCCAGAATATCAGCACCGGCATCGATTGCAGCTTTCACAATCGCAAGACCTGTATCGAAATCCGGGTCGCCAACTACAAAAAATGGTACCAATGCCGCTTTTTTTTGCTTCTTTAATTCAGAAAAAACCTGGCTGTATGTTTTCATCAAAATATACCTTAATCATTCCAATAATCATTTCTCAAGGGGTCTGCGTTTTTCCACGATTGAGACATCTTTATCGCCCCTGCCGGAGAGATTTACAACTGCGATGGTATTCGCATCTAATTTATTTTTCCGGCTCATCAGATACGCCAGGGCATGCGCACTCTCCAGAGCAGGCAGTATCCCTTCTGTTTTGCTCAACAGCTCGAAGGCATCAAGGACCTGCTCATCCTCGGCAGCGACGTATTCGGCCCTGCCGGTATCCTTCAGCAAACAATGTTCCGGCCCGACAGCGGGATAATCCAGCCCGGCACTTACCGATTCAGTATCATAAACCTGCCCTTCGTCATCCTGCAACAGATAGGATTTTGCGCCGTGCAAGATTCCAACCCTGCCAACCACTAATGTTGCGGCGTGCCTTCCACTGTTCAAGCTCCTGCCGCCAGCTTCAACACCAATTAGCTTGACGTCCTTATCGTCCAAGAAGCCTGAAAAGATACCTATTGCATTGCTGCCGCCACCCACACAGGCAACAACCATATCCGGCAACTTTCCGATTTGGTCAAGGCATTGCTGCCTTGTTTCGGTGCCGATACAGGTTTGGAAATGCTTTACTATCGTAGGGTACGGATGCGGCCCACAGGCCGAGCCGAAAAGATAAAATGTATCGGTAACGTGAGCCGTCCAGTAGCGAAGTGCATCGTTGATGGCATCTTTCAACGTTCCGGTTCCGCCTTCGACTGGAATAACTTTTGCGCCGCACAGCTTCATTTTATGGACATTGACACTCTGCCGCTCAATATCAGTTACGCCCATAAAGATTTTCGTCTCCATTCCAAATAAGGCCCCTATCATCGCCGTAGCCAAGCCGTGCTGGCCGGCACCGGTTTCGGCAATAAGTTTGGTCTTGCCCATATATTTGGCTAAAAGGCCTTGGCCAAGTGTATTATTGACTTTGTGCGCTCCACCATGCAGAAGGTCCTCGCGTTTCAGATACACCTTAAAACCAACGTACTCGCTGAATCTTTTCGCATAGTAAAGAGGTGACGGCCTGCCAGCATAATCCTTTGAAAGCTGTGCCAGTTCAGTCACAAACCGCTCGTCCTCGTAAAAACGATAAAACGCCTCTTCTAATTCTTCCAGCACCGGTATCAAAACTTCCGGCACATAGAAACCGCCGTAATCTCCAAACCTGCCTTTATATTTCATACTTTCATACCTTATACCAATTAAATTTGTCTGCCGGATTTTCCCTCGTTATTTTTTTGGGCCGGCTTTTTCAAGCAGTTGCACGATGTCCGCGTGACCTGCCATTTTTGCAACCTTTAAGGCCGTTACGCCAGCGCTGGTCTTGGCATTGACATCAGCACCCTTTGCCAGCAGGAGCTTAACAATTTCGGCATGGCCGCGGTGCGCCGCCATTATCAGGGCAGTTACGCCGTCGGTGGTTCTCTTTGCATTAACATCTGCGCCCTTTTCCAGCAAGAGCTTGACGATTTCCGTATGCTCCTTCTCCACCGCCATTATCAGAGATGTTACATTATCAGTGGTTCTCTTCGCATTAACATCAGCCCCCTTTTCCACCAATAACTTGACGATTGCCGTATGGCCATTCTGCGCTGCCATTATCAGAGCCGTTACACCGTAAGCAGTCTCCTTCGTATCGACATCAGCGCCCTTCTCCAGCAAGAGTTTGACGACCTCAGTATGCCCATTCTGCGCCGCCATCATCAGGGCAGTTGTGCCGTTGGTGATTGTTTTCACATTGACCTCAGCCCCCTTTTCCAGAAGGAGTTTTACGGCCTCCGTCCGACCCCTACCTGCCGCCACAATCAAGGCCGTTAAGCCCCCGAAGCTGTCAGCCTTCGTGTTGACATCAGCGCCTTTTTCCAGCAATGACTTGACGATTTCCGTATGGCCATTCTGCGCCGCCAATATCAGGGCAGTTGTGCCGTAGTTATCCTTTGCATTGACATCTGCGCCCTTTTCCAGCAAGAGCTTGACGATTCCCGTATGCCCCTTCTCCGCCGCCCTTATCAAAGCAGTTACGCCGTTGTTAGCCCTGAGGTTGACCTCAGCACCCTTTTCTAAAAGTAGCTTAACAACCTCTGTATGGCCCTCCTGCGCCACCATCATCAGGGCCGTTACGCCGTAGGCGGTTTTCTTTACATTAACATCAGCACCTTTTTCAAGCAAGGCCTTGACGATTTCCGTATGGCCGTCCTGCGCCGCCATCATCAGGGCCGTTGTACCGTCGATAGTTACTTTCACATTGACATCTGCGCCCTTTTCCAGCAAGAGCTTGACGATTTCCGTATGGCCATTTGTCGCTGCCATCATCAGGGCTGTTGCGCCAGCGGTGGCTCTCTTCACATTGACATCAGCGCCTTTTTCCAAAAGGAGCTTGACGATTTCCGTATGGCCAGCAAACACTGCGTTCCATAGGGCTGTTGCGCCGTTGATATTCTTGGCATTGACCTCGGCACCGGCATTCAGCAAGGTCTTCACGGCCGAAAGGTCGCCATCTGCTGCGGCCTGAATCAATTGAGCATTCTTGTCTGACACGTCCGCCTTGATAAAGCCAGCAGGTATCATAGAAATGCACACTATAGAAAACAGGATTCGTTTCATTGGATTCCCTTTTGTCTTGAGTCGATACTATTTCCTTACCCTCTTAAGTGCTGTATATTTTCAAACAATTTCTTCATTTTCTTATGGTCTTTTTTGCCTGGCTCGGCCTCAATACCACTGCAGACATCAATGCCGTAAACTCCGAGTTTGACTGCTTCCGCTGCGTTATCAGGATTTATTCCGCCAGCTAAAAAAATACGCTTGCCGATATGCCCTATAATATTCCAGTCAAAGGTCAGCCCTGTGCCTCCGTATTTCTCAGGATTAAAAGCATCCAACAAAATAGCATCAGTAAAAAAATCATTTGCCCTTTCGATGTCTGCCTTGTCTTTTACCCTAATGGCCTTCATAGTTCTCACATTAAGAGAAAGAAACAAACGGCAAAACTGCGGACTTTCATCGCCATGCAACTGAACCCAGTTCAACTGGCACTGGTCTATCGTTTCATTGATTTTGCTAAAGGATTCATTTTCATCATTACCAACTTCATGCACAAAAACGCCGGCAATATCCATAAAACCAGGCAGCTTATTTATTATCTCTACCGCCTTTTCGAGTCTTACAAACCTTGGGCTTTTCGGATAAAAGTTGAAGCCCAACAAATCCGCACCCATATCCACTGCCGCGATAGCATCGTCGTAATTGGTAATACCACAGATTTTAACCTTCACAATCAACATAACAAAAGCGAAAAGCTAAAAACTAAAATCTAAAAACCATAATTGAAAACTTAAAACTTTTGAATTTTACACTTTATTTGAGATTTCTATTAACTTTTCCAGACAGGCTAACGCCTTGCCATCGATGACCGAAGTCTCTGCCAGGTTAATTGCCGATTCGAAATTGTCGGCCAAGCCGCCTGCGATTATCGCCGCTGCAGCGTTTAGAATAACAATATCTTTGCGTGGCCCGGTTTCTTTACCGCTGAGTATATCCCTTAAAATCTTCGCACTTGTCCTAACATCGGTTACTTTCAACTGGTCTATATCGGCCAAGGCAATACCTAAATCCTGTGGATTTAACTGTTTGGTTGTAATCTGACCTCCCTTTAATTCGAGTATTTTCGTAGCTGCTGCCGTGCTTATTTCATCCATTCCACCACCGTGCACGACCATTGCGTACTGAGTATTCAATAACTTAAGTGCCTCGGCTATAACCTGCATCAAACTCTCATCAGCTACGCCTAACACCTGTCTCTGTGCACCGGCAGGATTGGCCAAAGGACCAAGGATATTAAAGACCGTCCGAAAGCCAAGCCCTTTGCGTATCGGCTGAACATATTTCATCGCCGGATGAAACATAGGCGCAAACATAAAGCCGATATGTGCTTGTCTTATGCACTCTGCCACCGTCTCAGCAGAGGCGTCTATCTTAACACCCAATTCTTCGAGCACATCAGCCGAGCCGCACTTGCTGGTTATCCCGCGATTGCCATGCTTGGCAACATAAACACCGGCTCCAGCCGCTATTATCGCAGCTGCCGTCGAAACATTGGAGGTCTTAATTGCTCCGCCGCCTGTACCGCAAGTGTCAACTAAGTTATCGATACCAACCTTTACTCTGACGGCGTGCTGGCGCAATGACTTGGCAAGACCCGCCAGTTCCGGCGCCGTTGCTCCTTTAGCCCGCATCGCTGTAAGAAACGCTGCAATCTGGACATCAGGCACTTCACCCCCAAAAACAATATCCAGCAGCTTCGTCGCCTGCTCGAAGCTCAAACTCTCACCTTTTAACAACGGCTCAATATATTCGGTTATTGCTGCCATTCTCAGCCCTTCTTTTTGCGTTCTCTTGCGATTGACAATATGTTTTCGATGATTTTTCCGCCTGCCGGGGTCAAAATACTTTCCGGATGAAATTGCACGCCGAATATCGGAAGCTCTTTGTGCTCAATTCCCATACAGATGCCTTCAAATTCAGCCGTCTGTTTTAAGCAGTCCGGAAGTTTCAGCGTATAGCAACAGAGACTATGATAGCGTCCTGCCTGCAGCGGGTTTTCCACGCCGGCAAATATACCCTTTTCATTATGCGTTACCCTCGAGGGTTTGCCATGCATCGGTTCAGGGGCATGGCCAATTTGGCCACCGAAATACTGGGCTATTACCTGATGGCCAAGGCAGACACCGAATATAGGCAGCCTGTCCTTGAAGTAATCAACAGCAGAGAGCGAGACACCAGCGGTATCCGGCGTGCCCGGCCCGGGTGAAATCACTAATAAATCCGGCTTAAATTCATCAGCCACTCGTTTGAGCTCATCGAGCTCAGTATCTGCTCGATAAACCTTTGCTTCACAATTGCGCTTGCAGAAGTCATCCACCAGATTGTATGTGAACGAATCGAAATTATCGATGAATAAAATTTTCCTTTTCATGCTATCCGTTTCCACGAATTGCGCGTAAGCAGGAGCCGGCTTTATGCTCGGTCTCCTCAAATTCAGTCTTCGGGACGCTGTCGTGTACGATACCAGCGCCGACACGAATATAAGCCATATGGTCTTTGACCTGCAGAGACCTTATAGTAATACAACTATCGAATTGTCCGTCCACGGTCAGATAGCAAACAGCCCCGCCGTAATAGCCGCGTTTGGTTTTCTCAAACAGACGAATCAGCTTCATTGCCTCAATCTTCGGCGCCCCGGTAAGTGTGCCCATATTCATCGTGGCCAGATACGCGCTTAACGCATCAAGGCCCTTTGCCAATGTGCCCTTGACATTGCTTACCAAATGCTGGACCGATTCGTACTTCTCGGCTATCAGCAGCTCCGTAACAATTCTGCTGCCCGGCTCAGATACGCGGGCTATATCATTTCTTGCCAAATCAACCAACATCATATGCTCAGCCAGCTCTTTTCGGTCGAGCTTCAGCTCCGCCTCGTATCTGAAATCAGTATCTTCATCGATTTGCCCGCCGATTCGGCCTCTGGGTTTTGTGCCGGCTATAGGTCTTATCTCCACTGTGCGCGGCACAGCGCCGCTCACACGCAGATTCAGCTCCGGACTGGAACCCATCAATATCGTATTAGGAGTGTTTAGATAAAACATATACGGCGAAGGATTCAACACCCTCAGCCGTTTATAAACATCCAGCGGCTCATCCGGACAAAGCTCCATCTTTGTCCTGCTCAAGACCACCTGAAAGATGTCGCCGTCGATAATGTGCTGCTTGGCATTTTTGACCATATTTTCATACTCGGCCTGGTTAGTATCGGTTGAAGCATCCGGCAATGAGCCGGTAAACCGCTTGCCTTTTGGTACTTCGAGTTTTGCAGTATTGAAATAATAATCGAAGCATTGCTGCACATCAGCAACTATAGCATCACGGTCGCCGTCGGTTATGACGCAATTGACAATAACGTAACCTTTGTTTTGCTGGTGGTCGCACAAGAAGATATTATCAGCAAAGTAAAGCTCGTAATCGGGATTACCGAGCTGGTCAACTTCGTTGGGAGGCAGTTTTTCAAACTGGTCTATGAAATCATAGCTTAAAGCCCCTAACAGGCCGCAGGTTACGCGGAACGGCTTACTTGCCAGAGTAAAGGCAAATGCAACCGCCCGTAATACATCCATTTGATTTGTGCTTTTCAGGCGGGTCTGTTCATCAACAATTCTCCCCACTTTTTTAATTCGGCCGGTAATCTCTTCCGGGCCAAATCCGCCAGGCGTAAGGCGGATAAATTCGACCGATTCACAAAAAGCAAACCTTTCTTCCTGAGTGGCCAGGTATTCTATTATGCGTCTGCCGGTATCACTCAGTGCCTTGATAGTAAATTCATTGCCGGTGCCTGTGAGGTAAAGAGCCGGCCTTGCCGTGCCGAAACTCAAGGCGTTCTCCGACAGGTAGTCACTTGCCTCAAGCAAGCAGCAGTTTTTAGCTCGGCCATAGTCGCTCAACTTTGCAAAGAAATCCACCGGCTCAGCCAAAGCCATCTCTTTGACGATTGGTACGATTTGCCCCGGCTTCGCATCAGCTATTATTTGTCTATAATCATCCATATCCCGAACCTATTATTGTAATTTTTATTCGCAAACGTGCAAAAATACAAATAAAAAAACGCAGCCGTCCTTCTCCAACAGGCTGCGTTTTTCGCAAATCTAACAATTTTTTACAGCAAACTACCGCTTACCTGCTGGAATTTATCCCGCAGGCCACCACCAATTAGCAGTATTTATACGGTTAATTTGCATCATCTTACAATTATACCACATTTTGCCTTTTTTGTCAATAACCGATTCGAAAAATCCGCAAAAATCTTAGGGCGGCCAAGGGATCCGCCACAGGCGGGTAAATCCGCCATAGGCGGATAAACATCGTATACCCACAAACCAGCTGCCACGGTAGGCGGGAAAAAGGACTTGACGCCGGCTAAAAGAGGTTTTATGTTATCCTGAATTTTTATCGTTACTATGACTAGAAAGGTGATTATCAATGGCAGAAAATCTTTCTTCAACCGTCGATAACCCGAAGCAATCGGCTCGGGTGATTCCGTATGGCATTTTATGGCCTTTTATTCTGGTTACCTCTTTATTCGCGCTGTGGGGGTTTGCCAACGATGTTACCAACCCCATGGTGGCAGCTTTCAAAGAAATCCTGCTTATCAGTCATTTTCAAAGCTCATTAGTTCAATTCGCCTTTTACGGCGGTTATTGTGTAATGGCCATCCCTGCGGCACTTTTTATCAGGCGCTTTAGCTACAAAGCCGGCATTCTTGTCGGGCTTTTACTTTACTCCGTGGGTGCGCTACTGTTTATCCCTTCCGGTATGATGATGGCCTTCTGGGCATTTCTGCTTTCATACTTCATCCTTACGTGCGGGCTGTCTTTTCTGGAAACCAGCTCTAATCCCTATGTCCTTTCAATGGGGCCCGAACAAACAGCAACTCGTCGGCTGAATTTCGCCCAGGCCTTCAATCCAATGGGCTCTCTCACAGGGATGTTTGTGGCACAGAGATTGATATTGGCCCGGCTTGATGAGACTTCGGAAGAGGGTCGTCGGGCCCTGTTCGAGACCGCTCCGGAACAACTAAAGGCCATCCGTGTCCATGACCTGTCTGTCTTGCGCGGGCCCTACGTGGCCATTGGCCTGATTGTCCTGGCGGTCTTCGTAATCTTCCTGCTGACCAGAATGCCCAAGGGCAGAGGCGAAGAAGGGGCACACTTGAACCTCGGGCCGACACTGAGACGCCTGTTTGCCAATAAAAAATATATAGGTGGCGTTATAGCACAAGCCTTCTACGTGGGTACACAGATTATGTGCTGGACCTTTATTATCCAGTACGCGATGAATGAGTTGGGCATGTCTGCAGAAACCGCCCAGGGTTACAATATCATTGCGATGGCGATTTTCTGCAGCAGCCGATTCATCTGCACATATCTGCTTAAATACTTTAGTCCCGGCGCTTTACTGGCTACTCTGGCTGTTTTCGGCGGGCTGTTGATTCTCGGTACGATTTTTATTCATGGAATGGCAGGCCTGTATTGCCTTATCGCAGTCTCTGCCTGCATGTCTCTGATGTTCCCAACCATTTACGGTATTGCGCTGAGGGGGCTTGGGGACGACGCCAAGCTGGGGGCCGCAGGGCTGATTATGGCCATTGGCGGCGGCTCCATCATGCCACCGTTGCAGGCCTATATCATGGATATGAAGGCATTTAACCTAGGCTTTATGACTCTGTCGAGCACACGGGCATCCTTCGTGCTGCCGTTTATCTGCTTCGTTGTCATTACGTACTATGGAATATTCGCAAGCCGCAAGAACTTGCCGGAACATAACGCGCAGTGATTCCACTAACAAAGTTCGGTTGCTTGGAAGACCAGGTACACACCGATACAAGAAATTACTTTTCGGCTGTTGACAAAGGAAGGTGTTTGGTTTAATATACTCTGGCAGTAGCTTTTTATCGGGACTCCGGCTGGGCCTTCGCCCAGACGAGTAAGATTCTGCTGCCGGGAAGGGTAAGTGTGAAGATTTTAGTTTGTATCCCTGCTCGTTACGGTTCTACCAGATTCGCCGGTAAAGTTCTCGCCAAAGATACAGGCAAATTTCTTATTCAGCATACCTACGAACAGGCCTGCCTCGCAAAACTGCCCGAAAAGGTAATCATAGCAGCAGACGACCAAAGGATAGTCGATGCCGCTAAATCATTTGGGGCCGAGTATATCCTGACCTCAGTCGAGCACAAAAGCGGCACCGACCGCATCGCCGAAGCTGTTGCCGATATAGATGTTGATATTGTCGTGAACCTGCAGGCCGATGAGCCGGAAATCGACCCGGATAATATCGATTACGTCGCCCGGCTTCTAATTGATAATCCCGATTACCCGATGGCCACACTCGCTGCAGAATTGCAGAGCCCGGAGCTACTCGCCAACCCGAACGTTGTAAAAGTAATTATTGACCACGATAATAAAGCAACTCACTTCTCACGTGCTGCCATTCCTTATAACATTGTAAGACCCGGCTTGGGAGAAACTCAGCAACATTTGAGGCATCTTGGAATTTACGCTTATCGCAAGGAGTTTCTACTGAAATTCACCGCCCTGCCACAGACACCGCTGGAAAAAATCGAAAAACTTGAGCAGCTGCGAGCAATTGAAAATGGCATTGCAATAATAGTCGGCAAGGTCAAACACACCTGCGATGGAATAGATACGCCGGAGCAATACGCAGAATTTGTCAAAAGATATAATAGAATAGATAGCCACAGAATTAAATAAGGAAGATTTATGACGAAGGATAAAGACCTATTAGCTTCTGTAAGTGATATTTCGACGGAGAGTGAGTTTTTCTCGCCGATGCCGGCTGGTTATAAAAAGGGAAAGACCCGCTACGTCTTTGTAATGGGCACGGTGATGAGCGGGCTGGGAAAAGGCATATTTTCATCCTGCCTTGCCAAGCTGATGCAGGATAAAGGCCTGAAAGTCGCGCCAGTAAAACTTGAAGGATATCTGAATATCGATTCCGGCACACTAAATCCTTTCCGCCACGGCGAGGTGTTCGTGCTCGATGACGGTATGGAATGCGATATGGACCTCGGCACATACGAGAGAATGCTCGATATGGACCTAAGCAGGGCAAACTTCGCCACCAGCGGACAAGTATTCAGCTCCATCCTGAATAAGGAACGCCACGGCGACTACCTCGGCAGAGACGTCCAGATGATTCCGCATGTTACCGGCGAGGTCAAACTGAAACTCCGGCAATTAGCCGCTCAAACCAATGCCGACATAGTCTTCGTTGAAATCGGCGGAACAGCAGGCGATTTGGAAAATGCATATTTCATCGAGGCGACGCGAGAGCTGGCATACGAAGAAGGACCCAACAGCAGCTGCTTTGTCGCACTGACCTATATATTAGAACCCCCAACCCTCGGCGAACAAAAATCAAAGGCAGCACAACTGGGAATCAAGCAGCTTATGCAATTAGGCATCCAGCCGGACATTATCGCCTGCAGGGCCACTCATCCCGTAAGCGATAAAGCACGAGAAAAAATCAGCGTTTACAGCAATGTCCCCCTCAAAAGGGTAGTCAGCGTGCCGGATTCAGCCAGTATCTATATGATACCTGCGATGCTGAGAGAGGCTGGATTAGATTTCGAGGTCTTGCGACTGCTAAAAATCGAAGACCGAATAAACTTACGACACGAACGCAAGGCCTGGGCCAAATGGTGCGATTTCACTGATAAAATCGACGCTATAAATCGCCAGGTAACAATCGGCATCACCGGCAAATATACCGCTGTCCGCGACAGCTATGCCTCGATAATCAATGCTCTTGAACACGCCGGCATCGCCCTTGGCTATGATGTAAAAATAAAGTGGATTGAAACAACCGGAATCTCCAACGAAAACTCCGCAGAAAAACTGTCTGACGTCGATGGTATTATTGTGCCAGGCGGATTCGGCACTCGTGGTGCGGAAGGAAAAATCGCCTGCATAAAATATGCAAGGGAAAATAATCTGCCCTATCTGGGCCTGTGCTTCGGCTTCCAGATGGCTGTTATAGAATTTGCCCGCAATGTCTGTGGCATAAAAGAAGCTAATAGCACCGAGATTCAGCCGGATTGCACTGAGCCGGTAATTGATATACTGCCGGAGCAGAAAAAAATCGAAGGCCTCGGCGGAAATATGCGGCTCGGCGGACAAGACATCGAACTAAAGCCCCAAACATTAGCGTGGAAACTTTTTGGCGAGTCGGATTCAGTCAGAATGCGTTTTAGACATCGCTATGAGGTTGACCCGCGGTATATTGAACGGCTGGAAAAGGCAGGTCTGGTTTTTTCCGGAAAAGCCCCCCGTCAGCCGATTATGCAGATATTGGAGCTTTCCTCACACCCGTTCTTTATGGGAACTCAGGCACATCCCTGCCTGACCTCGCGCCCGCTAAGACCTCAGCCGATGTTCGTTGGCCTTGTTGCAGCGGCTCTGCAAAATCGATAATGCAATGAGAAATTACCCGATTGTATAAAAAGCGTTCAGAAAGTGCGTAACCCCCATTAGAAAGCGAACGGTCATGGCGAAGCGTGCTGTAGCCGGGCTTTCTTTCTAACGGGGTAAACAAAATAATTAACAGCTACTTACAAAGGTTCGGCTGTTTGTTCAGCCAGCTCTTCTTGCTCCTCAGGTTCTGCCTCAAGCCCTTCTGTCCGAGCTTCGAGTTCAGCTTTAAGTTTCCCTATTTGGGCTTTTAGATTCTCGTTCTCTTCACGCAGTTTCCCGGTTTCCTCAGCTATAGACTTGAAAATTTCGTTTATCTGTTCTTCATATTTTCCTGCCAACTGCTCACTCAGGGCCTTTTGTTCTTCCTGACACTTTTCAAGCAGCTCTTTTTGCTTTTTCAATTCATTATTATGTTGTTCTTTTAGTTTTTCTATTTCGCCGTCACGCTGTTGTAAATCTTTCTTTAGCTGGATATTTTCAACTGCTATGAGTTTAGCCATTTTTGTACTTGGTTGCTGCTGTTGCTCCTCACAACCGGCACTCAACATAATCGCAACAACACCAGCCGCTAACACAAGCGCCTTCAAGATGTTTCTTTTCATCCTATTATCCTTTCAAATCCGGGTTTTCCAAAAGCCGATAATACTTGTCCTTTACCCCGTTAGAAAGAAAATCCAATCTCCTGGTCGGGGTAAAAAATACACAGCGCACGCCGTAGCGGGTTAAACACCTAACCCGAACTTTCTAACGGGGTTTACTATATCTGCAACTATCCTGCTGTCAAGGCCTTAAATCGATTGATGAGAGAACTTTTCTGCACGTACAGTGATTTCCCAAATGACATAAAGCAAGTTTCAAAGCCGAGAATTCTATTGGGAATACCTGCTCTTGGGCCTCGCCGTATCCAATTGTTATATGAGGGAAAAATTTCGCAAAGCTTGACTTTTCTCGATAACCCTCAATCCATTCCAACGTGGTCCGGGCAAGCTCCTCATCGCCGTATATCATATCGCTGGTTACAGCACTACTGAAATACGGCTGAACTTTTTCCATCACCTTCTCGTGAAGCGACTGAAGCTCTCTTGTTTTCTCCACCTCAAAAACTGATACCGTTTCACCTCTGGAGTTTGTTGAAGTATGGATGCCGGTAATTTTCAACTCACTTATAGTGCATCTTTCTGCAATCGCTGTTAGAACTTTCCCAATAGCAGCTACGTCCCTTTCATCAATACATCCCATAGCCAGGGAAATATGCGGCAGGCAGTCTTCTTTGCTAAGAGCAATTTTCCTGCCGAACTTCTCTACCAGCTTTGCGCTTAATTCAATCGTTCTATTTGTCATCGCCTCATCCGGCAATAACACTACATCAACAGCAATTCTACTCATATCTTTTCCACATCGGTTTTTTTCTAACTCCTTAATAGCTTCTCAGCTATTTTGACAGCAGTATCTTTTGTCGCAACTGCTATGCACTTACTTTTCATATTCTCCCGCTCCGCATCGTCTTTCATCAATTTTTCCAGCTCTTCGGCCAGCCATTCGGCCCTGTCCTTTTCATCCGGCAGGTCATCCACTATAACTGCCGCCCCGGCTTCAACCAACTTGCCTGCGTTTAGATACTGGTGCCTGTCCTTATGGTATGGATATGGCATACAAATACTTGGGACCCCTGCCGCGGCATATTCAGCTACGCTGACCGCCCCGCTTCTGCCAATCACCAAATCCGAA
>Ga0315551_10001331_pt1 | contig 18788 bp, 16 predicted proteins | sample SalMarSW160290MG_FD_203678 | JGI IMG/M metagenome (GOLD analysis project Ga0315551, IMG submission 203678) | Salt marsh sediment microbial communities from the Plum Island Ecosystem LTER, Massachusetts, United States - Salt Marsh Sediment SW1602-90 ...
GTGGCGCCGATTTAACAGGTATTAATAATATGAAACATGCGAAAACCCTGATGATTCAGGGAACAACCTCATCGGCGGGGAAGAGCGTCATGGTGGCCGCCCTCTGTCGCATCTTCCGGCAGGACGGTTATAAAGTAGCGCCGTTCAAGTCGCAGAACATGGCGCTCAACTCCTACGTCACCGCCGAGGGCGGGGAAATAGGACGGGCGCAGGTGGTACAGGCGGAGGCGGCGGGAATCGCCCCCACGGTGGACATGAACCCGGTGCTGCTTAAGCCGACCACTGATACCGGCTGCCAGGTCATCGTGCTGGGCAAGGTGGAGCGGACTATTTCCGCCCGCGAGTATTACAAATACACCCCTTCCCTGCTGAAAACGGTCACCGAGGCCTTCAGTCGGCTCTCCGCCGCTTACGATATCGTCGTTATCGAGGGTGCGGGCAGCCCGGCGGAGATAAACCTCAAGGACAGGGAAATCGTGAATATGAGAATCGCTAAAATGTCCAACACCCCCGTGCTCCTGGTCGGAGACATCGACCGGGGAGGCGTCTTCGCTTCACTGGTCGGCACGCTGGAGCTGCTGGAAGAGAATGAACGTGAATTCGTCAAGGGGCTGATAATCAACAAGTTCCGCGGCGATGTTACGCTGCTGGAATCGGCCCTGGACTTCCTGAAGGAACGCACCGGCAAGCCCGTGCTGGGCGTGGTGCCCTACTTCCGCGACATCCGTATCGCCCAGGAGGACTCGGTCTACCTGGATGAAAGGCCGTCAAACGAGACCACCGGCGACCTGGAAATTGCCGTGATACGCCTGCCCCACATCTCCAACTACGATGATTTCGACCCGCTGGAAGAGGAAGGCTGCGCGGTGAAGTACGTTACCCTGCGTTCCGAGCTGGGGAACCCGCGCCTCATCATCCTGCCCGGCACCAAAAGCACCGTCGCCGACCTGGCTCACCTGCGGCGCTCGGGACTGGCGGCCGGCATCCTCGCCAGGGCCAAAGCGGGCACCCCCGTGGTGGGCATATGCGGCGGATACCAGATGCTGGGGCAAAAAATCCTCGACCCGCAGAGAGTCGAATCTAAGGATACGGAGGTAGCCGGACTGGGTCTGCTTAATGTAACCACGGAATTCACCGCAGAGAAGTCCACCACGCAGGTCACGGCGCGGGTACTGGCCGATAACGGCCTGCTGGCCGGAACGAAAGGACAGGAACTGACCGGCTACGAGATACACATGGGAAAGACCCGGAGCGAAGAGACATCCGGCGCCTTTCAAATAATCGAGACACCGCAGGGAGCCGCCGATTATACCGACGGCGTCATCAGTTCCAGCGGCATGATACTGGGCACCTACATGCACGGCATTTTCCACAATGACGGCTTCCGGCAGGCCTTCCTTAATACTTTAAGAGACTACTGGGGCCTGGCTCAAGGCAAAGGCGATACCATTATAAACAAAGACAGGGAATACGATAAGCTGGCGGAACTGGTGCGCGGGAGTCTGAACATGCCGGAAATATACCGTATTATGGAGGCACAGATTTGAAAACCACGCTCATTATCGGGGGCGCCCGCAGCGGCAAGAGCACGCTGGCGCAGGAGATGGCCCTGAAAGCCGGCGGGAACGTGCTTTTCGTGGCCACGGCCGAAGCCGGCGACGAGGACATGAAAAAACGCATCGAAATGCACCGGAAATCCAGGCCGCCCCACTGGGTGACCCTCGAGGCCACCACCCATATCGGCAGCCGGATTAATGAAATTACACCCGGAGCGGAGACCGTAATTATAGACTGCATCACCCTGCTGATAAACAACGTCTTCATGCAGTACGATGAAAATACCGATACCGACCTGGCGGAAAAAGAGGTCGCGGCGGAAATGCAGGAGCTGCTCGACTGCATTACCCGCTCGGACGCGCACTTTATCATCGTCACCAACGAGGTCGGACTCGGCGTGGTGCCTGCCGACCGGGTAAGCCGACTCTACCGCGATATGCTCGGCAGGGCCAACCAGATACTGGCCGCCCGCGCCGACGAGGTATATCTGCTGGTGGCCGGGATACCGTTAGCCGTTAAAAAGACCGCAGATTGACAGCTAACATACGGTGGTGTAATATATGCTAACCAACCGACCCGTAAGAACCGGATAACGCTAATTATTGAGAGGTGACTGAAATGCCCTATTACATGATGCTGACGACCCTTACCGACGTGGGAAGAAAAACAATCATGAAGAACCCGGGCAGAATCTGGGAAGTGAACAAAGAAGTAGAGGATATGGGAGCTAAAATAATATCCCAGTACGCCCTGCTGGGAGAATGGGATTTTGTAAATATCCTCGAAGCGCCCAATAACACCGTCATAGCCAGGGTCGCCGCCTCGCTGGGCTCCCGCGGAACCATGACGCCGTTAACGCTTTCGGCGATTACCATCGAAGACCTGGTCAAAGAAGTACAGATGGCCAAAGCCCTAGAGTAAAAAAACACCATTTGACACAAGCCGGACCCGGATCTCACCCCGCGGCCCGGTAATATACTATGTTATTCGGGAGATACCGATGAAATGCCAGCGCTGCCAGCGTGACATATCACAGGACGACAGCTTCACTCACCTGGGCCAGACATTATGTGAAGACTGCTATATGGACATCAGAAACCCGAACCAGTCCTGCGACCCGTGGGCTGTTTATTCCGCTACCCGCACCCGCGAGAGCCAGGGGCTTACCGACGTGGAGGGGCTTACCTCTCTGCAGCAGGCTATTTATGCTTTTATAAAAAATAGAGGCAAGGTCACCGCCGAGGATATTACTACCAAGTTCAGCCTGACACCACGCGACCTGCAAAACCAGTTCGCCACTTTGAGGCATTGCGAGCTGGTCAAAGGTCAAAAAGAAGGCGACATGGTTTATATCGTTCCCTTCAACTGACTCTAAAACACGCGGAACGCTCTATCCGCCGGTTATCACCGCAATTTCGCACATTTATTACCGAATGTCATATAATGGAATGTTATATACGTTAGCAGGAATTGATTATGAGACCGGGTCCGCTGGAAATCATTCTTATAATAATCGTTGTTATTGCCGTGGCGGTGATAGCGCGTATTATCCGCGCCGGCCGCAGTAACGCAGGAACAAGCGGGGCAGAGACTAAAGGAATCACTGTAAAGTCCCCCGGAAAGAACAGGCTGTGGAAATTGCTTAACAGGACGGGCATCGTCCTGGTTATCGCCGGTATTGCCGGGCTGGCTGCCGCCGCCGGCCTGTTCCGCTGGGTCTTACAGAGCTATCTCTGGGCCCTTGTCATCATCGCCGCCGGTTTCATTATGGTACTTTTCGCCCGCAGGAAAAGGTAAAAGCAGCATGACCGCTCAATTAAAACCCCTTAAGTGGTACAAAGAACTGGCCGGGAAGAAGGGACGCCTTGAAGCCGGGGCGTTTGCGGTAGAGGGGGATAGAGCCATCCGGCAGATAATGAACGTTCACCCCGATGAAATAACCGAGATTTTAGCAATCGATGAACCACCGGACGCCTGCCGCGGCTACCCCGTACGCCGGCTTACCGAAAGCCAGTTCCGCTACGTGAGCAGCGCCAGGACCCCGCAGGGCATCATGGCCATAGTCCGCATACCGGAGGGCATTTACTCGGCCCGCCTGCCGCAGGACCCGGGTAAGAGAATCCTCCTGCTGGAAGACATCCAGGACCCCGGCAACGCGGGCACTCTTATCCGCACGGCGGCGGCTTTTAACTATTCCGGAGTGATTCTAACGGGGAAATGCGCCGACCCCCTCTCGCCGAAGTGCTTGCAGTCGACGGCAGGTACGGTGCTGTCCCTGTGGCTCCGCCGGACGGGGCAATACCTGGAAATGGCAAGGTCGCTCCGGAAAGAAGGCTACCGGCTGATAGCCGCCGAGCTTAAAGGAAAGGCCGAAATATCCGTCCTGCAGCAGGAAAAACTCCTGCTGGCGCTGGGCAACGAAGGAGCGGGGCTTTCCGAAGCACTGCTGGAAGAAGCCGATTACCGCCTTAGAGTACCCACGGCGCGGGAAAAGGCGGAATCTTTGAACGTGGCGGTGTGCGGGGCGATTCTCATGTACTTGAGCGCCGGGGACGCTTCAACCCGCTAATAAACGCCGAATTCCTCGGCAGCCTGCGTAATGGCGTGTAGATTATCAGGATTCCCTTTATCGATACTGGCCCCCCCGGTCAGTATATAGCCGCCGCCTTTACCGCAGACCTCGATAAGTTTACGGCAGTATTCCTTGACCGCCTGCGGCGTGCCCGTGCTTAGCAGTGAAGTGGGCACGTTTCCGGCGAGACAGGCAACATCCCCCAGTACCTCCTTAGCTTTGAACATATCCGTCCGGTCGAAGTGCCAGGCAACTTTTCCTTTCGGCAGGTCACTGATAATTTCAAGTCGGCTGTTGTATTTCCCCTCGGCGAACAGGTACGGCACGACTCCTTCTTCAACCAATCCCAGAATGACCTTTCTGAAAGTCGGCCAGTAAAATTTTTCATACTGCTCATCCGACATGAAGGTATCGTCTCCCTTGTGAAGCGCAAAGAATACTATCGGTACCACGGAGGCATTGGCCATCTGCAATCCGCAGTCGATATTTATCGGCGTCAGCATCTCCATGGCTTCCAGGAGTTTGTCCGGCTGCCGGTAAATGTCCATAAAAATACCCTTCGTACCACGCAGGGTATCGCCCAGAATATCGAACGGGGCATGGGACTGGCCGCCGAAGAACGATGGGTATCCGGCCGACAGCGCTTCGCGGTTGAACTCCATTATCGGCCCGTGCCACTTAGCCGTCTCTTTACCATAGTCAATAATAGCCTGGAACATCGCCTGAACTGCCGGCATGACAGCCGGCCCGATAAACCTGTTGGGCATGCCCAGTATATGGGGAAGGGGTGAAAAATGCTCGAAAGGCGCCAGCGCCCCTATGGTACGCGGCAGGTAATAGCGGAGGCAGAAGTCGGAGGGGTCACGAAGCAAGACATCGTATTCGTCCGCCTTCATGTACTCACCCTCGACGAACTGCTGCATCCTGGCATCATCGGGCAGCCCGTGTCCCGGCCACTTTGAAATGAGAGAGTTGATAATCTCGGATGCCCTTCCCGAGAATACCATGCCGGGGCTGCTAAATGTGTCCGCCTCAAATTCCTTAAAAAATTTACGGTACGCCTGTAACAGCCTCTGGTTATCGTACATCGCTTCTTTCAGTGTCATGCCGGCATGGTAAATCGGGAAGTCGCCCGCCGGCAGGATAACCGGTACCCGGTCCGGCTCTTCAAGTTTGAAGGCCTTGATAAACCTGGTGACTCTTTTCTTATATGCTTCTTCAGCTTCCCGGCTGGAGAATTCGACACCAGGCGGTGAAAGCCAGCGCTTGAACCGTTCCTCGCGTTTCTCCTCGGGGGTTAGTTCCGTCCATTCCTTTGGCATCCTTAATCAACTCCAATTTAATATATTTAAAACGGGGTAGCAACCGAACCAGAACTCAAGCGGAAGACATTTTTTCTAACGATTAACATGTATTGACAGGCCATGATATAATGAGTTAATGTTCAGACAAGATATGAATCCCGACATACGAAAATATATCACACATTTGAACAAGTTAACAACTATTATGCCATTTTACGGTGCCGCCAATAATATTCCTTACTTGAACACAGAGATATTGATTTGACACCTGGAGAAAGCAAAAAGAGGTCATACCGGGGATAAGGTACAGTTGCAGTTATATTGATTGATAGTAATATTGAAATAGGCTTTTCATCTAAAGGAGGTGATATATGTAATCTAGCAGTCAGGCTATAGAGAGCCACTAAGAATCCACAAAGGAGGCGCATTTTAAAAATGAAAAAGTTGATAATAATTGCCCTTTCAGTTCTTCTTATTAGCGCATTATTTATAAGCAGCTGTGCCGAACCGGAAGAACCGGCTCCAGCACCGGCTCCAGCACCGGCTCCAGCACCGGCTCCCTCACCGGAGCCCTCGCCGGCGCCTTCGCCGGAACCAGCCCCTGCACCGGCGCCGGAACCTGAACCGGCAGCGGGTGGACCGGAATACGGCGGCACCTTGAGGTGCATCGCCAATGCTATCCCCAATGTTCTCGGCTACGGCCCAGAAAAAGCCCCTTCGGATAACTATTACATGCTTCCCGCCATAGAACATTTATGTATGTGGGGAGATACCCAGGGTAACTTTATGCCGCAGCTTGCCGAGTCCTGGGAAGCCGATCCGGAGGCTTTGACCTTCACCTGGAACCTCCAGAAGGGTGTTAAGTTCCATGATGGAACGGACTGGAATGCCGAGGCGTGCCGGTGGAATTTCCAGCTGGGGCTGGACACCGGCCGACTGGCCGATGGCCAGTATATCGACTCCCTTGAGGTTGCCGATGAACATACTCTCGTCATGCATCTTAACGGTTTCAACTGGTATATGCTCGAAAACTGGGGATTGATGTCGCCGATTTCACAAATTGCCTATGAGAACTCCGGCGCCACCGAGGAAGAGCGCATAGCGTGGGCGCGCGTCAACGCCGTAGGCACAGGTCCATTTATAGTCGATGACTGGCAGCGGGACGACCATATCAGATTCGTTAGAAACGATAACTACTGGCAGGAAGGCCTGCCCTATCTTGATGCCATTGAAATCCGTTATATACCCGACTCCATGGTAGCTGCCGCCACGATTGAGGCGGGAGAAGCGGACATATGGCTCGCTGTCTCGACGGTGGAGAATATACTCGATTTAAAGGAAAAGGGCCTGAAGATGAACTTTGGCCCCGGTATGTTCCAGTGTATATTGTTTGATTCCAGTAACCCTGATTCAGTATTCTATGACAAGAAAATCCGTGAGGCCGTGGAATATGCCATCAACCGCCCGGCCCTGGCCGAGATGCTGGGACAGGGGCTGTACGAACCTTTCCACCAGATGGCTTCCTCGACCTGGCCGGGTTATGTCGAGGGCTATGACCCGAGGCCATATAATCCTGATAAAGCCAGGGAATTATTGGCTGAAGCGGGTTACCCCAATGGTTTTAAGACCACAATGCTTCTTACCGAAGCCGGCATTGATGCGGGAGCCTACATGCAGGCCAATCTAGGTGAGGTCGGCATCGAGGTTGAACTGGATGTTGCCGACCTGGGCAGGTATTTCGGTTCCGTGTTCGGTACCGGCTTTACCGATATGGTCTATACCGCTTCCGGCATCAATCCGAGTGCCACGGATATTTTTGTACACTTCGGCCCTTCCCCGATGACCTTCAGGACAGGCAATATCTGGAAATCAGACAAATACCTGGCCCTGTGTGAAGAAGCGCTGGATCCCTCCAAGTACGGTAGTATCGCCGCTGCTATACCCAAGATACAGGAGGCGGTTAAGCAGGCCGGAGAGGATGCCATGATTATCCCGCTTTTCAGGACGGCTGAAGCGGCGATAATGCAGCCCTACGTTCACACCGATTACCCGATAATTCACGGCATCATCTGGACCCCGTACGATGACTGGATGGAAAAGCACTAAGCAAACTGAATAAGTTATGGTCGGGTGGTTCACCGGCATCCTATGAACAAAAAGGAAATGAACCACCCGACCACGGTTGAGAAAAAAGGATCACACAATTTTCGTCAGACAGGCTGCGGTCTATACGATGGAATAGGCGCAGTTCGGGCTGACGTAAGTGTGTGTTTAACAGCAAGGTTTTCTTAAATAAAATCCGAGGTTCGACGTGACTACTTATATCATGCGGCGACTGGTACAGGCAGTGTTTATCCTCGTCATAGTGACCCTTATAGTCTTCTTTGTTATGCGGTTGCTACCCGGCGACCCCATTATCATTTACGTGGCTCAATCGGCGCAGCTGGAAGCTATGCCCCCGGAAATGGTTGACGAGCTCCGGCACAAATTCGGTCTGGATCAGCCGATAATTATGCAGTACTTCAACTGGGTCGGCAATATCTTCCAGGGAGACTTCGGAGAATCGATATTCTATCATGAAAAAGTGGGCACGCTCATGCTGGAACGTTTCCCTGTTACCGCTCATCTCGGCATTTTAGCCCTGATTGTTGGTTCCATCACAGGTCTGATAGCGGGATTGCTGGCGGCTGTAAGGCGCGGTAAGTGGATAGACAAGATAATTACACCATTGACCTATATCGGTATAACCATCCCGGTGTTCTTTGCCGCCATACTGTTGATATATACTGTTGGCCTCAGGCTCGGCTGGCTTCCTATATCCGGTTATACATCACCGTTCAAGGACTTCTGGTTAAGTACGAGGCAAGCGATCATGCCGGTATTCTGCCTGGCTGTTTTCAGCATAGCCGCCAATGCCCGCCAGCTGCGTTCCTCCATGCTCGAAGTTATCGGGCAGGACTACATCCGTACGGCATGGTCCAAGGGACTATGCGAGCGAGCGGTAATACTAAAACATACCATGAAGAACAGCCTTATCCCGGTGATTACCTTGATAGGCCTCGGTGTTGGCATGATATTCGGTGGTTCAGTGCTCGTCGAGACCATATTCGCCATACCGGGTGTCGGTCGGTTGATGGTCAGCAGCATCTTCGGTCAGGACTACGTGGTGGTACAGGCCATCACCTTCGTCATCGCTGTCATCGTTTTACTGGTCAATCTGTTCGTCGATATTTCCTACGGATGGTTGGATCCGCGTATAAGGTACGGTTAGGATATTTATAACTATGGTAGAAGAATCTGCTGTTATGATGGAGTTTCAAGAAGCATCTCCACGCGTCAGTGAATGGCGGCGCTTCCGCAGGGTATTTTTGTCACGCGGGGTGGTTGTCTTCGGCCTCGTCGTCTTAATTATACTTTTCCTTGTTGCCGCTTTGGCACCTTGGCTGGCACCCTATGATCCTTACAAGCCGGCTACGGGAAAATCTCTGGAGCAGCCTAACATTGAGCACCTGCTAGGTACTGATATCCTCGGTCGAGACACTCTCAGTCGTATTATTTACGGCTCACGCACGGCACTTATGGTAGGATTTATATCTGTAATAATCGCATCGATATTCGGAGTTACGTTGGGTATAATTGCCGGGTATGCAGGAGGCGTTACCAACATGCTTATCATGAGGACTATGGACGCGCTGCTGTGTTTCCCCATGCTTTTACTGGCTCTGGTCGTATCAGCTGTTCTCGGCGGCGGTATTTCAAATGTTATCATCGCTTTAAGTGTTGCGACGATACCCGGGTACGCCCGGGTTACCTGCGGCGTGACGATGAGTATCAAGGAAAATGATTTTATCCTGGCGGGGCGCGCCATGGGAGCTAGCGATACACGCACGATGTTCAGACACATTTTGCCGAATGCCTTCCCGCCGCTTATAGTCCTGATGACCATGCAGCTGGGAGCACTTATCCTGGCCGAGGCCGGCCTTAGCTTTCTGGGTATCGGCATCGAGCCGCCCGGCGCCGCCTGGGGCGCCATGGTAAATGACGGTTATAGATATTTGTTAAAAAACCCGGTGCTTTCCTTCGCGCCGTGTATTGCCATCATGCTGGTTGTCTTCGCCTTCAACATGGTCGGCGACGGCCTCCGTGACGCCCTCGACCCCAGGCTAAGAGGCTTGCTCTAGGTTACAGAATCGAGCGAAGACCTTCATGTATTATAGATAGCCGATACTACCTTTATCCCGCACTCTCACCTGAATTACAGTGAAAATAAATACCTCCTGCAGAACATTAATGTTACTATTTAAAAGCTTATCAGAAGGAGAATGAAGAGATGAGTACGTGGCATGATTATGTACAGAGAAGCGGCAAGCTTCCCGAATGGCCCTACCCGCTTGACTACGGCAAGGTCAACGAGGTCGTTGCCGATGTCCTGGTTATCGGCGGGGGGGTGGCCGGCATGCAGGCTGCTATCAGTGCCGCCCGCACGGGAGTAAAAGTCGCCGTTCTCGAGAGAGGGCACGCCAAGCGGAGCGGCGCCGGCGGGGCGGGCGTAGACCACTGGCACGGCGCGGTCACCAATCCCTGCTCCGGTGTCACCCCGCTGATGTATACCGAGGCCTGCTACGAGTCCATGAAGGGATGGACCGGCGGGCACGTACGCTATATCATCACCAGGGAAAGCTGGGATACCCTGCTCGACTGCGAAAAGATGGGGGTGCAGATAAGAGATGTAAGAGACGAGTTCAAGGGGGCCGATTTCCGCGACGATGAGACCAAGCTTATGTTCGCCTACGATTATAAAAGCAGGCACGTTATCCGCGTCTGGGGATACAATATCAAGGTCAAGGTGTATGAGGAAGCCAGGCGAATCGGCGTGAATATTTACAATCGGATGATGCCCACGCGCCTGCTCACCGAGGGCGGCAAACAGGGGGGAAGGGTTATCGGCGCCACCGCCGTCGATACGCGCACCGGCGAGTTCTACATATTCAGGTCCAGGGCTACCGTCATCTGCACCGGCGGGGCCGGCCGTCTCTACGATTTTGCGCCGGAAGTAACCGCATCAAGCTCTATGGGCAACCTTAATTCGTCCGGCGCCGGCGAGGCTATCGGCTGGGATGCGGGCGCCGAGTTCGTCTGCATGGAAGGCTCCGGGCCAGCGCGTCTGGCCGGTTACGCTTATGCGCCCTACAGTATGGCCAATGCCCACAATACCTACCACGGCACGCCGATAGTCGATGCCGACGGTAAGGAAGTGCCCTGGGTCGATGGTTTCAACAGGCCGATAAAGACGGTACAGGAACGTTTTCAGCCATCGGAAGGGCAGGATTTCATGCTGGGAGAGGGGATAGGCATTTCCCGCTACCTGGAGCAATACCGCAACAACCTCCTTGCCAGTGACCTGCCCGAACGTATACGCAGGGGTGAGTTCAAGCTGCCCCTGTACGCCGACTTTACCCGCCTTTCCGAGGCGGAAAGAAGGTGCATCTGGGGCATGATGGTAGGCAACGAGGGGAAGACCCGCATTGCTATATACGATACCATGTCCAGGGCTGGGTTCGACCCTGATAAAGACCTGTTCCAGGCGCCGGTTACGGCGCCCCAGGGATACGACCACCCTAATTTCTGGTCTACCGGCGTCAACACACCACCCTCCATACGCATGGGCGGCGGCGGCGGCTTTCTGGTCGACTGGAACTTGAGGACGAACCTGGAGGGACTTTACATCGGGGCTGGCGGCAACCTCTTCGGCGGCGGCTGCCACGGCGAATCGCACACCACCGGCCGCTACGCCGGAAGACACGCCGCCGAGTACGCCAAAACGGCGCCGGAACCGGTCCCAGACCGCATCCAGATAGAAGCCGAAAAAGCCCGCGCCTATAACGCCACCAGACAGAGCAAAGACGGCAACGGCTGGAAGGAAATCAACGCCGCCATCGCCCGGATTATGAGGGACTACTGCGGCGAGTACAAGAACGAGCAAACGCTGAACCTGGGCTTGAGACTCCTCAACGAGCTCAAGACAACCGAACTGGAATCGGCCTACGCCTCCAATCCCCACGAACTGGGACGCCTCCTGGAATGCCACTCGATTATTACGGTTGGGGAACTAATCATGAAGACGGCGCTGGAGCGCAAGGCCAGCAATTCCATACTCGGGTTCAAACGCCTGGACTACCCGGAAACAGACCCGCCCGATTGGAATAAACTCCTGCCCATCCGCCAGGAAGATAATAAAGTAAAGGTCAGGGAACTGCCGCTGGACTTTCACCTCAAAGCGCCTTACGCCCCCGATTACGAGGAGAATTACCGGAAGTACGGCGGTGTTTGATTCAGGATATCAGCAACTCATAAGGAAAGGTAAGTCAAAATGAGCGAGAAAGCATACATGATACCCAATCCGCCAACACCCAACAAGGCGGTGGAGTTTAACCCCGATATATGTATCGGCTGCAACCTCTGCGTGGATGTCTGCCCTACCGATGTCATGATGCCCAACCCGGAAAAGAAACAACCGCCCATCGTCGTTTACCCGGAGGAATGCTGGTACTGCGGCGGTTGTGTCGAAGAGTGCCCGCGCCCCGGAGCTATCACCATGCTCCACCCGACCCAGCAGCGGATATCGATGAACTGGAAACGCAAGGACACCGGCGAGCTATTCCGTCTGGGCATGAAGAACCCCCCGCCTCCCGATACCAGACCGCCTTCAGGGTAAAGCATTACACATATAGCGTACGCCGCTGTTTGAGTTGGCCGAGAAGATGACCATGCGCCGGCTGCCCCGGCGTACGCGCACGGGCAGTGGAGGAGTGGCGGCGTTTAACAGAGTCTGCATCCCGTCGCCTTGATTTGTATGATATACTATAATAAATGCGCCAGGTATACACAAACCGGCGTTTGTATGAGTTACCCAGTAATCTTACTAATCATGGCTTGAGGGATTCTCTATAAAAATGACACGCAATAACAATACCAGAGGAACAATGGCCAAATCATCTAAGCCGAAGATTATCGCCGCTATGCCGGCATACAACGAGGAACGATACATCGGCACGCTGGTGCTCCAGGCCAAGCAATTTGTCGACCAGGTTATCGTTATCGATGATGGCAGTACGGATAATACCAGCGAAATTGCCAGGCTTGCCGGAGCAATCCTGTATCGCAACAAAACCAGAAAAGGCAAAGGGGCAGCCGTACAGAAGATACTTACCGAGACAAGAAAAACAATGCCTGATGTCCTCGTCCTGCTTGACGCCGATTCCCAGCACAACCCCCGTGAAATACCCAATATCATCAAGCCTATTTTAAACGGCTCCGACCTCGTTATCGGGTCCAGGGAAGCGCAAGCTGATAAAACGCCATTTTACCGAAGGATTGGACAGAAAATACTCCTGCGCTCCGTTAGCACCATCTCCAAGCAAAAGCTCACCGATTCAGAGTCCGGCTTCCGGGCCCTTTCAAGCAAAGCGATATCCGAGATACACCTGACAGAAAACGGCTTTGCCGTGGAATCGGAGATGCTGGCTAAAGCAACCGAAAAGGGACTAAAAATAGCCGAAGTCCCGATTTCCAACATATATACCGGGGACGGCTCAACCCTGCATCCGGTTGTACACGGGTTAGAAGTCCTGACCAGAATAATGGTTATGATTTCAGAGAGAAGGCCGCTCTTCTTTTTCGGGGCTGGTGGAGGTATCGTGACACTCCTGGGACTGATTGCCGGCGGCAGAGTACTCCAGGTATTTTCCTCCGCGAGTGTAATACCCATGGGTACTGCCCTTGTATCGGTAACCCTGCTCATTATTGGAATCTTCAGCATTTTCACCGGTATAATATTACATATGCTGGCAGGGAAGCGAGACTGATTACCAAGGTATAGATGGGGGTGGAGGTATCCTGCAGATTAAGGTCTGCAACCATATGCAAATAACACGTGATTGCAGGTGCGTTTACTTTGTGGTATACTTAAGGCAAGTTCCAGTTTAGGTTAATACGATCTTCTTGAGATCCACTTAGATTTACATCAAGTATTGGATGACCCGAGCTCTAACTAATATTAAGAGAGGAGGTCATTCAATGAGTTTTCAGGAGAAGTCCCTCCAATGTTCCGATTGTGGCGCCACGTTTACCTTTAGCGTTGAAGATCAGGAGTTCTTTCAGTCAAAGGGCTACACCAACGAGCCGAAGCGATGCCCGGAATGCCGTCAGTCACGGAAGTCAGAACGCTATGCAACCGGCGGTTATGGGGCCCCGCGTCAGATGTTCCCGGCGACCTGCGCCGAATGCGGTAAAAGCACCGAAGTTCCCTTTCAACCCCGCGGTGATAGACCCGTTTACTGCAGTGATTGCTATCGAAAAGTCCGACCAAGTAGATAAGTGAGGTAAAGCCATTTGCCATATCCGGGTTGGGTAACCGGTCCGGGTATGGCTCTGGCAAATAAAAATTTTGTCTTTAGAAGTATCAATACACGAAGGTGAATCACAGGAATCGCTGCTACGCCGCTTTCAAAAGGCCGTGCAGATGAGCGGCGTCTTGCGTGAAGTAAAAGCCAACCGCTATTTCGTACCGAAGAGCGAGGCAGCCCGCATCAGAGCCAAGAAGAATGCCCAACGGAGGCGGCGACAGGGCTATTAGGTGAAACAGGTAATAAAACCAGGGATAAGAGGGGGAAGATAATGAAAATCTATGTGGGCAATCTGGCCTTTGATCTTACCGAGGATGAACTGGCCGCAGAATTCAGCACTTACGGAAAGGTGGAATCCGTGGCTATCCCCTCCGATAAGTTCAGCGGACGTCCCAGGGGCTTTGCCTTCGTAGAAATGGCAGCAAAGTCTGAGGCCGAAGCTGCCATCACGGGGCTTAACGGTAAAGTATTGAAAGACCGTACTATCGTGGTCAATGAATCGCGTCCCCGCACCGATAACAGGGGTGGCGGTTCCTATGGCAACCGGAGGAGTGGCGGCTCTAGCGGCGGCGGTTACGGCGGCAGCAGAGGCGGTCGTTCGGGTGGCGGCAGACAACGAAGATATTAACCAACCTGACTACTTTGATTCGCACTAACGTCATATCAAGTTTTACTGACTCTCCCGTCACAAATCGGGGCAGCGTAACCGATTTGATAAAAGGAAGGTACCATGAATATCTATGTGGGGAACCTATCACTTGAAACGACAGAGGACGAACTGCACAGAGAATTCACAAGATTTGGGGAGGTTATATCCGTAACCATCATGAACGATAGATATATCGGCAGCGGCCAACCGAGGGGCTACGGATATGTGGAAATGACCTCAAAATCCGAGGGTGTAACTGCAATCGCCAATCTTGAAGGGAAAAGAATGAGGAACCGGGTTATAAATGTAGTTGAGGCCCTGCCGCTCTCAAATAAAAGCGGGATAGCGATACCCGGTATCAGAAACAATAACAGATCTAATAAAAGCAGAGAAAGAAAATACCAGATGATTTGAGCCACCTGACCTGTAACCCGGGCTTTTGACTCGTATTTCACCAAGGAGTTTAATGAATTTCGATACCTTTAATTTACATCCGAGCGTTATGGCCGGTGTACACGCGCTCGGTTATTCCGTACCCACACCAATACAATTACAGGCAATCCCCCCGATTATGCTGGGGCGTGATGTCATCGGGCTGGCGCAAACCGGCACCGGCAAGACGGCGGCTTTCGTTCTGCCGATTTTACATCACTTACGGCAAAACCCGCGAGGCTGTGTTCGGGCTCTCATAATCTCGCCCACACGCGAGCTGGCCGAGCAGACCTGCGAGGTTATCAACAAACTGGGGAGTAAAGTCAACCTGCAAAGCGTGGCTGTCTACGGCGGGGTGAGTATGGAACAGCAAAACCGGGGACTGCGCAACGGCGCGGAAATCGTCGTAGCCTGCCCGGGCCGCCTGCTCGACCACCTGTGGAAGGGTACGATAAGTCTGTCAGAGCTGGAAATCCTCGTCATCGACGAGGCCGACCGTATGTTCGATATGGGCTTTCTACCTGATATTCGTAATATTTTAACGTGTATCATGAACAAGCGGCAGACCCTGCTCTTTTCAGCCACCATGCCTGCCGGTATCCGCCGACTGGTGCGTGAAATCCTGCATGACCCGGTTACTGTGCAAATCGACCGCACGATGCCGGCAAAAACAGTGTCACACGCACTATACCCGGTACAACAGCACCTTAAAACAAATTTGCTGAAAGAGCTGCTGAATAAAACCAAAACGAATTCAGTACTTGTCTTTACCCGCACCAAACACCGCGCCCAGCGCGTGGCGCAACAACTGGTAAGATCCGGCTATCGGGTGACCTCATTACAGGGGAACCTTTCTCAGAACCAGAGACAGGCTGCGCTTACAGGCTTCCGTAACGGCTCGATTAAGATTCTGGTGGCGACCGATATTGCCGCGCGCGGTATCGATGTTTTGAGTATTTCCCACGTCATCAACTACGATATGCCCGAGAGCACGGATGACTACATCCACCGCATCGGCCGTACCGGCCGGGTCGAGAAAAACGGCGAGGCATTAACATTCGTAACAAATGCCGATAATGGTAAGATACGTGCCCTTGAACAGCTCCTTGATACGCCGCTGGAACGTATGACGCTTCAAGGCTTTGATTACACCAGGCCCGCGCCGGACCGACAACCGCAACAGCGTGCCGTACGAAGACAGGGAATAAGACAAAGAAATTAGTTTACAAACAACTATCAAGCAATATGTGTCTCTACTTGTGAAATATAATATCATTCTAATGTGATAGAGGTGCTTTCCGGGAGGGAAATTACAGTTCCCGCTGACTTCGTTTTATCCTAATTGCGGCTATTCGTTACAGTTACAGCAGGATATATCCGGCAAATAATCGCTGTGCAGCAGAAGTAACTGACCGTACCAATACAATACTGGAACTGCAATATTCAGAGCCAGTAATATTCAGTAGATAATCCATTATCCTTTCAAAAAACCGGTTTTTGACAATTATATCATTCGTAGTATAATTACTTTCACAAGCCGGAATGTTATGACTTTCTTAAATCTTAAGGTCATATACCGGGTGGCGATGACAGGTTAAGGCTCAAATGCCAGAGGCTTGCCCCTGCTACCTTTACCAAACAGGAGGGCAAAGCCCTGGCTAAAAGCTTATCACTCATGGAAGCTTTTAATTTATAATTTGCTGTTTAGAAGCATAAATTAGTTAGATTTTTTACTTCCGGATAATAATATCAGGCTTTGAGGTGAATATGGATCTTTCAAATATTAAGCTTCGCGCTCAACTTTTTACGGTCTCACAGTATATGAAACAAGCGGCCAGGATGCATCCCTCGTTTAAAGCCCGTCTCAAAGAGAAAAATCTCACCGCCCAGATAAAGGTTGTGGATAATTCTATCGGGAGATATTTTATTTTCCGTCAGGGCAAGGTCATTTCCAGAGGCGGAATCCATCCCAAACCTGATGTTTGTATGGGCTTCAGCGATGCGGCTCTGGCCAGCAGACTCCTTTCGCCATGGCGCGACCAGCAGGAACAAATAGACGCCATGAAAAATTTCCGTTTAACACTGGATGGCCCGGATGAACTGTCACACTGGTTCATGGAAACGCTTAGCCGGATGCTTACCGCCGGGATAAAATACGGCGTGGATATGGGGAACGGGGTTAAAAGGTACGTCAATAATTCAAATGCCGGGTCGGTGTTTGTCTACGTGAAAGACGACAAGATAATACGTATAACTCCCATGGATTTTGATAAAGACGACGCGCCATCCTTTACTATCGATGCCAGGGGTAAAAAATTCACCCCTCCCCGTAAAGGCACGCTTTCTCCATTCGGATTTTCCATGAAATCCACGGTTTATTCCCCGGACAGGATTTTATACCCCATGAAGCGGGTCGACTTCGACCCGCAGGGCGAGCGCAACTATGAGAACCGGGGGGTCTCCGGCTACGAGAGAATCAGCTGGGATGAAGCCCTCGATATCGTGGCTAATGAGATTAAACGCGCAAAAAGAGAATACGGCCCGGGAGCTATCTTGAGCAGCACGCCGTCCCACCATACCTGGGGAAATGTGGGCTACTACTTAAGCTCCCATCGCCGGTTTTTCAACGCCGTAGGGAATACCCAGGTAGTGGCCAATCCGGATAGCTGGGAAGGATGGTTCTGGGGAGCTACCCACCACTGGGGAAACAGTATGCGCATGGGCGGCGCCGAGATGTACGGGACGGTTGAGGACGCCCTGAAAGAATGCGAGATGGTTGTGTTCTGGAGCAGCGACCCGGAATGTAATCCGGGTTCCTACGGCGGATTCGAGAGCACCGTTCGCCGACAGTGGCTGCAGGAACTGGGCATCAAGACGGTACATATTAACCCGTATTACGACCATACCGCTGCGCTGATGGGCGGAAAATGGCTCGCCCCCAGACCGGATACGGGAAACGCCATGTCCCTGGCTATCGCCTATATCTGGATAACCGAGGACCTCTACGATAAAGAATACGTCGCTTCACGCACCACCGGATTTGATAAGTGGAGAGACTATATTCTCGGCAAGGAAGACGGAATACCCAAGACACCCGAATGGCAGGAAGGGGAAACCGGCGTCCCGGCCAAAGATGTCAGGGCTTTAGCCAGAGAATGGGGCTCCAGGAAGACTTATCTCGGCGCAGGCGGCGCGGGAAACCAGCTGGGAGGCGCCTGCCGGTGCGCCACCGGCCTGGAATGGGCGCGCTCGATGGTATGCCTGATGGCCATGCAGGGCCTCGGCAAGCCCGGCATCAACATGGGCAATATGTCCTGCGGGGCGCCGATAGACACCAGGTTCTACTTCCCCGGCTATGCCGAGGGCGGAATCTCCGGTGACATCGAAGGGACCGCCTCGGCGATTAATCTCTACCAGCGGATGCCTCACCTCCCCACCGTTAATACCGTGCTGCAAAGAGTGCCCCGGCTGAAAATCCCGGAAGCCATCCTGGACGGACAATGCGAGGGCTACCCTACCAACACCAAGGTCATCGAAGGCCAGTTCTTCAAGTTCAATTATCCTGCTCCCGGTAATTCCGAAATCCGGATGTACTACAAATACGGCGGCTCTTATATCGCCACGATGAACGAGACCAATCGTTATGTAAAGTCTTACCGGACTCCAAAACTGGAATTCGTTGTCAACCAGTCTATCTGGATGGAAGGCGAGACCAAATTTGCCGATGTTATTTTGCCGGCCTGCACCAATTTCGAACGCTGGGACATCGGCGAAACCTGCAACGCCGGAGGGTACATCATCCATAATTTCAACAAGCTCAACCACCGGGTAATCACCCTGCAGCATAAGTGCATAGAGCCCCTGGGTGA